>Ga0187891_1000581_pt1 | contig 35891 bp, 23 predicted proteins | sample June2016WEW_21_4_FD_132990 | JGI IMG/M metagenome (GOLD analysis project Ga0187891, IMG submission 132990) | Peatland microbial communities from SPRUCE experiment site at the Marcell Experimental Forest, Minnesota, USA - June2016WEW_21_40 | ecosystem: Environmental > Terrestrial > Soil >... | reverse complement strand
GATTATATTCACTTGATGGGGATAAAGTCAAAGACTCTAGGAGTGTCGGCAGGAAAACGGAACTTAGCGAGTAGAAATGATGTAGAAATAATGGTGTGTATATATACACACTATTCAAACCCTCAAGCTAAGGTAAGCCATGCGCCAGTATATCGGTCTTATCCAAAAGGAGGCAGACAGCGACTTTGGCGTCTCGTTTCCCGACTTTCCAGGGGTGGCGACCGCCGGCACGTCCTTGGACGATGCGCGCGCCATGGCCGAAGAGGCTCTGGCCTTTCATATCGAGGGCCTCGTAGCGGACGGCGAAGCTATTCCCGAGCCATCCAGCCTCGAAGACATCATGGCCGATCCTGACAACCGGGACGGCGTCGCCATCCTCATCGCGGTCAAAACGGAGGCTCCTAAAGCCGTCCGTGTAAACGTCACGCTGCCCGAGGATGTTTTGGCGCAGATTGATCGTTTCGCCGCCGCCCACGGCTTTACGCGTTCTGGATTCATCGCACAGGCCGCGAAAAAAGCGATGAAAGGAGGAGAAGCCGCCTAGCTCTGCCAACGGATTTTGGCAGCCTTTCGCGCAATCTCTTTCCGCCTCCCGCGCCGACAGACCCGCCGCACGCGCTTTTCGCGATCACACTAAAAATCCGACGTCAAACCCTTGATCTCCCAGTCGCCGTAGCGCGTCGGTTCGGGGCCGTCGCGGCCGCGGATTTCTTTCGGCCGATCGGGTGGCGCGCGGTCATTGGCGGCTCGGCGCGCGGCGGCCTCGGCGAGCGCGCGTTCGGCTGCCGGGCTCCGCGGGCGTTGCTTGGTCGCGGGTTTTTCCGCGCCATCGCTTGCGGGCGGCTTCGGCGGTTTCCGATTGGGCGGCGACATAGCCCTCACTTGGCGCAACCGTCGCCCGACTGCAAGGCGGCCCTCGCTCCAGGATGGCGATCCGTGCCAAGACGGCCTCCATGAACGCCGCGCCAACCTCAACCACCGATGCGGGCAACGCTGACGCCGTGCCGGGCCTCGCCGCCCGGCGCCTCGCCGCCGACATCCTCGATGGCGTGCTGCACCGCCGCCGCGCGCTCGACGACGAGCTCGACAGCACGGCCACCCGCGCCGCACTGAGCGGCCTGCCGGAGCGCGATCGCGCGCTGACGCGGGCGCTGGTCGCGGCCGTGCTGCGCCGGCTCGGCTCGCTGCGCCATCTCATCGGCCTTCTGCTCGATCGCGGCCCGCCGAAGGAGGCGCCGCGGGTCGAGACCGCACTCCTTCTCGGCGCGGCGCAGATCCTGTTGCTCGACGTGCCCGACCACGCCGCCGTCGATCTCGCGGTCCGGCTGGCGCAGGCCGATCGCCGCGCCGCCCGCTATGCCGGCCTGGTCAATGCCGTGCTGCGGCGGCTCGCGCGCGAGGGCGCCGAGCGGCTGGCCGGGCTCGACGCCGCCGTGCTCGACACGCCGGAATGGCTGATGGCGCGCTGGGTCGCGACTTACGGCGAGGCGACCGCGCGGGCCATCGCCGCCGCCAATGGCCGGGAGCCGGCGCTCGATCTGACGGTGAAGAGCGATCCCGAGCTGTGGGCCGCGCGGCTCGGCGGCCGCGTGCTGCCGACCGGCACGGTGCGTATGATCGCGCATGGCGCTGTCACCGCGCTGCCGGGTTTCGCCGAGGGTGAGTGGTGGGTGCAAGATGCGGCGGCGGCATTGCCGGTGCGGCTATTCGGCGACGTGAGCGGGCTTCGCGTCGCCGATCTCTGCGCGGCGCCGGGCGGCAAGACCGCGCAGCTCGCGGCCGCCGGCGCCCGCGTCACCGCGGTCGATCGCGCGCCCGCGCGGCTTGGCCGCGTGCGCGAGAACCTGGCTCGGCTGTCGCTTCAAGCCGAACTTGTCAGCGCCGACGTCGCGGAATGGACCGCCGAGCCGTTCGACGCGGTGTTGCTCGACGCGCCGTGCTCCTCGACCGGAACCATCCGCCGCCATCCCGACGTGCCGTGGCTCAAAAGTCCCGCGGACATTGCCAATCTCGCCGCCTTGCAGCACCGCTTGATCGAACGCGCGGCGGCGCTGACCAAACCGGGCGGCACGCTCGTCTATTGCACCTGTTCGCTCGAGCCCGAGGAAGGCGAACACGTCGTCGCCGACCTCTTGGCGCGCGAGCCGAGCATGCGGCGCGCCCCGATCGCCGCCGCCGAGGTATTCGGCTGCGGTGAGTTCATCAGCAAAGACGGCGACCTGCGCACGCTGCCCTGCCATTTTCCCGATGCCGAATCGCGGCTGGCGGGTCTCGACGGTTTTTATGCCGCGCGGCTCGAAAAACGATAGGGTTTACGACAAAAACAACCGTCCGTTGGCCGTCGCTGCACCATTCCGTTATGGTGAGAATGGGCGGGAGCCTGTGGCTTCCGCCGGGAGGGGCGAGCGCGGGAATGGCGCGCGTTTCAATCGCGAACCATGCGAAACTTTCATGGCTGCTGCTGCGCGGCGGGCTGCGGCGGCTCGCCGGACGGCTCAACGGCCATCCGCTGCTGCGCTGGCCGCTGCCCGCTCTCAAGGCCGATCGGCTGCTGATCGCGCCGCAGGACCTGCGCACCGCCGACGCTACGCTGGCGGCCGAAATCTATTCCGGCCGCTTCGCCTTCGCCGGCAAGGTCGTGGTCTGTGACGAGCGCTCGGTTTTCGAAATGGCGCCGCCATCCGAGGAATGGGCGATCGCGCTGTTGGGCTTCGGCTGGTTGCGCCACCTGCGCGCGGCCGAATCCGGCATCACTCGCGCCAATGCCCGCGCCTTGATCGATGAATGGATCACTTTGCAGGGCTCGTGGCATCCGCTCGCCTGGCGCCCGGATGTGCTGTCGCGCCGCGTCATCTCCTGGCTCAGCCAGGCGGCGCTCATCTTGCAAGACGCCGATGTGCGCTTCTATCGGCGCTTCCTGCGCAGCCTGGTCCGTCAGGTGCGTTATCTCCGCGCCACCGCCGGCGATGCCCGCCGCGGCGTCGCCCGCCTGCAGGCCACCATCGCGCTCGCCTATGCGACGCTCTGCATTGCCGGCCAAGCGCGCCACATCAAGTCCGCGACCGAGCGGCTCAAGCGCGAACTGGAGGCGGAGATCCTACCCGACGGCGGCCATGTCAGCCGCGATCCGGGAGTGATCATCGAGGTGTTGCTCGAACTGTTGCCGCTGCGCCAAGTCTACGCCTCGCGCAACATCGCGCCGCCGCCGGCGCTGCTCAACGCCATCGATCGCATGATGCCGATGCTGCGGTTCTTCCGCCATTCCGAGGGAACGTTTGCGCATTTCAACGGCATGGGGGTGACGCCGGCCGAGCTGTTGCTGACGCTCTTGGCCTATGACGAAACCCATGGCGCGCCGCTGTCGAACGCGTCCTATTCCGGCTATCAACGCCTGGAAGCCGGCGGCGGCGTGCTGATCATGGATAGCGGCCGCGCGCCGCCGCTCGAAATGAGTCTGGCGGCGCACGCCGGCTGCCTGTCGTTCGAATTCTCTTCGCCGCGGCAGAACCTCATCGTCGTCAATTGCGGCATGCCGGCAACCGCGCGCGAAGAGTGGCGGCCGCTGGCGCGCGCCACCGCGGCGCATTCGACGGTCACGTTCAACGACGCTTCGTCCGCCGAATTCGTCGACACGCCGGCGTTCCGGCGGGTGCTGGGCGGCTCGCCGATGCTCGGCGGACCGAGCCATGTCACCGTGTCGCGCGAGGAGCGGCCCGATGCGCTCGTGTTGCGCGCGGCCCACGACGGCTACGCCGCCCGTTTCGGCGTCGTGCATGAGCGCACGCTGGTGCTGGCGGCCGATGGCACGCGGCTGGAAGGCGAGGATTTGTTCCTTGCAGCCGACGGCGCCCCGCAGGTGCGCACCAGCGAGGACCGGTTCGCCGTGCGTTTTCATCTGCACCCTTCGATCAAGGCGACGCGGCTCACCGACAGCCACGGCGTGCTGCTGATGATGCCGAACCGCGAGGTCTGGCGTTTCAGCGCCGGCGAGGATCGCGTCGAGCTCGAAGACAGCGTCTATCTTGCCGGGAACGATCGCCCGCGCCGCGCCGCGCAAATGGTCATCAGCGGCCACGCGCGGTCGGTGCCGCGCGTGACCTGGAGCTTCCAACAGGCCAATGCCGGCGCTATGGCAAGCGCCGGCGCCGCGCGGCGCGCCCACGACGACGAACCGCGGCTGCCGCTGTGATGCCCAGAGGTGTTACCTAACTGCCTGATCGCGGCTCGGCCGGAATGACGGAATGAAATCGCTGGTGTAAAGACGCGCCATGACCGAGCATCTGCGCCGCGCCCTGCGCGCCCTCATTTCAGTGTCCGACAAGACCGGAGTTGTCGAATTCGCCCGAACGCTCGCCGGCTATGGCATCGAGCTCGTTTCGACCGGCGGCACGCGCAAAGCGTTGAGCGATGCCGGGCTCGCCGTGCTCGACGTTTCCGACCTGACCGGCTTTCCGGAGATGATGGACGGCCGCGTCAAGACCCTGCACCCGGCGGTGCATGGCGGGCTCCTTGCCATCCGCAACAACCCCGCGCACGCCGAAGCGATGACCGCGCACCACATCCGCCCGATCGATATTCTGGTCGTCAATCTCTACCCGTTCGAGGAAACCGCCGCGCGCGGCGCCGACTTCGCGACCTGCGTGGAGAATATCGATATCGGCGGCCCGGCCATGATCCGCGCCGCCGCCAAGAACCATGACGACGTGGCGGTCGTGGTCGATGCCGGCGATTACGCCGCGGTGCTGGAGGAGCTTGCCCGGTACGGCGGCATGACGACGCTGAAGCTGCGCCGCCGGCTCGCCGCCAAAGCCTATGCGCGTACCGCCGCCTACGATGCGGCGATCGCCAACTGGTTCGCCAACGAGCTTGGCGACCTCGCGCCCGATTACCGCAGCTTCGGCGGGCGGCTGATCGAACCATTGCGCTATGGCGAGAATCCCCACCAATCGGCAGCGTTTTATCGCACGCCCGACGTTCGCTTCGGCGTCGCGACCGCGCGGCAGGCGCAGGGCAAGCAATTGTCCTACAACAACATCAACGACACCGACGCGGCTTACGAATGCGTCGCCGAGTTCGATCCGGCCCGTATCGCCGCCTGCGCCATCATCAAGCACGCTAATCCGTGCGGCGTCGCCGAGGGCGATAGCCTCATCGATGCCTACCGCAAGGCGCTGGCCTGCGATCCGGTCTCGGCGTATGGCGGCATTGTCGCGCTCAACCGCACGCTCGATGCGGACGCGGCCCGCGCCATCACCGAAATCTTTACCGAGGTGATCATCGCGCCGAACGCCACCGCGGAAGCCGCCGCCATCGTCGGCGCCAAGAAGAATTTGCGGCTCCTTCTCGCCGGCGGCCTGCCCGATCCGCGCGCCAAGGGGTTGACGGCAAGGACCGTCGCCGGCGGCCTGCTCGTGCAGTCGCGCGACAACGCCGTGGTGGATGACATGGAGCTGAAGCCGGTGACCAAGCGCGCGCCGAGCAATGCCGAATTGCGCGACCTGCGCTTTGCCTTCCGCGTCGCCAAGCACGTCAAGTCGAACACCATCGTCTATGCCAAAGATTCGGCGACCGTCGGCATCGGCGCCGGGCAAATGAGCCGGGTCGATTCCGCGCGCATCGCCGCGCGCAAGGCCGAGGACGCCGCCAAGGCGGCCGGTCTCTCCGAACCCGCCACCAAGGGATCGGTGGTCGCCTCCGACGCGTTCTTTCCGTTCGCTGACGGCCTGCTCGTCGCCATCGAAGCCGGCGCCACCGCGGTGATCCAGCCCGGCGGCTCCGTGCGCGACGACGAGGTGATCAAAGCCGCGGACGACCACGGCATCGCCATGGTCTTCACCGGCACGCGGCACTTTCGGCATTAGGCCTCAAGCAGCTGCTGTCGTCTTCAACAGTGCCTGACGGTCGATCTTCGAAGAACGGCGTGGCTTCGCTCGCCTATGTGCCGGGCCTCCACGTCAGCTCAAGCCAGCTTCAAAGACGTGGATGGCCGGAACAAGTCCGGCCATGACGAGATTGAGGAATAGCCGCCGCGGATCACACGGCGCCGGTAATCCACTGCTCGAGCTTCTGCTTGGGTGCAGCGCCGACCTGACGCGAAGCGAGCTGGCCGCCCTTGAACAGCATCAGCGTCGGGATCGACATGATGCCGAATTTCGCCGCGGTGCCGGGGTTCTCATCGACATTGAGCTTGACGATCTTGACCTTGCCGTTGAGCGACTTGGAAATCTCTTCCAGCGCGGGCGCGATCATCCGGCACGGGCCGCACCACTCCGCCCAGAAATCCACGACGACCGGCTCGGTCGCCTTGAGCACGTCCTGATCGAACGTCGCGTCCGTCACCTTGTCGACCATGGAACCCTCGCTTTTTCGAAGAATCGGCAGCCCGCGGGCATTGAACCTATGAATGGCCCCCGGGGGCGTCAAGACAGCTTCACTGGAGCGTGACCTGCCACCCCGTCATGGCCGGACTTGTTCCGGCCATCCATAGGCGAGCGAAGCGACGCCGTTCTTCGAACGGCTGTGCGCGGGCATGACGATCAGCGGCTCATGATCGCGGCGAGCGCCGCCTCCATTGCCGCGCCGGGAACCTCCATGACGTTCGGCCCTTCGGTGAAGATCAATGCGGCGCGAATCGTTTTTTCCGGGTAAATGCGCGCCAGCACGGCGCGGTAAAGCGCGAGCTGGGCGACGTAGGCCTCCGGTACCTCGGCAAGCCGGCGCGGCGCGGCCCGATCGGTCTTGTAGTCGGCGATCAGGACCGTCTCCCCTGTCACCACCAACCGGTCGACCTGTCCCGAAACGGCGATCGCGGCGCCGCTGGCGCCTGCGATGCGCCCGACGATCGGGACTTCGGCACGGCTGCCCGCCGCGAACACGTCGGCAAAGATCAGATCGTTGAGCATGGTCAGGACTTGCCGCGCGATCTCGGCCTGCTCGGCGGGGAGGAAATCGGCCGCAGCCCCCTTGAGATACCGTTCGATGGCATCATGGCGGCCGGCCGGCGGGATGTCGGGTAGCGACTGCAACAGCCGGTGGACTATGCGTCCCCGCGCCAGCGCGTTGCGGCGTTCGGCGGCGGAGGCCGTTGCGGGCGCAGCGACGCGGCCGATCTCCTCCTCGAACGCCGAGGAGGGCGACAGCGATACCAGGCGCGGCGTTTCGACAGGAGCCGGCTGCCGCAGCCACGGCGGAATGTCATGCCGGTCGGCGTTCGCCGCTTCGGCCGGCGGCCGCGCGGCCTCGGCGATTTGGCCGGGCATCGCCTTGCGGTAGCGCCAGACCTTCTCCCCACATTCATCTTCCGCGACCAGGAACGGCTGCAGCGGCTCGGCCATGAGGTCGTACCAGCAGCCCTTTGGCCGGGCGCGTTCGCCGTCGGCGCCGCAGACGATCAGCCGGTCCGCCGCGCGGGTCATGGCGACGTAGAGGAGTCGGCGATATTCGTCCTCGGCTTCGAGGAGCGCCGCCGCGCGGGCCGCCGCGACCGGCAGCACGTCGTCGTCCTTGCGTCCCGCCCAGATCACGGCGCCGCCGGGAAGCTCCAGAAGCCGCGGCGGCCGCGGCCCCGCGGGCTGAGTCATCGTGTCGGCGAGGATCACGACCGGCGCTTCGAGGCCCTTGGCGCCGTGCACGGTCATGACGCGCACTTCGTCGCGCGCCATCTCCATGTCGCGCTTGACCTCGGCGCGCGCGGCCCGCAGCCAGGCGATAAAACCTTGCAGGGAGGGCGTCTCCCGCCGCTCATAGTCGAGCGCGAGGTTGAGGAACTCGTCGAGCGCATCGTTTGCCTCGGCGCCGAGCCGCGCCAGGAAGCGCCGACGGCCGCTGCCGGCGCCGAGGAGACGCGCATAGAAGGCAAACGGCGTCTCACGCCGGGCGGCTTGTGCAAGCTCGTCGAGCTGCGCGGTGGCCGCGGCGAATTTTTCCGTTTCCGCCGACTTGCGCGCCAGCGCCGCGCGCAGCGAGGCGCGGCCGCGCTCCCAGGCGACCGCAAATAACTCGTCGTCGGAGAAACCAAACAGCGGACTGCGCAGCACGGTCGCCAGCGCCAGATCGTCCTCGCGCAGCAACAGCGCGTCGGCGAGCGCGATCAGGTCCATCACCGCGATATGTTCGGTGAGCACCAGACGGTCGGCGCCGGCCACTTCGACGTTCTCATTCTTCAGCGCGCGGATGATCGCCTCGAACAGCGGCCCGCGCTGGCGCACCAGAATGAGCACGTCGCCATAGCGCGCGGCGCGGCGATCGATGCCGACCGCCGTGCGCTGATCGACAAGTCCGCGCACGGTGCGCGCGATCCGCTGCGCGAGCTTCACCCGCGGGCTCGTCTCGCTCACCGTATCGAACGGCGCGTCCCAGCCCTCGATCTCGCTGCGTTCCTCGGATTTTTCCGGCTCCCAGATCTCGACGAGGCTCGGCGGCGTATCCGGCAAGGCGATATGCGGCGGAAAGCCGTCGGCGTCCGCGGTAACGCTCGCCGCGATGCCTTGCACCTTGAACACTTCGTCCACGGCGCCCAGCACGCTCTCGCCCGAACGGAACGAGTGCTTGAACTCGCGGAACACGAAATCCAGTCCGCTGGCTTTGTGCGCGCTCTCAAAATGACGTCGCATCCAGGCGAATTCCTTGGGCGCGGCGTCCTGGAACGAGAAGATCGACTGCTTTTCGTCGCCGACGGCGAAGATCGTGCGCCTGACGTCGCGCGCGCCCTTGCCGGCGGTGAATTCCGCCGTGAGGCGGCGGATGATCTCCCACTGCTTGTTGCTGGTGTCCTGCGCCTCGTCGATCAGTACGTGATCGATGCCGAGATCGAGCTTGTAATGGACCCAGGCCGCATCGACGTTGTTGAGCAGCGCCAGCGTCTTGTCAATGAGATCGTCGTAGTCGAGGAGGCCGCGGCGCTCCTTTTCGGCGCCATAGCGCGTCAGCACCGCATCCGCGACGGTCAGCAACGCCGCGCTGCGGTCGCGGCAGACCACGGCATTGCGCCGTTCGAGAATGGCGCAGACGCGTTTTTGCTCCGCGCCCAGACGCTCGACCAGGTCAGAGTCCTTGATCGCCTTGGTGACGATGGATTTGCGCGGGTTGCCTTCGTCCGTGCAGAAGATTTCAAGATAGAGCTCGATCCGGTTGGAGCCGGACAGCGCCGTCAGCGTGGTGAACCGCTGCGCCTGCTCGCAGTCGGTCTTGTTGCCCTTGGCCAATGCTGCGGCAATTGCCGGCCATTCCACCGGCGCGATCAAGGAGCCAGTCAGAAACTCGGCCTCGATGCTGTCGAGGCTTTCTTGCGGCTCGACACCGAGGCTGCGTGACAGACCGGCGATCGCAGCCTCGACGCTGCCGGCCTTTGCCCGCCAGCGCATGACGGCGTCACGCCGGTTGATCGCCTCACGCACCGTATCGCGAAACGTCTGATCGGCGCCCGCCGTCATCGCGGTGCCGAGCGCACGGCCAAGGGCGCTGTCGGGCGCGGCGGCGCCTTCCAGCAGCGCATCGAGCGTCAATTGCTCCAGGAGCTGCGCTTGCGCGGTCTCGTCGAGCACGCTGAAGCGGGCGGCAACGTTCGCCTCAAACGGAAACCGGTGCAGAAGCTGGGTGCAGAAGGCGTGGATGGTCTGCACCTTGAGACCGCCCGGCGTCTCCAGCGCCCGCGCAAACAGCCGGCGCGCCAGCGCCCGCCGGGCCTCAGGCACCTTATCAGAGCGCGCACCGATGGCGGCATCGAGCGCGGCGTCGTCGAGCGTGGTCCACCGCCCAAGCGTGTCAAAAACGCGCTTCGCCATATTGGCGGCGGCGGCCTTGGTGAAGGTCAGGCAAAGGGTTTTTTCCGGCGCTACGCCGGCGAGCAGCAAGTTGATCACCCGCTGCGCCAGCACATGGGTCTTGCCCGACCCCGCATTGGCGGCGACCCATGCCGAAACGGCGGGATCGGAGACGGCGGCTTGCAGCCGCAGCACGTCGGCCGGAATGATGCTGGGCGATCTCATGCGGCACCCGGAATATCGTCTTCGGCGCCGCCGGTGCTCGACCATTCCTTGACGCGCGCCAGATGGTCGTAATCGCCGTAACGCGCCTTCCACATCGGATGGACCAGCGAGCGGTAGGGCTCGTCGTCGTCGGCGAAGCGCCGCACCAGCGCCGCGAGTTTTTCCAATGCGCGATCGGCTTGGCTGTCGGGCGTGCCTTCTTTGAATCCGATCGGTAGGAATTCCCCGGCCCGCGCGCCGCCTTTGAGCATCACATAGGCGAGCGCCGCGACCGAGCTGCCGGCGGGGATCGTCTTGAATCCGCCTTGGCGCAGCATCGCCGCCTCCAGCGTGAGCTGCGGCGCCAGTCCGGTTCGCACCTGCTTTTCGGTGCGCACCGAGCCGGTCTTGTAATCAAGGATCGCGTAGCGCCCGTCCGGCAGACGCTCGATGCGATCGGCAATGCCGCGTAATTTGAACATGCCGTCGTCCAGCGGAATCTCGATGTTGCCGCGGATCTCGGCGGCGATCGCATTGATCGTGGGGCGCCGACCTGCCTCCCAGGCGCCGAACCAGCGCGCGATGCGCTGGAACCGCGGCCACCAGAACGCGCGCGCTTCCGGAAAATCTTCGAGCGCGGCGAAGTGCGCCCGGCCGAGCGCGATGAGCTCGCCCGCAGGATCGGCCGGCAGGCCGTTCGCATAACGCTGGGTGAATTCGCCCAGCACGGCGTGAATGACCGTGCCGCGCTCGGCGGCGCCGGGTGCCGTGTCGACCGCATCGAGCGGCGCCAAGCGCAGCACGTGCTTGGCGTAGATCGTGTAGGGATCGCGCAGCCAGTGTTCGATCTCGGTGACCGAAAGGCTCCTCGGCCGCGCCACGCGCGGCGGTTTCGGCGCCGGCCGCGGCGCCGGCGCGACGCTTTCGGGCCGGTCGAGCGCGCGCCCCCAGGCGAGATAGACATCGCCGCGATCAATGGCCGCCTGCCACCGTTCGCCGGCAACAGCGGCGAGGCGTTGGACGAAACGCGACGGCGACGTCGGCGCGCCGGCAATTTTCGCAGCGCGCGTCAGGATCACTTCGCGCGCGCCGAGCATCTGGGCGAAGTCGTGGGCGGAAAGGCCGATCCGCCGTTCCGGCAGATCGAGACCGAGACTTTGGCGCATCGGGCGGCTGAGCCAGGCATCGGTGCGGCCTTCCGGCGGCCACGCCCCCTCCACAAGCCCGCCCAGCACTACGCGGTCGCTCTCGGTAAGCCGCGCTTCGATGGTGCCCATGATACGCACGCGCACGCCGGACCGCGGCGGCTGGCGCACCACGCGGTCGGCAAGGGCGGTGGAGAAAAGCTCGACATAATCGGCGGGCGCAACGAACAGTGCCGCGGCGGCTTCGCTCGCCGCCAACTCATCCAGCGTGGCGGCGAGCCTTGCGCCGTCGGGACCGTCGAAGGCGCACGCGCGCCCGCCATCGCGCGACAGCGCCGCCAACACCTCCTGATGACGCGCGGCGATCTCGATGAGCGCGCGCTGTTGTTTGCCGAGGCTTTCGAGCGGCGCCAACGCGTCCGCGAGCCGGCGGACCAGATCGGCGGCAGCCGAAAGTTCGCTGTCGGTCAAACCGATGCGCGGATCGGAAGGGTGGAGATCGACCGGCTCCTTGCGCCGGAATTTTCCGAGCTGCGCGCGAAAGGCTTCGAGCGCGCGGGAAAGTCCGGCAGTGCCGGGCCGCGGCCGCGGCCCGCGCAAAATCGCGCGCTCAAGCGCGCCGACGGCGTTCTCCGTATGGTGCGAACCGAGCCGCAGCAGCGGATGCTTGAGCAAGCCGAGCAAGGCGACCGGCACTAGCCCGCCGAGCGCCGCGGCGGCCGCCAGCCGGGCAAACGTCCCGGCCGGCGTGTCGGCCAGCGCATCGCCGCCGCTATCTTCCGCATCGATATTCCAGCGTGCCAGCGCGGCGTGGACGCGTCGCGCCAGCGCGCGGTCGGGCGTCACCAGGGCGGCGGTCTTGCCCTCTTCCACCGCTTCGCGCAACGCCACCGCAATCGCGAGCGATTCATCTTCGGCATGCGCCGCTTCGATCATGGTGATCGTTCCGAGCGCCGCATCCGCGTCCGCCTCGAACACCGGATCGGCCGCGCGGCGCCGCCACAGATCAGTCGCCGCCGCCGGCCTTAAAACTTCCGAGATCAGCCGCTCGCGGCCTTTTGCCTCCGCCAGGCGTTCGACGGCGTCGCGGGTGATCCCGATGCGCGTGAGCAGCGCCTGCATCGCGAATTGCGGATGCCCCGGGGCGGGCGCGATGTCGTTGGCCGCATCGCCGGCGATCAGCCGCCAGGAGTCTTCGTCGAGATCGGCGTCGAGGCCAGGCAGCACCACCGCGCCATGCGGCAGCCGCGCGATCGTCGCGATCAGCTCGGCGGTCGCCGGGATCGAGCCGGTCGAACCCGCCGCGATCACCGGCGCGTCGGTCCGCCGCGCCAGCCGCGCGGCCTCCGCCTTGATCAGCGCGTCGCGCCGCGCCGCGGGTTCGATCCAGCCGCGCTCGCGCAGCAGCTCCGGCCAGGCCTCGCGCGCAATCTGCAAAAACTTCAGCGTCAGCTGCCAATAGGGATCGAGGACGTCGGGCACCAGGCCGTCGAGCCTGTCCCAGGGCACGCCGCGCATCGTCATGTCGTCGATGAGCCGCGCGAGGTCGTCGGCAAGCGCGCAAGCCGCCGCCGGCGTCTGCGCCACCAGCGGCATGCCGCCGGCGCCGCGCACTGCCGGCGCGGCCGCCCATTTGCCGACCATCCGCATGAGCAGGAGACGCCGTTCGAGGCCGCCGAGCGCCGGCGGCAAGGCCAGCGCGTCCACCGCGATGTCGCCCGTTGCGGCTTCGGCAAACGCGATCTCGTCCTCGTCGATATCGCCGAGCGCGACAATGCGCGGCAGGATCGCCGCATCGGTCTTCAACACGTCGAGAAAGGCATCGCGCGCCAGCCGGCAGGCGCGCCGGGTCGGCAGATAAAGCGTGACGGCGGCCAGCGCCAGCGGATCGTCAGCAACGCGAAAGCCGAGCCGGCCGCCGGTCAAGGCGCCGATCAGCGTCGGCAGGAACGGCGCCGATGGCGGAATGGTGAAGACGCGAGCGGGCATACCGATGATCGATTCGCAATCAAACGTCATTCCCGCGACAGCGGGAATCCATAACCACTATCAGCGCGATTTGCTCGAACTGTGATTATGGGTCCCCGCGTGCGCGGGGACAGAGGTGGCACTGAATAGCAGATTCTAATGCGCGGCGGCGAGCGCCGCCTCCGCGGCCGCGACCGCTTCCGGCGTGCCGACATGCATCCAGAGGCCTTCCAGGCGCAAGCCGAACAGCCGGTCCTTGGCGCCGGCGCGATCGAACAGCGGCGTCAGCGGAAACGCGCCCGCGGGCGCGCCGGCAAACAGCGCCGGGCTGAGGATGGCGGCGCCGGCATAGACGAACGGCACCACCTCGCGCTCGCTGCGGCGGCGCAAGCGGCCGTCCGCCAGCATGGCGAAGTCGCCGCGGCCGCTATAGCCGATGCTCTCGGTCGTCGGCGCCAGCAAGAGGAGCGCATCCATCGCTGCAGGATCGAAAGCGTCGGCCAGCCGCGCGAAGTTGGGCTTGACGCCGTCAAGCCACACCGTGTCGGAATTGACCAGAAAGAACGGCGCGTCGCCCAGCTGCGGCAGCGCCTTGGCGATGCCGCCGCCGGTGCCGAGCAATTCCGCGCGCTCATCGGAGATGACGATGTGCGGTCGCTGGCGCGACGCCAGATGGCGTTCCAGCGCGTCGGCGAGATGATGCACGTTCACCACAACGCGCTCGACGCCGGCATCGGCCAGACGATCGAGCGAGTAGTCGATCAGCGACTTGCCGCCGATCTGCACCAACGGCTTCGGGACCTGGCCGTTGTACGGCCGCATGCGCGTGCCAAGGCCGGCCGCCAATACGATCGCGCGCTTCGGCTTCATGGTCTTACCGGCCACCCCGACAATCTCCGATTCGCGCCATCATAACCCATCTCCCGATGCGTCTCTTGGCGGCAGGTTGACGGCGTACCAGGCCTTGAGCGGGGCCAGCGCCGGATGCGCGAGCGACCGCCACAAATAGCTCAACAGGCGGGGCATATGACGCAAATATTGCGGCTTGCCATCGCGCCGGTCGAGCCGGGCAAAGATACCGAGAATCTTGGTCGTCCGTTGCGCGGCGAGCGTTGCGTACAGCCTGGTGAAGGACGCGGCGTCGAAACGCTGATCCTCGCGGCGCGCGCGGACATAGCGGCTGAGCAACGCCACTTCCAGCGATTCAGGGACGTCGACGCGGGCGTCCTGCAACAGCGAGGCCACGTCGTAAGCGGCCGGACCGAGCAGCGCGTCCTGAAAATCGAGGAGCCCGATCCGGGCAACGTCTTCGCGATCCGGCAGCCAGAGCAGATTGGGCGAATGATAATCGCGCAGCACCCAGGTGGCGGGCGCATCGATCGCCGGCGCGAGCGCTTGCCGCCACAGCGCAATAAAGTTTTTGCGCACGGGCTCCGTCGCCGCAGCGCCGGCACTGACCAGATACCAGTCGAGCAGGAGCTCGGCCTCGATCAGAAACGCCTCCATGTCGTAGCGCGGCAGGCGATAGTTGAGCTGCGGCCCCGCCGGCAGCGTTTCCGGCAATTTGCGGCGATGCAACGATATCAGGAGATCGATGGCGGCTTCGTAGCGCGCCTCGATCGGCGCCGGCGGATCGCCGGCGACGATGCGCTCGTCGCCGAGATCTTCCATGATGAGGAACCCGCGGTCGAGATCGGCATGCAGGATCGCCGGCGCCGAGAGGTTGCGATCGCGTAAGCCCGCCGCGATGGCGACATAGGGAACAACGTCCTCGGCGAGGTGGGCGATCGCACTATACGGCTTGCCGTCGCGCACCGGCGGACCGTCGGGCCGCCGCGGCGCGTTCATCAGCACCGCCGTCCGATCGCCGCGCTCGAGGCGCTCGAAGATGCGGGTGGAGGCATCGCCGACCATGCGCCGCCGCCGCGCCTCGCCGAAACCGGATTCCTCGAGGAAGGCGCGCAGCTGCGGAATCCGTGCCGCGCGCGCCGCGAACGCGCCATAGCCGACGACGCGCGCATCGCGGACCTCGGAACCAAGCTGCGGCGCCAGTGTAAACGTGATGTCGAGACGATCGGGCGGCAGCAAACCGGCGGCGCGATCCGGCCATTCCACCAGCACCACGGCACCTTCGGGCAGGTCTTCGAATCCAAGTTCCGCCAGCTCGGCCGCGCCGGAGAGCCGGTAAAAATCGGCGTGGACCAGCGCAAAGCGCGGCAGTTCGTAGCTTTGCAGCAACGTGAAGGTCGGGCTCGGCACCTCGATCGTGGCGTCGCCGGCGAGATAACGGATGAGCGCGCGCGCAAACGTCGTCTTGCCGGCGCCGAGGTCGCCCGACAGCGTCACCAGATCGCCGGGTTCGAGCGCCGCGGCGATATCGGCGGCAAAACGCTCCGTCGCTTGCTCGTTCGGTAATGTCACGGTGAAGCTGGCGCCGCCGGGGGCAGTCGGAAACATGGCGTTATTCTGCCGCCGTCAGTTTAGCCGCCGCGCCGAGCGGGAACGTGCACGTCACCGTGGTGCCTTCGCCGACGACGGAGGTGATATTGACCGTGCCGCCGTGCAGCTCGACGAACGAGCGCACCAGCGAGAGGCCGATTCCGGTGCCGCGATGGTGCGAGCCGAGCGAATGGGTCTCGAACCAATCGAACACCCTTTCCAGGACCTCAGGCGGAATGCCCGGCCCGTGGTCGGTGACCGCGAACACCAAGGCGTCGTCGCGCCGTTCCGCCGACAGGGTGATGGTGCCGCCGGCGGGCGAGAAGCTCACGGCGTTGGCCAGGAGATTGAACAGGATCTGCCGCACGCGACGCTCGTCGGCGGTGAAGCTGCCGATATCGTTCGGGGCGCGGATGTCGAGCAGGAGGCCGGCGCTCACCAGCCGATCCTGGACGCCTTCGGCGGCCGCCGCCATGGTGGCGCGGATGTCGACCGGTCCGAGATTGAGCTGCATGCGGCCGGCGTCGATGGTCGCCAGATCGAGAATATTGTTGATCAGCGCCAGCAGCGTGTTGGTGGAGACCGTGATGTAGTCGAGATATTCGCGCTGCTTCGGCGCCAGCGGCCCGGTCCCCGGATCGCCGAGCAGATGGACGAAGCCGATGATGTTGGTGAGCGGCGAGCGCAACTCGTAGGACACGTGGTGGACGAAATCGATCTTGATCTTGTCGGCGTCCTCGAGCGCCTCGTTGCGTTCGCGCAGCGCCCGCTCGACGTTGACCGAGTCGGTGACATCGTGGAACGTCACCAATGTGGCGCCGTCGGGCAGCGGCACGGTGGTGCAGTCGACCACGACGCCGTCGCGGCGCTCGAGCGTGTCCTCGATCGCTTCGCGGTCGTCGATGGCGGTCACCACGCCGCGCAGCGCCTGCCACGTCGGATGGTCGCCGTGCAACGGCCGGCACAGCGCCGTGATCGTCTCGATATGCGGCCGCTCGGCGAGCGTCTGCGGCGACAGCTGCCACATGCGCGCGAAGGCGGAATTGGAGAGCCGGATGCGGCCGTCGCTGGCGAACACGGCGACGCCTTCGGCGAGGTTGTCGAGCGTTTCACCCTGGACGCGGATCAGTTCCTCGAACCGCCGCTCCAGATCGAGCCGCTCGGTCACGTCGTCGAACAGATAAGTGACGCCGCCGTCGGGATTGGGCGTGGTGACGACGCGCAGCGTGCGGCCGTCGGGCAGATGCCAGGTTTGCTCCTGCGCCTCGACGGCGCTGTAGGCGGTGTGCAGCTGCGCCTTCCATTGCCGGAAGTCGCGCTCCTCGGGCAGCTTGCGGGCGGCACGCAACGCGTCGAGCACGGCCGAGTCGGTCGGCCCCTGCTCAAGATAGGAGGCGTCCAGATTCCACAGCGCGCAATACGCGGCATTATAGAACGTCAGCCGGTGCTCGGCGTTGAACATGGCAACGCCGGTGGAAAGCTGATCGAGCGTGCGGCGGTGCGCATCGACCATGCGCGCGAGCGCGCTGCGCATGGTTTCCGCTTCCGTGGCATCGATAGCGAGCCCGGCGCTGCCGGTCTCGATGCGAAAGTCGAGCACGTCGAAGCTGCGCCGCGTTCCGGCGACGATCGCCGGCAGCCGGCCGGCATAGGCGCCGCCGGCGGTCCGCGTTCGCGCAATGTTTTCGCGCGCCGCGCTGTCGAGCAGCTCCAAGCGCCGTTCGACCGCATCGGCGGCGTTCGCCGCTTCGACGGCGCGCGCATAGGCGGCATTGACGAAGGTGAGCCGCCCGGCTGCATCGCGCGTCCACACCGGCGACGGCAGCCGTTCGATCAGCGTGCGCAGCGACGCGACCTCGCTCAGCAGCGCCTCATGACGCTCGACGAGGTTCAACAAATCGCGCTTGAGGCTGCTGGCGTCCTTGAGCCGCAGCACGGCGCGCCCGGCGATGGCGCGGCCTTGCGCCTCGATCGGACGACCGGCGAGCGTCGTGAAGCTCATCGAGAAGGCTTCGCCACGCGTCCGCAGCGCTTCGACCGCCTGCTCCATGGCACTTGCCTTGGCGGCAGGAAGCCAACTGCCGAAGGCCAGCACGCGGTGCGGCGCCGAGACGCCGACCACGGCAGGATCGCCCTCGATGCTCGGTTCGTCGGATGCCGGCGGCCAGTCCACCATCACCTGCGGCTCCGAGGCCAGCAGAGCGTTGGCGCGATCGAGCTCGGCGCGCAGCGCGGCGATCTCATCATGCGATGACGCTTCCAGCCGCGCCGACCGCGCGCGCGTGCGTACCAGCATGATCGCGGTGACCACCGCGAACAGCAAGAGCCCGGCCAGCAGCACCAGCACCGCGATCTCGTGGCGGTCGATGCTGCGCGAGGCGCCGACGACAAGCTCGTGCAGCGCCAGCGCTGGCTTATCGGCGGCGCGCGCCGGCCCCGCCGAAAAGGCGCCAATAGCTATCGGAAATCCGCCGAGCCACGGACGCGTCGTGCCCCCGCTCCTCCGGATCGTGTCCGGCATGCCCCTTCGCCTCTGCTGGCCGCCACCGCCATCGCCAGCGGGTCTATCGCGAGCGAGCCCGCGAATCGCTCGACTTTACTCTCAAGCGGAATCGCGCCGAAAGAGTCCAGATCGTGAACGGGTCGGGTAAGGAGTTGTGTCTACGTCAGCGCCGCCGGGCGCGATCATCGTTTGCTTTCGAAGCCGTTCCGGTAGAACCAAAACCTCCGCTTGCCCGTTCGGTCGGGTCGAGGTTGCGCGTTTCGACCAATCTGGCGTGTTGGATCGGCGCGATGACCATTTGCGCGATGCGCATGCCGCGGCGAATGATAAACGGCTCGGTGCCGAGATTTATAAGAATCACTTGCAATTCGCCGCGATAGTCGGCGTCGACGGTGCCGGGAGAATTGAGCACGGTGACGCCGTAGCGCAGCGCGAGACCCGACCGCGGGCGAATCTGGGCCTCGTTGCCGGGCGGTAAGGCAATGGCGACGCCGGTGGGGATCGCCGCGCGCGCCCCCGGCGCGAGCTCAAGCGGCGCCTCAGCCGGCACGGCGGCGAGGAGATCGAGCCCGGCGGCCAGCGCGCTCTGGTATTCCGGCAATGGCAAATCGGCGCCGTGCGGCAGCCGCACGATGCGCACCTCGGCGCATTCGCCGCCGCTCATTTCTTTGTTTCCTGAAGCGCCGCGGCAATACGCGCGATCAGCGCCCGCGCCACGTCGTTCTTCGACTGCGGCGGCCAGGACTCGACGCCGTTGGCGGTGACGACGTGGATGGTGTTGGCGTCGCCGCCCATGATGCCGGTTTCCGGCGACACATCGTTGGCGAGGATCCAGTCGCAGCCCTTCTTCGCGAGCTTGGCCTTGGCGTTGGCGATCACATGGTCGGTCTCGGCAGCAAATCCGATGACCAGCCGCGGCCGACCGGACTTGCGGTGGGCGATCGTCGACAGGATGTCCGGGTTCTCCACCAGTTCGATCGTCGGCGCTTTATCCTGTTTCTTGATCTTGTTTTGGCTCGCCTGGCGCGGGCGCCAGTCGGCGACGGCGGCGGCGAATACGGCGATATCGACCGGCAGCGCCTGCTCAACCGCCGCCAGCATCTGCTGCGCGGTTTCCACGTGCACCACAGTCAGCCCCGGCGGATCGGGCACGTTTACCGGGCCTGAAACCAGCACCACGTCGGCGCCCGCCGCGGCCGACGCCGCGGCGATGGCGTGGCCCTGCTTGCCCGACGAACGGTTGGCGATGACTCGCACGGGATCGATGGGCTCCGCTGTCGGTCCCGACGTCACCAGCACGCGCTTGCCGGTGAGCGGCCCGGGGCGGCGCAGGATCGCCTCGACCGCGGCGGCGATTTCGAGCGGCTCGGCCATGCGGCCGACGCCGGCTTCGCCGCGCTCGGCCATTTCGCCGATATTCGGACCGACTTGGCGGACGCCGTCCGCCTTCAGCCGCGCGAGATTGCGCTGCGTCGCCTTGGCCGACCACATGTGCGGATTCATCGCCGGCGCGATCAGGATCGGCTTGTCGGTCGCGAGCAAGACGGCGGCGGCGAGATCGTCCGCCCGGCCGGCCGCCATCCGGGCGATGAGGTCGGCCGTCGCCGGCGCCACCACGACCAGATCGGTGTCGCGCGCCATACGAATATGGCCGACGTCGAACTCGGTGCGCGGATCGAACAGATCGGTATAGGCGCGTTCGCCGCAGAGCGCGCCGACGGCAAGCGGCGTGACGAAATGCTGCGCGGCAGGGGTGAGAATGCAGCGCAGCGTGGCGCCGCGTTCCTGCAAGCGGCGAATAAGATCGAGCGATTTGTAGGCGGCGATGCCGCCGCCGATGATGAGCAGAATTCGCGAAGCGCGGAGGATCGTCGCGGCGGGCGGCGTGCCTGCAGGACGTTCGAGTCCGGCGCCTGCCGGGCGCGCGGCCGGCTCATGAACGGTGGTACCGAGGTCGTCTGGCTCGCCTTCGCCGGTGGCGCCGCGCAGAATGGCGCGCACCTCGTCCTCCATCGAGCGGCCGTGTTTGGCCGCGCGGACGCGGAGCCGCTTCTTCAAGCGCTCGTCAAGCTTGCGGACGGTGAGGCTCGTCATCCGGGGCCTTTGCCGGTGGTTCCGACACTATCCTAACTGATGATTGCATTGCAATCAATGCAATCACACGAGCCGGAACCCGATCCACAGCAGGAGCGCCACGATCAGCCACAACGCCGCGACCATCCAGCGGTTGCGGCGGGCTTCGGCTTTGCCGATGTCGGCGACGGTTTGCGGCGACAGCACCAGACCGTCGCGGGTGATTTCGTCGAGCTGATCGAGCATGCGGGCGCCGCGGGTCAGCAAGCCCGGCGCGTGGCCGATGAACCGTCCGATCTCGGTCGCGCCATGCGCGGCGTTTTCGAGCTTGCCGGCCGGGCCGAGATTGCGCGTCATCCATTCGCGCACCACCGGCTCGGCGGTCGACCACATGTCGAGCTTGGGATCGAGCGCGCGGGCCACGCCTTCAACCACCACCATCGTCTTCTGCAACAGCAGCAGCTCCGGCCGCGTGCGCATGTCGAACAAGCCGGTCACCTCGAACAGCAGCGTGAGCAGCCGCGCCATCGAAATGTCCTCGGCGGTGCGGCTGTGGATCGGCTCGCCGATGGCGCGGATGGCCTGGGCGAAGCTTTCGATCGAATGCGAAGGCGGCACATAGCCGGCCTCGAAATGAACCTCGGCGGTCCGGTAATAATCGCGGGTGATGAAGCCGTGCAGGATTTCCGCCAGGAACAACCGTTCCTTCGCCCCCAGCCTGCCCATGATGCCGAAATCGACCGCAACGAGCCGGCCGTCGTCGTCGACAAACAGATTTCCCGGATGCATGTCGGCGTGAAAGAAACCGTCGCGCAGCGCATGGCGAAGAAACGTCTGGATCAGGGCGCGGGCAAGCTTCGGCAGGTCGAAACCTTTGGCCTCCAGCCGCGCCCGATCCGACAGCGGCGTGGCGTCGATCCATTCAAGCGTGAGAACTTCCTTGCTGGTGCGGTCCCAGTCCACCGTAGGGACGCGGAAATCCGGATCGTCCTTGGTGTTCTCGGCCATCTCCGAGAGCGCGGCGGCTTCCAGGCGGAAGTCCATCTCGACCGTCACGGTGCGCCGCAAGGTGTCGACCACTTCAATGAGCCGCAGCCGCCGCGCCTCGGCGGAAAAATCTTCGGCGTGACGCGCGACGAAGGTAAAGGCGCTTAAATCGGCGCGGAAGCGAGACTCGATGCCGGGCCGCAAGACCTTGACGGCGACGGCGCGCGTCCCCGTCGGGGTCGCGATCTCCGCCCGGTGCACCTGCGCAATCGAGGCGGCAGCGACCGGCGGGCCGAAGCTGGAAAAGACCGCACTGACCGGCCGGCCGAACGAGGCAGCGATCGCGGCTTCGGCTTCCTGCTGCGGGAACGGCGGCATCTGGTCCTGCAGCCGCTCGAGGTCGCGGGCGAGCGCAGCACCGACGACGTCCGGCCGCGTCGCCAGGAACTGGCCGAGCTTGACATAGCTGGGGCCGAGGCGCGTCAGCGCCGCCGACAGCCGGGTCTCCGCCGCCCCGCTCGACGGCCGCTCGATGAGGCGCGCCATGCGCAGCAGCGGCCGTGCCGCCGGCGGCACCACTGCGGGATCGATCACGCCAAAAACGCCTTCGCGCGCGAACACGAAGCCGGCGCGGCCGAGGCGGACGAGATGCGCGGGAGCGGAAATCACAAACGCCAGCCGGAGTGAAGCGCCACGATGCCGCCGGTCATGAGTCGATACGAAACGCGGGCAAAACCCGCAGCGCGCAGCATGTCGGCGAATGGCTGCGGCTTCGGAAAGCGGCGGATCGATTCCACCAGATAGCGGTAAGATTCGGCGTCGCCGGCGACGACACGGCCGAGCGCCGGAATGACATTGAACGAATAGGCGTCGTAGAGCGTGTCAAGGCCGGGAACATTGACGGCGGAGAATTCGAGGCAGAGAAATCGTCCGCCGATTTTCAGCACGCGAAACGCTTCGGCCAGCGCCCGATCGATGCGTGGCACGTTGCGGATGCCAAAGGCGATGGTCGCGGCGTCAAAACTGCGGTCCTTGAACGGCAGCGCCTCGGCATTGGCTTCGGAGAACGTCACGGCATCGGCGCGGGAACGCGCGGCGGCGCGCTCGCGCCCGACGGCGAGCATGTCCGGATTGATGTCGCAGACCGTGGCGCGGGTGTCTTCGCCGCCGGCTTCGATCACCCGCAAGGCCACGTCGCCGGTGCCGCCGGCAAGGTCAAGGAGCGCAAACGGCCGGCTTTTCGGCGGGTTCACCGCCGTCACCAGCGCATCCTTCCAGGCCCGATGCAGCCCGAACGACATCAGGTCGTTCATCAGGTCGTAGCGGTGCGCTACGCTGCGGAACACGTCGTCGACCAGCGCCTGCTTTTCCGCGAGCGGCACTTGGCGCAAACCGAAGTGGGTAGATTCTGCCATCGCTTCTTCTTTCTACCCTAAACCATAGCGCGGTGGCGCCAGCGGCGCTATGTCTGCGACAATTAACCATGTTGCTGCTGCCGCCGACGGTCGATTGAGCGATGCCCGAACTTCCCGAAGTCGAGACGGTGCGCTGCGGGCTCCAGCCGGTGATGGAGGGCGCGCGCTTCGCCAAGGTCGAGGTGCACCGCGGCGATCTGCGTTGGCCGCTGCCGAAGGATTTCGCGCGACGGCTCAAAGGCCAGACCGTGATCTCCGTCGGCCGGCGGGCGAAATATCTTCTCGTCGATCTATCGTCCGGCGACATGCTCGTCATGCACCTTGGCATGTCGGGCTCGTTCCACGTTTTTCGCGGCACCGGTGGCAAGGCGCTCGGCCGCTACCATCACGAACGCGCGCGGCACGTCACCCACGATCACGTCGTCTTTCACATGACCTCCGGCGCGATCGTGACGTTCAACGATCCGCGCCGCTTTGGATCGATGAAGATCGTGCCGCGCCGAGAACTCGACACCGAGCCGCTGTTGAAGAACCTCGGTCCTGAACCGCTCGGCAACGCCTTCGACGCCGCCATGCTGGCGCAAGCCTGCCAAGGCAAGAAGACAAGCCTCAAGGCGGCGCTGTCGGACCAACGCGTCGTCGCCGGTCTCGGCAACATCTATGTGTGCGAGGCGCTGCATCGCGCCCGGCTGTCGCCCAAGCGCCTGGCCTCGACCATCGCCACGCACAGCGGCGCGCCGAATGAGCGCGCCGAACGCCTGGTCGACGGCATCCAGGCGGTGCTCAACGACGCCATCAAGGCCGGTGGTTCGTCGCTGCGCGATCACAAGCTGACCGATGGCGAGCTCGGCATGTTCCAGCATCACTTCCGCGTCTACGACCGCGAGGGCGAAAAATGCCCGACGCCCGGCTGCCGCGGCACCGTCAAGCGCATCGTGCAGAATGGGCGCTCGACGTTTTATTGTCCGGTGTGCCAAAAGTGACGCCGGGACTAGCAATACCCGGGGGCCACGATGAGCCAAGACAACGCTCGCTACGAGACCATCATCGTCGAGACGCGCGGCAAAGTCGGACTGATCCGGCTCAATCGCCCGCAGGCGCTCAACGCGCTCAATAGAGGGCTGGTGGCCGATTTGACCAAAGCCATCGATGCGTTCGAGGCCGACGCCAATATCGGCTGCATGGTGATCACCGGCTCGGACAAGGCGTTCGCCGCCGGCGCCGACATCAAGGAGATGGCGGAGAAGACCTTCGCCGACGCCTTCCTCGGCGACTTCGCCGCGACCTGGGACCGCGCCGCGACAACGCGCAAGCCGGTCATCGCCGCGGTGGCCGGCTTCGCGCTCGGCGGCGGCTGCGAGCTGGCCATGCATTGTGATCTCATCATCGCCGCCGACAACGCCAAATTCGGCCAGCCGGAAATCAAGCTCGGCGTCATCCCCGGCATCGGCGGCACCCAGCGATTGACCCGCGCCGTGGGCAAGGCGAAGGCCATGGACCTCATCCTCACCGGCCGCATGATGGACGCACAGGAAGCCGAGCGCGCCGGTCTCGTCGCCCGCATCGTGCCGCTGGCGAACCTGGTCGAGGAGGCCCTCAAGGTCGCCGAAACGATTGCGTCGATGTCGCTGCCCTCGGTGCTGGCGGCGAAGGAAGCGGTTAACCGCGCGTTCGAGACCTCGCTCGCCGAGGGCGTGCGCTTCGAACGGCGGGTCTTTCATTCGCTGTTCGCCACCGCGGACCAGAAGGAAGGCATGGCGGCCTTCATCGCCAAACGGCCGCCGAAGTTCGAAAATAAATAACGCTCCTCCATTTCGTCATGCGCGGGCTTGAGCCGCGCATCCATGCTGCGCGCCGGGCGCTGCGCCAGCAGGCGAAACGTGATGCTCCTGCAGGAAAGGCGCGGACAGCGTCGGCCTGAACGAGGCTCGCCGCAGCGCGCGACTGCAACCGGGGACAGACCTGCTCGCATTGACACACGGCAAATTCCTGCATTTGCTAGACGTGCATAGCGCGCAGAACGAGCTTTCGGCCCATCTCCCGTCGAAAACGTTGTGAGCGGTGAGGACGTTTCATCGGCGCGATGGGTCGGTTGATCTGGCATCAATGAGCTGCGGGCGCGCGCAGCCGAGAATTCAAAGTTTAATCGCGGCGAACGAACCGCGTGATCCAAAAAAATGCGGCTGGCAGTCGCGACGGGTGGAGACGCTGGGTTTGCACCTCGGAAACGGCGCCACAGTCGAGCAAGAGATTCGATGCGCGCCCATCCCTGACCACGGCTGACTCAACCAACAAATCGACCCCGGGAAACAACAGGAGGACTACATGCAGGACCGGCCCAAATCGTATCAAGGCTTCAGATCCCAGTCCACACCGTCCAGTTACTCGCCCTATGGGTCGCAGGCACGAGGTTCAACCTACCCCGCCGGTACCAACGAGACGCGTGACACTCCATCGTCCGCTTACTCGCCCAATGCGTCGCAGGCACGAGGTTCAGTTTACCCCGCCGGTTCCAACGAGATGCGCGGCACCGACATCATCGCCGAGTATCTGATCAAGGAGAAAGTCCCCTACATCCTCGGCTATGCCGGACATGGCGCCATCGGCCTACTCGACGGGCTGTACAAGCAGACCGACCGCATCCGCCATATCTCGCCCCGCATCGAGCAGGCAGGCGGTTTCATGGCCGACGTCTACTATCGCCTCACCGGACAGCCGCTCGCCGTCTATACCTCCACCGGTCCGGGCCCCATGAACATGATGATCTCGGTGGCCAACGCCTTCTATGACTGCTCAGCGTTTTTCCTCATCACCGGGCAGGTGCCGACGACCCAGTTCAACACCGGCGCCCTGCAGGACGACTACCGATACCACGGCGACATGTCCTCGATGTTCGCGCCCATCGTCAAGAAATCCTGGCGCATTCGCAAGGTCGAGGATCTGGTCAAAGCGCTGCCCGACGCCTTTTCGATGATGCGCAGCGGCAGGCCGGGACCCGTGCACTTCGACATGCCCTACGACCTCTATATGCGAACCGCGCCGGTCTCGGCCCCCGACCCGAATGTGCACCCGCTCAACTGGCGCACCACGGTTGCCGACGAGACCGTCGAGAAGGCGCTCAACCTTCTCACCGGCTCTCAGCGGCCGTTGATCCTCGCCGGCGGCGGCGTGCGCGTCGCCCGCGCCTATGAGGAATTAAAGGCGCTCGCCGAACAACTCGAAATTCCCGTCTATACGTCCTTCATGGGCAAGAGCGCGCTTCCCTCCGATCACCGGCTCAATCTCGGCGTCGCCGGCGTCTGGGGCGAGTATCCGGCCACCGAAGCCGCCCGCAGTGCCGATGTGATCCTCGCGATCGGCGCCCGCTTCAACGACCTCCATACCGGCTCGTGGATTCCGGGCTATGTCTACAACATCCCGCCGACACGCCTCATCCAGGTCGACATCGACCCGGACGAAATTGGGCGCAACTATCCGGTCGAGATCGGCATCGTCGGCGATGCCAAGGCCTTCCTCGCCCAGGCGGCGAGGATCGCCCGCGCCAAGGGCAACCGTCTTGGCTATGGCAGCCCCTGGCTCAAGGAAATCGAAGGCTGGCGCGCGGATTGGCGCAATTTCTGCGAACCCTTCGAACGCTCGAATGAAGTGCCCATAGAGCCGCGCCGCATCATGGCGGAGATGAACAAGATCTCCCCGCCCGACACGGTGATGGTCGACGACGTCGGCAACTGCCAAGTCTGGTCGGAACAATACTGGAAGCCGAAGACTCCCGGCTTGCACTTGACGGCCGGCGGCTTCGCCGCCATGGGCTTCGGTGTGGCCGGCGTCATGGGCGCAAGGCTGGCCCGGCCCGATTCGCCCTGCGTGACGCTGTGCGGCGACGGCGGCTTCATGATGATGTCGCATGTCATCGCAACCTCCGTCGAATACAATCTCCCCGCCGTGTGGGTGCTGCAGAACAACTACGCCATCGGCTGCATCCGCGACCTGCAGCGCTTCTATCACGATGGGCGTGAAATCGGCACGAGCTTCGTCAATGAACGCACCGGCAAGCTGTGGAATCCGGATTTCGCCAAGATGGCCGAAGCCATGGGCGGCCGCGGCATCCGCGTCGAACACCCCGATCAATTCGGCGACGCCTATCGCGAAGCGATCCGCTCCGACATTCCGACCGTTATCGACGTGGTCATCAACCGCGACACGACCATGCCCGTCATCGGCACCTGGCAGATGCCGCCTATTCCGGAAGTGCAGCCCACCTTCGGCAAGCGCAAGCTGCGCTGAGCAAGGGGAGTCGCTCGCGCGGCTCCCTTCAGCCTCACGTGCCGGCAGCCATTGCATCGAGGATCGTCCGCTTCGCAGAGAGCGATGAGAGGCTACTTTCTGACGCAGATCACCCGCACCACCGATTGCTCCGTGACGCCAGCGCCGGCCGCAGCGATCGCGGGCGAAATGTGATGCTCCTGCAGAAAACCGCGGACGGCGTCGGCCGGCACCAGCGGTGCCGCCGGGACGGCGGCACCGCTGCCGGCGACGATTGACGGGTTGAGGTTCACCACGCCGGCAAACCGGCCACGCGCGTCGAGCGCTGCCGCCCCGGAAAAACCAGGCTTCGGCGCCGGCGCGATGCCCTGCGCGGTGAGGCTCGCCGCGGCGCGCGTGACCGCGCCGCCGCCGGCCTGGGCCAGCGGATCGGCGACGCCGACAAGCATGAGCTCGTTCCCTTGACCGCTCTCGGCGCTGTCGCCGCCAAGGGCCGCCGGGACGAGGTTGCGCGCGCCATAGAGGTGGATGAGCGCGAGAATGTTCGTCTTGTCCACGGCGACGCGCTCGGCGTGCCCAAGACCGGGCACCGTGATCGCCTGACATTCCTCGGTGAGGCGCGCCGGCGCGATCAGATCGCCGTCGCTCGTCGCTACGATTGCGGTGCCGTATTCGACCGTTCGCCGCAGCCCCGGCAGCGGCGCGGCATTGAGGTCCGGGAATCCGGCAAACGAAGCGGCGACCGCGGTCGCGACGCGGCCCATGATGCCTTCGGTCGCCTGATCGTAGAGGATGCTGACGCCGCGCACTTCGCCGCCGTGCGCGTCGGCGCGGACGACAAAATTCTTCAGCCCCTGAACGCCGACAATGACGAAGCTATCGGGCTTGAGCGTGCTCGAACTGATTTGCCGGTGCGACGCCTTTTTCTCCTCCTCGAACAGCGCCGGCAACGCCGCCTCGGTCAGGCGAAAGGTCTCGATCTGAATCTGTCCCTGCGCCGAGCTCCAGCGGCTGCCGGCGCGGGAAACGCCGGCGCGCGGCACGAGTTTTTCGGGCAGGCCAAGACGCGCGCCGCTGACCGAATCCTCGATCAACCGCCAACCGACGGCCTCTGCCGGAAAATTCACCGCCGCCGCCGGATCGCCGTCCGGCGCCGCGAGAATGTCGCTGTCCTTGTTCCTTTTCTGGACCGCCGTGCCGCCCTTGCGGTGGCGGCCATGTCCGGCCGTTTGGGCAGCCGCGGCGGCCGCCGGCGGCAACGCCGCCACACGCGATTTCCCCGCTGCCGGTTGTTTCACTGCGGTCCGGTGTACGGCGACCCGCGCTGCCGCGGTCACGGCCGGCCTGCGTACATCGGTGTCCTTGGCGAGCGCCGGCGCGCCCGCCGGACCCGCCGCGCCCGCCGCGATGAGGCCGCCAATGATGATCGCCACCCTCACGTGCATGACCGCACCCGCCGCCGACCGCCGAGCGTAGCCGAACCGCGCGCGAAGGCCAATCGCAGCGACGAAAACGCCGCGCATGCAAATACCGGCGCGAGCTAGCGGTGGCCGCGGGTTCCGTTCAAGCTTATGTTGACGTCATGCTCAATGCCGACGAACTCGAACGCTATGCCCGCCACATCGTGCTGCAAGAGGTGGGCGGGCCGGGGCAGGCCGCGCTTCATCGGGCGCGGGTGCTGGTCATCGGCGCCGGCGGGCTCGGCGCGCCGCTTATTCTCTACCTGGCCGCGGCCGGGGTCGGCACGCTGGGCGTGATCGACGACGACGTGGTCTCGCTCTCCAACCTGCAGCGCCAAGTGATCCATGCCACGCCGGATGTGGGCAAGCCGAAAGTCGAGACAGCGGCGGCCATGATCGGCCGGCTCAACCCCCACGTCGCCGTGGAGCAGCACCAGGTCCGGCTCGATGCGGCGAACGCGCTCAGCCTGATCGGCGGCTACGACATCGTTGCCGACGGCTCGGACAATTTCGCCACCCGCTATCTCGTTTCCGACGCCTGCTACTTCGCCAAGAAGCCGCTGGTGACCGCCGCGCTCGGTCCGTTCGACGGCACGCTCACCACCATCCGCGCCCACGAGCGCGGCACCGACGGCAAGCCCAATCCGACCTATCGCTGCCTGTTTCCGGAGCCGCCGCCGCCCGGCACGGTGCCCGCTTGCGCCGAGGCCGGGATTCTCGGCGCGCTTGCCGGCGTCGTCGGCTCGATGGCGGCGCTCGAAGTGATCCGCGAGATTGTCGGCTTCGGCGAGGGCTTAGTCGGCCGCCTGGTCATGCTCGACGCGCGCGCCATGCGGTTCGAGACCTTGCGCTACGCCTGGGACCCGGCGAACCCGCTGTCCGGCGAACACCCGACCATCCACGATCTATCGATGCATAAGTGACCGAGGCTATTTGCTCCACGTCGCCAGGATGGTCGAGCCTTTGAGCACCGACCATTTGTTGTCACCGGCGGCGACCACCGTGAAGCAATTTTCCTTGGCGCCTTTCCAGGTGGTGCAGAAGCCGTCCTTCGACAGTTTCCAGGTGCCCTCGCCTTTGTGACCGGTGCCGATCGGGACGCGCTTCATCTTGCCGTCCGCCGTGAACGTCATCTTGAATTTGATATTGGACGGCGTCGCGGCGGTGAACGGCTGACCGTTGAAAAACGTCGCCTGAATATCGCTCGGCGAAAGCTTTGCCGTCGCGGCAAAGACCGACGTGGCGAGGAGAAGGCCCAGCGCGCCGCCCGCGACGACGCCTGCAATCCCTGTACGCATCGCGCGCCTCCGAAGCTCGTGATTCGAGAGAGTGTGATGATAAGCAATTTCTGCGACTATGCCGATACGCTCATTCACCTTGCCTGCCCATGATAGACGCTGTTCGGCCGCATGTCGGTGGCGGAAGCGACGCGGTTCGACATGTTGAAGAAGCTGGCGACGGCGGCGATGTCCCAGATATCGCGGTCAGTAAAGCCGGCACGACGCAGCCCTTCGCGATCCTCCTCCTCGATCAGCCACGGCTCCACCGTCAGCTTGACGGCAAAGTCGAGCATCGCGCGCTCGCGCGCCGACAGCCGCGCGGCGCGGTAGTTCATCGCCATCAGTTCGCCGAGCGGCGGATCGCCGGACAGCTGACGCACGGCGGCGCCATGGGCGACCAGGCAGTAATAGCACTGGTTGTGCGACGATACCGCGACCGCGATCATCTCGCGCTCGAGCTTGCTCAGGCCCGACGGCGCCAGCATCAGATCGTTATACATGGCGACGAAGGCCGCAAGCTTTGCCGGGTCGAAGGCATAGGCCTTCAGCACATTCGGCACGAAGCCGAGCTTTTCCTCGCATTTGGCGAAATAGGCGGCCATTTCCGGGGAAAGCGGCGCCGCCGGCAGGTTGAGCGCGGTGATCTTGGTGTCATCGTCTGCCGCGGCGCCGGCGCGCGGCTGGGTCGCGCGAACGGCGGTGGCGGCTTTGCTGCGCTTTGCCATGGTCGGGGTCCCTGCTGTCATGCCGCCGTCAGGTGGCAGACGATAGAGTAAGATTATAAATGCTAAGCGCATCTGCGCGTCGGGCGAGTAGTATTGCACTGTATCGCGCTAACCGCCGAAAGGGGAAATATGAACGTTCAGGATATTCCCCGCACTGAGAACGCCGACAATTCCAGCCAAGCGCTGATCGAAACGGCCGCCGCGCTAATGGCCGGGCGCCGGCGCGACATTCCGCCGGATTTCCTTGCCGAGATGTTCGGCCACGCAGTGCCCGACGACCTCGAACAATACCGGCCGGAGGAGCTCGCCCACTTCGCCGAGCACGCGTGGTCGTTTCTGCTGGAGCGTAAGCCCGGCGCGCCCAAAATAGGCTTCGCGCCGGCCCGCGCGATGCCGGCCATAGCGGTGCTTGAAATCCTCAACGACAACATGCCCTTCCTCGTCGATTCGGTCGTCGGCGAGCTCAGCGAACGCGGCGCCGACATCCGCCTGTTGGTCCATCCGGTGTTCGCGGTCGAGCGCAACGAAACCGGAAACCTCATCGCGTTCAAAGGCACGCACAAGAGCGAGGGCCGACGCGAGAGCTTCATTCACATTCATATCGAAGGCATGGCGGATGCGGCGCGCCGCGTGGAAATCGTGCGCGCGCTCGAAGACGTCCTCGCCGACGTGCGGGTCTGCGTGCAGGATTGGCGGTCCATGCTGGCGCGCGTCAACGAGATTGCCGCGGAACTGAAAGCTAATCCGCCGCCGCTTCCCGCCGACGAGATTGCCGAAGCGATCGAGTTTCTGCAATGGATGGCGGCGGACAATTTCACGCTGCTCGGGGCGCGCGACTACGCCTTTACCGACAGTGAATATGCGCTCGAACCGAAGTTCGAGACCGGGCTCGGGCTGTTGCGATCGCCCGAGATGCGGCTACTGGTGCGCGGCGATCAGCTCGTGACCATCACGCCGGAAATCCGCGAGTTCCTGAAAGAGCCGAAGCTGCTGATCATGACGAAAGCCGCGGCACGCTCGCGCGTGCACCGGCGCGTGCCGCTGGATTATATCGGGATCAAGCGCTTCGCCCGCGACGGCAGGCTTGCCGGCGAATGGCGGTTCTGCGGGCTGCTCACGTCCACCGCCTATACGCGTTCGGTGCGCGCCATCCCCTATCTGCGGCGCAAGGTCGACCACATCATCAGCCGCGCCGGATTCGATCCGGACAGCCATTCCGGCAAGGCGCTGGTCAACGTGCTGGAGCACTACCCGCGCGACGAATTGTTTCAGATCGACGAAGAGACGCTCTATCACTTCGCGCTGGCGATTTTACAGCTCGACGAGCGCCCGCGCGTGCGCGTGCTGCCGTGGCGCGACCGCTTCGACCGTTTCGTGTCGGTCCTGGTTTACCTTCCGCGCGAGCGCTACGACAGCCAGATCAGAGCGAAGATCGGCGATTATCTCGCCGCCTCCTTCAACGGCCGCGTCCGCGCCTTCTATCCGTTTTTCCCGGAAGGCCCGCTGGTGCGCGTGCATTTCATCATCGCACGCAACGAAGACGAAGCGCCGAAGCCCGATCGGGCTAGTCTCGACCGCGCGGTCGAGGCGATCGTCCGGAGCTGGGTCGACGGCCTGCATGACGCGCTGCTCGCCGGCCCCGACCCGGCCGCCTGGCGCGCCCTGTTCGCACGCTACGACGACGCCTTCCCGATCGACTACCGCGAGGTCTATCCGCCGCCGGCGGCGGTCGCCGATATCCGCCTCGTCGAAGCGCTGACCACGGATCGCCCGCTCGGCGTCGAGCTTTACCGCGACGACGACGCGGAACCGGCGAGCGCCGGGCTCAAGGTCTTTAGCCACAGCCGTCCGATCCCGCTCTCCGAGCGGGTGCCGGTGCTGGAGAACATGGGTTTCCGCGTCGTCGACGAGCGCACCTACCACATCCAACCGCGGGACGCGGCCGATGTCTGGTTCCATGACATGACGCTGGAAAGCGCATTGAGCCAGCCCTTCGAGTTGACTGCGCTCAAGGAGCGGATCGAGGCGTGTTTCCTCGCGGTGATGGACGGGCGCGCGGAAAATGACGGCTATAACGCGCTGGTGCTCGCGACCGGGTTGATCTGGCGCGAGGTCGCGCTGATCCGCACGCTGTCACGCTTCCTGCGCCAGGTTCGGGTGGCCTACTCGCAGGACTATATGTGGACGACGTTGCGCAAGCACGCCGCCGTCGCGGCGCAGATCGTGACCTTGTTCCATACCCGGTTCGATCCGCATCTCGACGTACCGCAGGATGAGCGCGCGGCGCGCGAGCTCTACATCGCCTCCTCGATCGAAACCGCATTGCAGGCGGTCGACAGCCTCGACGAGGATCGCATCCTTCGCCGCTTCGTCAACGCGGTCCAAGCCGCGATCCGCACCAACCTTTATCGACCCGACCGCGACGGACAGGACCTCATTGCGGTGAAGTTTTCGAGCCGCAAGCTCGACGATATGCCGCTGCCGCGGCCGCTTTACGAGATCTTCGTCTATTCGCCGCGGGTCGAGGGCGTGCATCTGCGCTTCGGCAAGGTGGCGCGCGGCGGCATCCGCTGGTCCGACCGGCCGCAGGACTTCCGCACCGAGATCCTCGGCCTGGTCAAGGCGCAGAACGTCAAGAACGCGGTGATCGTGCCGGTCGGCGCCAAAGGCGGCTTCGTGCCCAAACATCTGCCGAGAGGCGGACCGCGCGAAGCCTTTCAGGCGGAAGGCATCGCCGCCTACAAGCTCTTCATCTCGACGCTGCTCGACATCACCGACAATATCGGAACCGGAGCGGCCGGCGTCATCCCGCCGGCCGACGTGGTGCGCCACGACGGCGACGATCCCTATCTGGTGGTCGCCGCCGATAAGGGCACGGCGACCTTCTCCGACATCGCCAACGACATCGCCATCGCGCATGACTTCTGGCTCGGCGACGCTTTCGCCTCCGGCGGCTCGGCCGGCTACGACCACAAGAAAATCGGCATCACCGCGCGCGGCGCCTGGGAATCGGTCAAGCGCCATTTCCGGGAGATGGATGTCGACATCGCGACGACGCCGTTCACGGTGGTCGGCGTCGGCGACATGTCGGGCGACGTGTTCGGCAACGGCATGCTGCGCGAGAAAACAATCAGGCTCGTGGCGGCGTTCGATCACCGCGACATTTTCATCGATCCCGACCCGGATGCGGAACGATCGTTCGCCGAGCGCCGGCGGATGTTCGATCTGCCGCGGTCGAGCTGGCAGGATTTCGACAAGACGATCTTCTCCAAGGGCGGCGGTGTTTTTTCGCGCGGCGCCAAGGAGATCAGGCTGTCGACGGAGGCGCAAAAGCTGTTCGGCGTCGGCGAACGGCTGACGCCGCAGGAGCTGATCCGCGCCATCCTCAAGGCCCAGGTCGATTTATTGTTTTTCGGCGGCATCGGCACCTATGTCCGCGCCGCGGACGAAAACGACGAGGCGGCCGGCGACCGCGCCAACGATGCCGTTCGCGTCGCCGGCAAGGATTTGCGCTGCAAGGTGATCGGCGAGGGCGCCAATCTCGGCATGACCCAGCGCGGCCGCATCGAGGCGGCGCTGCGCGGCGTGCGGCTCAACACCGACGCGATCGACAATTCGGCCGGCGTCAACACCTCCGACATGGAGGTCAATATCAAGATCGCGCTGAGCATTCCGGTCCGCGACGGCCGCCTGACGATGACCGCGCGCAACGCGCTGCTCGCCGAGGTCACCGATGACGTCGCCGGCCTCGTGCTGCGCAACAATTACCTGCAGCCGCTCGCGCTGTCGCTCGCCGAGCGGCGCGGCATGGAGGATTTCGGCTTCCTGCAGCGGCTCATCCAGACGCTGGAAGCGCGCGGCCTGCTCGACCGCGCGGTCGAATATCTGGCCGACGATATGCAGCTCGCCGAGCGCCGCCGCCGTTCGCAGCCGTTCACGCGGCCGGAACTGTCGGTGCTGCTCGCCTACGCCAAGTTGACGCTGTACGAAGACCTGCTCGAGTCCGCGGTGCCGGACGATCCCTACCTCGCCCGCGAGCTCGGCCGTTATTTTCCCAAGGCGATCGCCGAGCGCTTTCCCGACGCGCTGCGAAACCACCGCCTGCACCGCGAAATCGTCGCCACCCAGCTTGCCAATTCCATGATCAACCGCGGCGGGCCTTCGCTCATCGTGCGGATTGCCGACCAGACCGGGGCCGCACCCGCCGCCATCGCATCGGCCTTTGCCGCCGTGCGCGACAGCTACGGCATGACCGCGCTCAACACCGCGATCGACGGCCTCGACAACCGGATTCCGGGAAAACTGCAGCTCGAACTCTATGCGGCGGTGCAGGACCTGCTGCTCGACCGCATCATCTGGTTCCTGCGCCATGTCGATCTGACGAAGGGCCTGGCCGACGTGGTGACGCACTATCGCGAAGGCATCGCCGTGGTCGCCGCCGCGCTCGACGGGGCCTTATCGGAGGAGGCGTTACGCGCGCGCGGGGCGCGCCGGCAGGAGCTGACCGAGGCAGGCGTGCCGGAAGAGCTTGCCGGCCGCATCGGCGATGTCGGTCCGCTCACCGCCGCGCCCGACATCGTGCTGGTCGCCGACCGCACCGGCAAGGCGGTCGGCGAAGTCGCGGCCACCTACTTCGCCGCGGGCACGTTCTTTCGCCTCGACCGCATCGCCAGCGCGGCGAGCAACATTCCGATCGCCGACTATTTCGACCGGCTGGCGCTCGATCGCGCGCGGGATTCGATCGGCGACGCCGAGCGCCGGCTCACCGCGGCCATGATCGGCAATGGCGTAGCTGGCGCCGGAGCAGTGGAGGCCTGGATCGCACCGCGCAAGGGCGAGGTCGAGCGTATCCGCGGCGCGATCGACGAGATCGCCAATTCCGGCCTTACCTTATCGAAGCTCGCCGTCGCCGCGAGCCTGCTTGGAGATCTGGTGAAGCATTAGGGTCTGAGCGGGAAAATGACGGGTCAGGGGCTGATCCGGGCAGCCGCCGGCTGCCCGAAAAGATCATTGCCGCCAAATCGTTAGAGCAAAAATCCGGCTTTGCCACAAAAAAGAACCCCAAGCAGAGTACACGCTTGGGGCTCTTGAGTTGTTGCCTCAACTTAGGCTTTTTCGCCCGGGCGGCGGGGTGTCGGGGGATGGGGGAGCCGCCCGGTTGGCCTATTTGCGAAAAATAGGCGTGCGCACCCAAGATGCAATGCGGATCACGCGTTAGTGTTATCGGCTGCGGCAAAACGCCCATCTTGATGAGACGGAATCCGCGGCGGCTGCCTGATGCGATGCAACACGAGCGGTTCCGTAGGGCGCGCGTCGCATCGCCGGCATCGTCGTGCAACGCAATTGAATTAATCTGCGTTCTCTGACGAAAGGCTTCAGGGCGAAAAGTGGGGCGCGTTGCGCCGCTTGGCGGTCTTGGCTACGATCGATCGACGCGCTGCAGGCGCTGGCCTTTGCCCAGATGATCCCGGTCACCGTGAGGTTCACGATCATCAAGATGGCTTTCTCGTCCGCTGCAGACTGCGGTGAGATCACGCGATGAATACGATCCACGCGTTCCAGCCGATCTACGCGATCGCCGGATTCGCCATCGGCATGCTGGTGGGAATGACCGGGGTCGGCGGCGGCTCCCTGATGACGCCGGTCCTCATTTTGTTGTTCGGCATTC
>Ga0187891_1000579_pt1 | contig 35947 bp, 33 predicted proteins | sample June2016WEW_21_4_FD_132990 | JGI IMG/M metagenome (GOLD analysis project Ga0187891, IMG submission 132990) | Peatland microbial communities from SPRUCE experiment site at the Marcell Experimental Forest, Minnesota, USA - June2016WEW_21_40 | ecosystem: Environmental > Terrestrial > Soil >... | reverse complement strand
TTTTTCTCTTGATATTCACAAGTAAAAACCAGTTGGTTAATTGCAGTGTGCTTGCTGCTTCAAAAGTATCCTTTATATGTGGTTTGAGATACATGAACTGATATGCATTCAAAACAGATGCCTACCGCTTGGATTGCTGTTCTCTTAATGCTGTTACTATTTGCATCTGTCCTTCCGTTTTTCACCGAAAAAGCAAGCGGGCAAACAGCTGCTAATTACTGGGTTACCGTGAACCCAACAACGGATCCTGTGATGTACACTACCGTAGGGAGCAATTGGACTCTCTCTTTTGAGGCAATATGGAGCTATGGCAACAATTCTGGTCAACCCATTAGCAACGCAATGGTCACAATGCAAGTTTCTGGAGAAAAAAGCGGAGCAATAACAACTCTTCAACTAAATACTACTTCAGGTCTGTTTTCGTTCAATTATTCTTCATCAACCGCTGATATCTTAACGTTTACACCCACCAAATTAGTAACACAAGATGGAACAGAATACTCTTCAACTCTTTTGAAAGCTAATGGAAATCAGGTTTATGGTCTTCAATCAAAATCAGTTACCGTATGGTATGATACCTTCAACGTATCATTAATTGGTTCAAATACGAAGACTACAGAAGCAATAATGGTAAATGTGAATATTACGTATTTGTTGATTCCTCAAGCAGGTTTAACCTTGCCCGCCAAGGATACTTTTTCAAATCAAACGTTCCTGCCTAAAATAGTTCAGGGGGCAAACGTAACTATTAACGGTATCAAAGCTGAAGAAACATCAATAGCAGGCATATACACAGCGAATGTTTCCACAGTATTCCCCACTGCATATGTCATCGTAGCGGTCTCACAAAGCGAGTGGACTACGACCTACACAGCATTCAGTTTTACTCAAAAAGCAAACGAAGCTATTTGGGAACAGGCTTCGCTAATTGGCTTAATTTTTGTCGCTGTATTGTTGGCGCTATATTTTGTTTTGTTTAGAAAATCAACGCGGGCTTCTTTGTTTGGCAAAGGAAGTTTTCCGTTGATCAGCGGTGTTTTGTTAATGCTGGCTTCGATTGTTAGTCTTTACTGGGGCGCTGTCGGAGTTGAAGCCATTTCGCATGGGTTCAACTGGCTCCTCTTAGCAGCAACAGGGTTAAGCGCGTTTGTTGCTGGACTTGCAGGTAGCGTGCTTTCGATAAGGAAGAAGAATCAGGCACTCATTATTTGTCTCATATTAGTTCCCTTAATAGTTAACTTTTTTGCAGTCAAATATTCACTTAATACTTATCAATTGACGATTCCTTGGTTGGCAATTTATCTGTCATTGGCTGCTTCCATAATAAGTGGCTTATTGATTTCAAACTCTGATGAACAATTCTCGTCAGCTACAATAAAATAGTAAAAATGCCCTTATTTTTTTAAAGTGAGAATCAATTACTTTATCCTGTCGTTACTTGCTGAGAAAAATTTATATTTATATATTCGATTGTTGAATTCCGTTTAGTTAAGAAAAATAAAACTTGGTGAAAATTATGTCTACAGGTGGAGGAACAGTCCCCGTTCTAGTATTGAGAGAAGGCACAGGAAGATCAACTGGCCGCGAAGCACAAAAAAACAACATCATGGCTGCAAAAATAGTGGCTGAAGCGGTGAAATCTACGCTTGGTCCATGCGGCATGGATAAAATGCTTGTTACCAGCATGGGTGATGTTGCTATAACTAATGACGGCGCAACCATAATGAAAGAGCTTGACATTCAACATCCAGCAGCAAAAATGCTTGTGGAAGTTGCCAAAGCTCAAGACAACGAAGTTGGCGACGGAACAACAACCGCAGTAATTTTGGCTGGAGAGTTACTTTCAAAAGCTGAAGGCTTACTTGATAAAAACGTTCATCCAACAGTTATAATTGAAGGTTACAAGAAAGCCAGCGAGAAAGCTCAGGAAATTCTGGATCAAATAGCCATTCCCATTTCCTTTGATGATGACAAAACCCTAAGGGATATAGCAATCACATCTTTGGCTAGCAAAGGCATCAACGTTGCCGAAGACCACTTCGCAAAAATCATTGTGGAAGCAGTAAAACAGGTATCAGAAAAAATCGACGGCAAATACACGGCAGACATCGACCTGATAAAAGTCATAAAGAAACATGGTAAAAGCCTAGATGAAACTGAACTTGTCAAAGGCATGGTTATCGACAAGGAAGTTGCAAGCTCACAGATGCCAAAAATCATCGATGGCGCCAAAATCGCTTTACTGAACGGAAAGATGGAGATTGAAAAAACAGAGTTCGACGCAAAAATAAACATTGAAAGCCCCAATCAAATGCAGCTTTTCCTCGACGAAGAAGAACGCATGCTAAAAGACATGGTTAACTCAGTTACTAAGGCAGGCGCGAACGTTATCTTCTGCGAAAAAGGCATAGATGACATGGCACTGCACTTTTTAGGCAAAGCCGGAGTCTTAGCAGTTAAAAGCTTAAGCAGCAGCGACATGGAAAAAATGTCAAAGGCAACAGGCGGCAAAATAATTGTAAACATAGCAGAATTAACCGCTGACGCACTAGGCAAGGCGAAGCGTGTTGAAGAAGTAAAAATCGGCGATGACAAACTCATATACGTACGCGAAGCCAAAAACCCCAAAGCCGTAACCATCGTTATCCGCGGCGCATCCAATCACGTTATCGATGAAGCAGAACGTTCACTGCACGACGGCTTATGCGTTGTAAGAAACGCAATTGAAGACGGCAAAATCGTTGCAGGCGGCGGCGCACCCGAAGCAGAACTAGCCAAAAACCTGCGTGCCTACGCAGTTAAAGTCGGCGGACGAGAGCAGCTGGCGGTGGAAGCTTACGCAGAAGCAGTCGAGGCAATCCCGCTAACTCTAGCAGAGAATGCAGGCTTAGACCCCATAGACATCATGGTAGCGCTCAGAGCACAGCATGAGAAACCAAACAGCAAATACTTCGGCATCGAAGTTTCAACCGGCAAAATCAAAAATATGCTTGACCTCTTAGTCATCGAGCCACTACGCGTGAAACAACAGGTCATAAAATCAGCCACAGAAGCAACAAACATGATACTTAAAATCGACGACTTAATCAGCATCAAAGGCGGCGGCAAAATGCCCCCAATGCCCCCAGGCGGCATGGGCGGTATGGGCGGCGGTATGGGCGGCGGAATGCCCTACTAAGAACCCACACTTTTCTTCTTTTTTAATTTTTTAAAACAATTTTACGGTAAGTTGTTGCGTCTTAAATTCTGTTTAGCTTAAATTTATATTCTTACGTTAGACATTATTCGGTATCTTGGAGAGCTTACTATGAAGCATGTTAAGGTTACAGCGTTCGATTGCCCGGACGCTTGGTTCAAAACATTAAACTGCATCTGGAGTGAAGGTGACGCTTTCCAAGTGGGATACGGCTCGGAAGAAACAGAGACAAAAAAACTTAACTTAACAATAGAGATTGCTCATCCCGAGAATCGCCCGCTCGTAAGCGACAAAGCACCATGCGACATGAAGTATGTCCAGTGGTATGCGCTCACTTATCTCTGGTGCGGGGAAGGAAAGCAGGATGAAACCTATACTTATGGTAGCAGGCTTCGTGAACCTGTCGATCAGGTTGAAGAAGCAATCAAAAACTACGTGAAAGAGCAGCGGGACAGGCAAGTTACAATGGTTGTCAGGTTGCCAGAGGATATCTACAAAATTAATCCTCAAACGAAAGAGAGACATGAACCGCCCTGCTTAAGCCTAATTGACACCGAAATCCTGAACGGAAAAATGCATTTAACCTGCTACTTCCGCTCTTGGGACGCTTACGCTGGTTTGCCAGCCAACATTGCAGGCTTGCAGCTTTTCAATGAGGCGTTTGTTTCTGAAATTAATGAGCAGGGAAATCTTTCATTGGAAACTGGTAAACTGATATTTCATTCAAAGAACTGTCATATTTATCATCGCCAATTCAATCTTGTCAAGGAGCTCTTTGAGCGCAAAGAAAGTTCAAAGAATATTCGGATTGCAAAAACCATGCAAGAAGCCGAAAAAGAAAAGTCAGCAAGCAATATGGAAAAGACCTTGTGATTTTTCGGCTCCAACCATTACTTAAGGCAATATTTTATAGTTTCTCAGTCCTAACTATACTCAAGTGAAAAAAAATGGGGTACACAGCCAAATGGAAAGTTCTTGAGGGTCTGATGATTGAGCTTCGAAAAAAAGGCGATGCAACATCATTCGAGGTTCTTGATGATTTAAAAAGCGCTAAGCTTATGATTAAAATTTCGGAGCAAGAAGAGGGCATGGGAGACGCTTCACTGAAAGTGGAAGAGTACCTTGGAACCGTTGAATCATACCTTATTACTGAAGCCCAAAAAGCTTTGAGCCCTGAAACCGTTGATCAGTGGCTCACTCGTTTGGAGGAAGCCAACGCAGAAATTTCCGAAGAGCCAATGGAAGAAAAAAAAATTATCACCGGCGTTCCCAGAGACCAGAAATGGGTCAGAGTTGAACCCGTCGACAATTTGCCAACCGAGCGAATACGGCAGTTCGCCAAAGAAAGCAATCTCTCGGTTAACCCGCAAAAGGATGGGCGACTAGTAGTCTTCGGTCAACCAGAATGCATCAAAGATTTCCTCAAAAAAATGACTGCGGAAGCAACGAAAAAATAATTGTCAAACCTGTTCTGAAAAAGTGAACCATTATTAGAAACTGATTTATACCAAAGATTTTTATGAAATTATCAACACATATAACTGGTGAACGCTATGAAATTTGCTGAGATTGCTGTTTTGCTGAGGGAAATTGTGGATAACTGCCCAGGTTTAGATGGAGCCACCATCACGTTGATTCCGCAGAGGGCTATGTACCCGTTATATCAGGGATACCACATTAACATTAAAGCGAATTTTACCAAGGACAGTATGGGTCCTTTGAGAAAAATAGTGGAAGGACACGATTTGGTGATGCAGATAAAGTCTGATTCGGTAGTGGTCTACGAAACTCGGTCCTGACCGCGCCTTTTCTTATTTGTTATTTTTTTAGGTTTTTGTTTCGATATGTTTTTTACGGTAAGTCGCTAGTGCTGTACTGGGACCATTTTGGTAAAACTCACAGGATTCCAAAAATTAACGTTAACTGACCAAGCACTGCAAAACTGGCTATCTGCACTGCAAATTGGAGCCCCCAAAGCCGCCGAGGTGTCTTTGCAGGATGCGTTAAGCCGAGTTTTAGCCCAAGACCTAGTTGCCCAAGAAGACTTGCCGAGGTTTGACAAGTCAGCCATGGATGGGTACGCAGTAAAATCCGCCGACACGGTTGGCGCTTCGCAGTCTAAACCAGCTACCTTACAATTAACCGAAAACCCTGAAGTAACCGGCAGGCAAGGCAAGCAGGTTTGGACTGGAAACCCCATACCGAAAGGTGCAGACGCAGTGGTTATGCTTGAAGACACTAAGGAACGTGAGGGGATGCTGGAGGTTTGGAGTCAACTTGCTCCCGGAGTTAATGTTGCAAAGATAGGTGAGGACCTGAAAAAAGGCTTAATCATCGCTAAAGCCGGCACACGGTTGAACCCCTACCACATAGGATTAGCCGCAGCGTTAGGCTACAGCCAACTGAAAGTTGCGGAGAAACCGAAAATTGCTATTTTAGCCACAGGAAACGAACTTGCAGAAGTGGGCGCACAGCTTTCCGGAAGCCTGATTTATGATTCAAACAAAATTATGCTTTCAGCCATGTGCAGCGAACTCGGCGCCGAAACATCTGATTGCGGCATCGCCAAAGACAACTTGGATGAAATCGCCGTTAAAATCCAAAAAGCCCTCAAGACAAACGACGTCGTAGTCACCACTGGCGGCACAAGCGTTGGAGGATTAGACTTGGTGCCTGAGGTAGTTAGCAAGCTTGGGAAACCAGGCGTGATTGTTCACGGTGTTGCACTTCGACCTGCGATGCCGACTGCTCTTGGCATGCTGGAGGGTAAGCCTGTTTTGATTTTGTCAGGTAACCCCGTGGCGGCAATTATCGGTTTTGAAGTGTTCGGTCGACCACTCGTTTGTAGGCTGCTTGGAATGAGCAAAACCGAGCCCAGACCGATGCTGAAAGCTACTTTGGCAAGAAGAGTTGCTAGTGCGCTTGGACGAAAAACTTACGTTCGAGTTCGCATAACCCTAAGAAACGGCGAATTTTATGCTGAGCCAGTCAGCGCGAAAGGGTCAGGTTCAATCTCCACCATGACCCAGAGCAACGGTTTCTTGATTGTTCCCGAAAACCGTGAAGGTGTAAGTGAGGGCGAAACGGTGATTGTTCACATGTTTGGCGGTTTGGAGGTTTCGGAAAACGTTTAGGAAGCTTATGACGTTTGATGAGGCGCAAAAAGCGATTGAAAACCAGTTTAAACCCGTAGCTTTAGGTGAAGAAGAGACTGCGCTGCTTGAAGCTTACAATCGCGTGTTGAGTGAAGATGTGGTTTCAACGCTTGATATTCCACCGTTTAACCGTTCAACCGTTGACGGGTACGCTGTACGCGCCGAGGACACCTTTGGAGCAGAAGAAAATCAGCCTGCAACCTTGAATGTCTGCGGCATCGTGAATGTCGGTGAGCAGCCCAAAGTTGTTTTATCAAAGGGCGAAGCCGTTGAAATTGTCACTGGCGCCCCAATTCCTCAAGGTGCAGACGCGGCGGTTATGGTTGAAGACACGGAAAGAGAAGATGACATGCTGCATGTTTTCAACGCTGTCACCGTGAACGAGAATGTTATGAAAAAGGGCTCGGACATAAAGCGAGGCGAAGTGGTGCTTAAGAAAGGGCAGGTTCTGGGGTCTTCGGAGATCGGTGTTTTGGCGGCTTTGGGTTTAACTGCTGCTAAGGTTTCAAAAATCCCCATCGTTGCGGTTTTATCCACAGGTGGCGAAGTAACTGAGCCCGGTAAGGTTCTGCCTGCGGGAAAAATCTACGATATCAACGCTTACAGCCTAAGCACAGCAGTAATTGAAAGCGGAGGAAAACCCGTTTATTTCGGCGTTGTTCCAGACGACAAAGCGGCTTTGGCTAAGGCTCTGCAGACTGCTTTGGCTTCAGCAGATATGGTGATTACCTCCGGCGGCGTCTCCGTCGGTCCAAGAGATTATACTCCGCAAATCGTGGATTCACTGGGTAAACCCGGAATAGTTGTTTACGGCATCGCGGTTAAGCCCGGCAAACCTACCACCGTCGGGTTTGTGGGGGATAAACCTGTTTTTTCGCTGCCTGGTCATCCCACGTCTGCTTTGCTGATTTTTTATTTGCTTGCTAGGCCCCTGATTCAGCGGTTAGCAGGTAGACCCGTAGCGGGAATGAGGATGATTAGAGCTGCTGCTGGCGCACGGATGTTTAGCGCCAAAGGCAGGCGAACCTTCGTTATGGTTAAATTAGAATTCGATAAAGATTGCCGACTGATTGCTGAACCCGTGGAAAGCGGCGCTTCCGGAGCCATCACCACTTTGGCTAAAGCTGACGGGTTTGTTGAGATACCTGAGAATCAGCAGTTCATCGATTTGGATGAAGAGGTTGCTGTTGTGCTTTTCCGAAATGTTTCAGGTAAAGTTTAGAGTTTAAACCTAAAACATCGAAAGATTTTTTGGGTTTCAAGGAAAAAATTAAAAGTTGCTTCCAAAAAATTGGCTAATTCTCTATCTTCGCTTTATCAACAGCATGTATATTGCAAATATCCATGTGAGCAATGCGTAAACAACCAAGCTTATGCCTAATAGTGCATTGCTGAATCCTGCTATGACTAAGGTGTAGATTGTAAAGGTTGATGCTCCAGCGAATAAAATGAAAAGCAGCCACGGCGCCCAACCTCTTTGGGTAAAGATTCCATAGGCAGTTATCAGGCTGAGGATGCCCAGTAAAGCAAGCTGCGGCGGAAAACCGGTAAAGAAAAGGAACACCAAAAGGATTATTCCGCTGAGGGCGTAGAAGGCTAATGCTGCTATTTCTATGCGGTTGAAATTTTTTAGTCTAGAGGTTAATGACGCTAAGGACACTTTTTCTCGCCTTTACCCTATGCAGTAGAGGTTTAATTAATAAATTTAATGCATTGGCGGAGCGAAAACGTTTAGAGTGAGCTTAAGTGAATACCAAGGGAAGGCTGGAATTGCTGTATGAGTTATCTTGAACTGTTCACTTCGCAAACTAACGTTTTCGCCGGTTTGCAGAAGCCGTTTGAGACGGCGAAATACGTGGTTTTCGGTGTCCCGTTTGATGCAACGAGCACTTATCGGACGGGCGCGCGGTTTGGCCCAAACGCGATTAGGCAGGCATCACAGAACATTGAAACATACAGTTTCCGCAGCAAAATCGATCTTGAAGATTTAGCCTTGCATGACGCTGGCGACTTGCCCCTGTCTGCCGACGCGTCGAAAACGATCGATATGACCCGGCTTGTGGTTGAGGATATTTTGGCGGCTGAAAAAACGCCTGTAGCGATAGGCGGGGAACACACATTTACGCTTGGGGTTATAAAGGGTTTAGGGGTTAAGGCAGCGAAAACGGCGATTGTGAGTTTTGATGCTCACTTGGATTTGCGTTGCGAATTTTTAGGTTCCACTCTATCCCACACGACATTTATGCAGTTGATCAATGAGGAAGTGAAGCCCGCAAAAATCTTTGAGGTTGGCACACGCTCAGCATGCAAGCAAGAACTGGATTACGCCAAGAAGGCTGGAGTGGAGTTTTTTACTTCTCAGCAAATCATCAAGCAAGGCTCAAATCGGGTGGCCGAGCAGTTGAAAGAGAAACTTCTGCCATACGAGAACCTGTACTTAACGGTGGATATGGATGTGCTTGACCCTGCGTTTGCTCCTGCAGCGCAGAACCCTGAGCCTGAAGGAATCACCACAACCGCCCTGCTAGACATTGCCTGCGCCCTGTGCGATAAACGCGTATTCGGCTTTGACGTGGTGGAGGTTGCGCCAATTTATGACCAAGGCGTATCAGCCGTTGTTGCAGCAAAAGTAATCTTCGAACTGCTGTGTCAACTGGAAAAATCAAGAAAAAAATAATCAACCAATTTTTCGGAGCTGTTGCTGAAGCCGCATACCGATTATAGAACTTGTTATAATTATATCGAATATGATTTTCGAAATGTGTTAAAGTACGTATAATTACAAAAGTAAAATGGCTGCCTCAAAGATCATCTGGATTCAACAAACCGCTCGACCTTTTTAACGGGGATAGTAAATTCAAATTGTGCTCCTTGACCTGGTTGACCAATTTCTTTTACTGTCCAACCGTAAACCTCACATATCTTATTTATCAAATACAATCCGAATCCAGTGCCTTTTCCAAAGCCTCTTTCAAATATATGCGCCTTAGAATTCTTGTCTACGCCAACTCCATCATCTTTGAAAAATAATTTAACTGAATCTTCATTTATTTTTTGTACAAATATACTAATTGTTCTTATCTTTCCGCCATATTTTAGTGAGTTGTCAATGAGATTGTAGAAAACCTGTGTAAGTAAACAATCCGCTATCACTTCGATCCCGATGCAGCGGTTTTCAATTTTTACGCCCTTGAGATCCGAGAAAAGAGAAACCGCGTTTTGAACCATGTTACCTATATCGACAGGAACTAATTCTTCAACGCCTATCATTTCATAATTTTTTGCAAAATCAAAAATATCACAAATGTTTCTGATTGAATCATCAATGTTGCCAAGGTATTTCTCTAAGTTGGGCTCAATTTTACATTTGTTCCTCGCCAAATACAAATTGCCCTGAATTAAACCAAGTTTGTTTCTAACATCATGTCTTGTAAAACCGCCTAAAACGACGATTTTTTCGTTTAGTAATTCTGCCTTTGAAAGAGCACTAGCTAACACGTTCTGAACTATAGTCAAGTTAGAAATATCTAGAAAAGCCATAAAAAATCCGATTATTTTGCCTTTAACTACTAACGGTCCGCCTGATAAACTGACGTCAATAACAGTACCGTCCCGACTTTTTCGCTTTGTACTAAAGGCTACCTGACCCTTCTTAATTAGACCTTCTATAGTTCGTGACTCTTTTTTAAGCTCCTCAGGAACAATAACATCCGCAATATTCTGACCCTTGATATTTTCAAGGCTAAATCCGAAAAGCTCGGTGAAACTACTGTTGACGTCTGTTACATGGAAAGTCTTATCCGTGAAAACAATCGCTTCTGGATTATAAGCAAAAAGTGCTTTCAGCACCTGTTGACTTTCCTCTAATAGTTTTTCTTGACTTTTGCGTTCACTAACATCCCGAACAATGCTTACTCCAAACCATCGGCCATCTTCAATAAAAGCGGAGAAGGAGAGTTCAACAGTGGTTGTTTTACCCGATGTGTCTTTGAGGGCAAGTTCCACCGTCTTTCCGGTCATCAATAAGTTGCCATCTGATAATTGTTTAAAGCCATCATGCATATTTCTTTCATAAGTTGACGTGAATTGTTTGTTAAAATGCTTCTTTAACGCTTTAGCAATTTGATCCTTAGCATAATCTAACACGTCTTTTGCTGCTTTATTATTATAGACAATTTCTCCATTATCGTTAAGAACTAAGATGGCATCGATGCAAGAATCAAAAACTGCGCTAAACCGTTTTTCTCGGGCTTTAAGCATCGATTGAGCTCTACTGTAACGTGCCGCCTGAAGAATACATGATGCCAATTCAGCGTATGTTGCATCTAGTGCACCACGCTTATCTACATACCTGAACGCGCCAGAATTTAACGCTTTTACTGCAATCTCATCTCGTCCCTTACCGGAAAATAAAATGAAGGGCGTTGCAATTCCAGTAGATTTTAGCTCCTTCAAAAATTCTAAACCATCTTTCTCATTCATCTGATAATCTGAAACTATCACATCAAATTTCTTTGTTTTCAGAATTTCAAATGCTTCTTTAACTGACTGTACTGAATCAATTTCAAGCTCTCCTTGCATTTCCAAGCATTGTTTTGCCATGCACAAAAAAGCAGCATCATCGTCAACATGCAGTATGCGGACTGGATCGTTAGAAATTACCGCAACTTTTGCTTCTCTTAAAGCAGCTTCAAACATTATCTCGCCAATTTGGCATAACTAGCAAGTCTACGATTTCTGCTATAAAATAGCTACGAATCTTAACTTAAGTTTAGAAATAATTATGTGAGATATAGATTTGTGATGAACAAGAAATAAAAAAGAAATTCGATTAACTTAACCTAAAGGTGCATTGTAACGGAAAATATACTCGTGGTAGACGATGACCAAAAAATGCAGGAAATGCTGATGGAAATCCTGACTGACAAAGGATATTCAGTTACATGCGTTGGAACTGGCAAATTAGCTGTTGCTGAAAGCTTTAAACGACTCTACAATTTAGCTTTTATAGATATTCGCTTACCAGATATGAAAGGAACAGAATTGCTAAGTAAGCTTCGAAAAACAGAGCCTGATATGATTAAGGTAATTATAACTGGAAACCCCACTTTAGACAATTCTATTGAGGCAACAAATAAAGGAATAGACGGTTACATCGTGAAACCATTTGATCCCAAGAAACTGATAAATCTAATAGAGGTTAAGTTGAAAGATCAGCAGAAGAAAATACAATTTGACGAGAAAAAAGTAGCAGAATATATTGAGCAAAGACATGAATGGATGGCAAACGCAAACCTTAAAAAACAATAGGGATACTTTTGTTTTCTCAATAACTGGGACTCTGCAGGTTTTACCCCATAGCGGACTAAAATATGTCTATTCTTATTTTCTTTTGGCATTTGCGCTCTAATGCAAAGTTTTTAGTCTATGGCGTAACTATAGCATAAAAATTTTAATTTTTTTGATTAAAAGAGAAAAGGCGCTGAAAATAGCCTGATTAATCAAATCTATGGCGTAAATCGAAGAGTTACGGTTAATAATTCAAGCTTAAAAAAGAGAATTTGTTTTTTGTATTTCGAGAACTCCATTGCCCGTTATCAGTAACCTCGCCACTCATTAGGGTTTTTATATTCGACGAAGGGAGTTGATTCTTTGGCCTGCTCAATCATCTTGATCACCTGAACATATTCGTTTGTCTTCTCTGCAAGAATTTTTCTTATCATTTCCAGCATTTCCGCTATATTTACCGGCTTCAATAAGTAGCCGTCGGCTTTCTCATTCACTGACTTCACAGCGTTTTCAATCGAGGGATGACCCGTAATGATTATCTTTACCATTTTAGGCCGAAGCTGTCTTAATGTTTTGAGGAGTTCAACACCTTTAATATCAGGCAACTCGATATCGATTAGGGCAATATCAAAAGGTCCTTTTTTACATAGTTTAACAGCCGCCCTACCGTTTTCTACCGATTCAACTAAATATCCTGCATCAGCCAAAACAGTAGAAAACAATTTTCTTGTTCCCTCATCATCATCTATAACCAGCACATTAGTTAACACGAACGATTCCTCCAGTTTTACAAAAACGGATTACACAAATATGAATTATAAAAGCTATGAAGCAAAAAACTGAATCTACACACTATATTATAAATCAATCTTTAACGGGGATTTCTCGGAATTTTTCAGTTCCAGCCAAACTATAAATTAAGCCGTTTCTGGATTTTTTTGAGGAATTTTTCTAGTTCGCCAGTCCACCTGTGGATTTGGATTCCTCCACCAACGATGACGAGATCGTATTGGCGTATTTCTTTGATTTTTTGCTGTTTAGCGTTGACCACGTTAACTTCTATTCCTTTTTGACGCAAAGTACTTGCGATTTCTTCGGATGTGCTTGCTGCCGCGCCATAACGGGTCCCGTAAACAATCAAGGATTTAGTCACTTCTCAATCAACTCCCCGATCAGTTTCATTCATGATCGTTCCATCCTCCAGAACACATGATCCTTGTAATGAATCAGCAGGTTCAACGGGGAATCCAAATCAAAATGCTCATCCCAATCGAACTCCTGCCTGCCGTAAACCCGGCTGGAACGCCGAAAAATGTGGAAGCACGAGGCTTATTCGACATCCCTGGAATAATCGCCCTTAATGAAGAGATGGCTGGCGTATGCTTCCGTCAAATCGGAGGGAGAATTGACTACGCGGGCTTTTTCGGCAGCGACCCCACGTTCCACAATTGGGTCAAGGACCTGTTTATGTATTATTGGAATAAAGCAACCCGATAAAATCTTATATGTAAGGAAAACGTGATATGTAATAAGAATGTGTGAAGGTTGAAAAATGTCTGATGACCTGAAGTTTCACCTTAAAGCTGCAAAGGAAAAGCGGCTCGCGGCTTTGGATGAATTCGAAAAGAAAAGGAACAGTGTCGTCGGTGACCTGGCCATCAAGGCTGTCGAACAGGCGATTGAAGTTCTAGCTGCTTCTGAGGGAAAGCACTTCCACACGACGCCGAGAAGCGCGCATAGGAACCGAATCATTTGGATAAAAGAAAACCTTCCTTCTGTATCGAAAGATTTGGACGAGTTATGGGGCGCTTATGGTGCACTGGGTTATGAGGGTTTAAACGGAGAAAGAGCCGAAAGGGCTATCGCCGCAATGGAGCGCGTTTTTGATGAAATTGAACGAGCAGCAAAAATTAACCTTAAATGACTTCGTCAACTCAGTCTCGAAAATTCAAGGTGTCGTAGGCATTGTTCTCTTCGGTAGTCAAGCAAGAGGGGACTATGATGAGTTTTCCGATTATGACTTACTGGTTCTGTTCGAAAATAAACGTGTGATGTGGGAAACTTGGGATGTACTTTTCCAGGTTGTTGGGAACCTAAAAATGAATTTGCACGCGATTCCAGAAACCCTTGATGAGCTAAGAGATGCAAACCCCGTGTTTTTGGACGAGTTGCGCGATTCTGGAAAAGTGCTTTTTGCTAAAATGCCCTTCGAAGTGCACCTTCAGCCTCTAAACTTGAAACCTTTCACGTTGATCACTTATGACATGCGAAACGTGAATTACCCTAATAAAATGAAGGCTTCATATTTTCTTTATTCAAAGGGAGGCAACGGGGCGATAATGAAGGCTGGCGGAGCTAAAATCAGCGATGGATGCGTAATTGTTCCAAGTGAGTTAGCTGACGAAATAATCCGAACGTTAGCCTCCTTCAAAGTAAAAACTTGGAGAAGAGATGTTTACGTAAATCCAGACATGTATAGCTCTTGGCCAAACCTGAAGAGAGCTCCGGCTTCACATATTAAAATTGAAAACATCCAAAATAATGAGGGGTAGCATTTTTGGCTAAGGAAAGGGACTTAGTTGTGTTCACGATCGGGCACTCAACTAGAACCTTAGAAGAATTCGTTGAGTTGCTCAAAACTTACCGCGTAAACTTGATTGTGGATGTACGTACGGTTCCCCGCAGCAGACATAATCCCCAGTTTAATAAGGAAACGCTGCCAAAAACACTCAAACCAGGAGGCATAAAATACATTCACATGCCCGAAATCGGCGGCTTACGCAGACCCAAACACGACTCCATAAACTTGGCGTGGAAAAACATGGGCTTCCGAGGCTACGCAGACTACATGCAAACCAAAGAGTTCACCGACAACCTACTCAAAATCATCGCCCTCGCACGGGAAAACCGTTTGGCTTTGATGTGTGCTGAAGCGTTGCCTTGGCGGTGTCACCGTAGTCTCATCTCCGACGCGCTCGTGGTACGCCACGTTAAAGTAGAGCACATCATAAGCGCAACCGGCTGCCTCAACCATCAGCTAAACGAGATGGCGCAGGTGGAGGGAACAAAAATAACCTACCCCTTATTCACCAAAGAAACGCCACAGCGAACACTTGGCGACTTTGGAGCTTAGCTTAGCTTTTTTTCTCATATTTCTGAAGTTTTGCTATGAAGAATCTTGCATTGGCGGATGCGTGGGGTGCAGACCGCTGACACTATGGAGACTGCAGAGGTTATTGGATGCTTGGGAGCAAAATATTCAGCTTTCTTAGATCCAACTCGACGATTTCTAAGCCCTTTCGCTGCTATGAAATAGCGATGGGCGCCAACCCTTCAACTATACCCTGTTCAACGATGTCAACATTAACGTAAGTTCCAGCCACATAACGCGTATAATTGGGAACCGTTATGGTTATCATAAGCGAGTTTTGGGGTGGAAAGACACGTCCTATGTTGTTTGGGTTTTTTGTGGTTGTTCCGTTGAAGGTTATTGTTAAGCCTGGGATATTCTGCTGAGGCACAGTTCCGCTTGTTGATGTTGACGTTCCGTTTGAGCCTTCAAGGTAGAATCTTTCGAGTGTGAGGCTTTTTGACCCGTGATTGACGTAGGTGAAAAAGATAATTAGGGTTGAGCCCTGCCTTGCCGCAGCGGCATTTTGCGTAAAGTCGTTGTACCTAACGCCTGGATTCTGGATTGCAGTGGATGGAAATAAAAAGATTACAGCCAAAACAGAAAACAACACAATAAAACCAATTATTGTGGCCGCTGCATATGCAGCTGTCTTGTCCAAATTTCCAACCCCATAACTGATTATACGGCACTTGGCATAAAAACAGTTCTTATCCACCGAAGCCTGCACAGGAAAATGAGTTGGTTAGCGCGGCGCTAAAGTCAGCTGATTTGCCTGTAGTTTCGCCTTAACGTTTTTGTAGTTTTGCTATGAAGAAGCCGTTGCATTGGTGAAGTTGCGGGTAGAGTCTTTGGCATTTAGTTAGCTCCCGCAGCCCAGGCAAACCCACCTTCGGCGTGATTTCCACCAACGTGAATTCTGGGTGCCATTTGAGGAACCGTTCAATTATCATCTCGTTCTCTTCCACGGTTACGCTGCAGGTAGAGTAAGTTAATGCTCCTCCATCGGCGACTTTTTCGGCGCAGCTGTTAATCATTTTCCACTGGATAGCCGCCATCTTCTCAACCGATTTGGGTCTTAGGCGCCATTTGGCTGACGGCTGCTTAGCAAAGACGCCCGTGCTGGTGCACGGCGGATCCAAAACCACCAAATCCGCTTGCTCGTTGAAGGGCAAGTCGGCGCATGCGTCGGCGATTACTGGCTCAGCAATCTTGATTCCCATGCGGGCGACCTCTTTTTTCCACACTTTCATTCTTCTATTTGAGAAATCAACCGAGGCTATGCTGCCTTCGTTACGCATCAACTGAGCCAAAAAAGTCGTTTTGGCGCCGGGGGCAGCGCAAACGTCAAAAACCCTGTTGCCGGGCTGGGGGTCGGCGGCTTCTGCGGCGAAGCAGCTTGCTTTATCTTGAATGTAAAATAAGCCTTCTTTGTAGCTGGGCAGTGTGTTTAGGGGTTTTTTCATTTCTCCGATTTGGTAGGTGAACTTTAACGGTTCAGCTTTTTCTATTTTTACGCCTTCTGCCTCAAGCTTCTGCACGATTGCCTCTTCAGCATCCGCCAGCGTGTTCACTCGGATGTAGGTGGGCGGCGGATTTACGCTTCCCTCCAAAAAAGCAATCGCTTCGTTGCGTCCAAAAAGCCTGTAGCAATACCTAACAAACCACGACGGATGAAACGTTACCAAACTAACCTTTTCAACTTCGCTTGCTGCCTTTAGGATTGGCTCCAGCTGGCGCGTCAGCAAAACGCCCAAAATCGGCTCAACTTCCCGCACGGTTTCCCAACCTAAAATTGATCGGCCGAGCCCAGCGATGTTTTCGGCTTCCTGCATGTTGATTTTAGCCCAGTTTTTGGCGGCACGCGTCTGGTAAACGTAGAGTCGCAGGAAAGATTGGATGCCTAAATTGTATTCGCCGATTTTTTTGGGTGCTGCCACGGTGTTGATGAATTTGTCGATGAGGTTTCTGCGCCGTGTGGTTTCAACCACTAACCCGTAAGCGTAGCGGATAGCGTTGGGGTCGCTTGCGCCAAGCTGATTGATGGTTCTTGCTAGGGCTAAGCGTTCGCTTAGTTTTTCCATCTCCATCCAGCTTAACGTTTCAATGGCGATTGTCCAAGCATCCTTCAACAAATTAGTTCACGCCTAAGACAAGATGCACACTTCTAAATAAGAATTCAAATCCGTTTACTCGCTTTGGATGACTTTTCCTACGCTCAGAATAAAGCAAGCACCTTTTTCACCTTTTTTTACCATTTCTAGCCTTTTTTCACCGCAACCTGAAGCCGATTCAAGCTCTAAACCAAAAAAGCAACCCAAAACAACCATTTCTGAAACAGAGAGGAGTATCTATTTGTTAAACAATCGCAGTAAAAATCCTTCACGAAAACCAGTAAACAAGTGCGTAACAAACCGCCTGCACAAGTAAGTTTATGCTGCTTTTCCCTTTTCTAGTCACGAGAGATAGTTAATGAGTCAATTGATTAAGCGCAGAAGTACTCCTGAAACCAAAGCGGGGCAATACATGTGTCCTGATTGCGGCGAAATATTTGACACCAAAACAGAGGTCGACAGCCACCTCCATATGAAGCATGAACCTCAACTCCACTCGGTGCATGGAAACTTGCATCAGTACTAAACCAATTTTACGTTTTTCTGCCTTTTGTAACATGTTATTTTAATCCTGATGGGTACTGGCCATCGCACTCTGATTTGCACGCGCTCGTAGTGTGGCATGGGTACCCAGTTCGTTTAACGCTTTTCATACCGTCATGCTGTTTGTTTTTCCATGCGGTTTAGTTTGTGGGTGTGTAAAGACGTATAAGCTACTTATGACAAGTGTCATATTTGATGTGTGGTAAATAGATACCTCTTTGCCTGATGGCTGGTTGGCAAATTACTGAATACATCAATTTTATGCAATGGTTGAGAAAACGATGAATTGGGAAATAATCGGCGAGATACAGAGAATTACCGTGTTTTCACCATTGGCTGTCTCACATGGGAACCTAGCTTTGAACCTTTTTAAAATTGTAGCGCTTGCTGCGTTTGGAGCAGCTGGCGTTCTAGCCATTTTGATATGGAATAAAAACTTGACAACAAAAGTAACTCACATCAGGCTGGTTGTTCAAATAGTTTCTTTTGCAGCGTTTTTTTACTTGTTTACTTTTCTTTTTTCGTTTCTATACTTGTTGATAATTGTTTTTGCGGTAACTATTGTTTTGGGTCGGCTTTTCTGCGGTTGGTTTTGCCCTTTTGGCTTTTTAATGGACTTAGAAGCTATGGCTAGAAAGGCGTTCAAAATTCGCTATCGACTTCTTCCCGACAAGCTTAACAGGATATTACATCAATCAAGATACTATATATTGCTGTTTTTCTTGCTTCTTCCCACAGTATTATGGTTAAGTAACCCTCCGGGAAGTTTGAGATTCGCTGAACTGATGGCAAGTCTTTTAGGCGGCCCATTTGCCCCCTATGGCATTCTGATTGCCCCGATGATGCCGTTTATTGTTCCATGGAAAAGCGGTGCGATATCTGTTTTCACAATTAACTTGACTTACCCGTATGTCTCAGAATTCGTTGTTTTTATCCGCCAAAATCTATGGCAAGTATCTGCTGTTGCTTTTGTAGGTTTAATGTTGGCAGGTTCATTCTTTGTAAGGCGCTTTTGGTGCCGCTTCTGCCCAACAGGTGCCTCGTTAGCGGTCGTGAATAGATTTAAAGGTTTAAAGTGGGCGCCTTTGCTTCATCTTGACAAAGACGAGAAAAAATGCACAAAATGTGGTGTTTGCAAGAGAGTATGCTCATCACAAGTCACTGACGTGTATGAGCAGAAGGGCGGAAAGATTAACACTTCAATGTGTATGCTTTGTTTGCGGTGTGCCGAGATTTGTCCATACGAGGATGCGTTGAAGTTGAAGTTTGGAAATAAAACCGTGTTCAAATCAAGAAATTGGTTGGAACCAGCAACAAGTAAGTGAGGACAAGAACCCTCGGGAAGAATATTAGCTGAGAAGCGATTTTCAGAAAAATTACACATGTAATAATTTAAACTAAAAATTAAACGGAATACCTGAACAACCCCTGAATTGAAAAAACAAACCCAAAACCAGCGTTTTCAAAAACAGTTATACCCTATAGGTATAGGTCATTTTAACGTAAAAACTAACCAAAAAATGACCCAAAAATGTCCAAAAGCGAGAAAATCTAATCACGATAGCTCTTGGTTTCTTAAGGTAAATTGTTAGTTTTGAGTAAGTAAAGATTTTAGTCTCTATGCAACCATAAAGAGGATGGGGTTAAATGGGGATGGCGCGAACACTCTTAGATTACTTCGGCAGCGAACAAACTAAACCTCTGCCAAAAGAAGAAGCAAAAGCGCAAGCTCCGCCCTCCACAACTAAAAACAACGAAGAGATACCGCAGGCAGAAGCGAAACAACTAAAAAAGAAAAGACCCATCGCTTTTCCGCCAGTGGCGCCTGAGAACCTGCCTGCTTCCTATTTTGTTTCAGCATCCTATGATGGACGCCAAAAAAAAGCGGTCATCAAACTTTACGAGCCTGAATCGGGGCAAATCTATTTTTGGTATGACAACACTGGGCACAAACCTTACTGCTTAACTAATTTAACCTTGGATAAACTGGAAAAATTCGACCGCATAACGGGACATGAGGGTTTTTACGCCTTTGAAAAGCAGAAAAAGTTTGACCCCTTGGAAAATAAAGATGTAAGCTTAATCAAGATAGTTACAAAGGATCCGTTAGCTATCGGCGGAAGACCAGCAGGCACAATCAGAGACATAATTCCCGAAGACTACCCACGCGTTTGCGGATGCAACATAGGGGACAGCGATACCAAAGTTTGGGAGTCAAAAATAAAGTATTATCAATCGTACATTTACGACCGCCAGCTTTTGCCAGGCATGATTTACGAGGTAAAAGACGGCAACCTTGTCCCTAAAGTTCTTGAAGAAGCCACAGAAAACCTAAACCAAATAAAAACTCTCTTCAAAGACTGCACCGATGAAGAACGCGAATACGCTGAAATGTGGGCCAAACTCCTCGAGTACCCAGCCCCAAAATTCCGCAGAGCAGCCATCGACATAGAGGTTTATTCACCACTGTCCACAAGAATGCCTGACGCACGGGAAGGCGCGTGTCCAGTAATAGCCGTGTCGGTTTATAGTTCAGACGGCGAAAAAAGAGTCCTTGTTCTCAGGCGCGAAGGTGTGCGGGAAGGCAACCATCACTTAGCAGCAGACATAAACGTTGAGTTCTGCGAAACCGAGGAGGAACTGCTTAGAAAAACATTCGATGTTTTCTGGGATTACCCGTTTATTTTAACTTTCAACGGCGACGACTTCGACCTCCGCTACTTAACCCACCGAGCAATGAACTTGGGCTTTAACAGACGTGAGATTCCAATCGAAGTCGGCAAACGGGTCTGCCTGCTCAAATACGGAGTCCACATTGATTTGTACAAGTTCTTCTTCAACAGGTCAGTGCAAATCTACGCTTACGGCGGACGCTACAAAGACGTGAGTTTAGACGATGTCGGCAATGCACTCATAGGCGTGGAAAAAATCCATTTAGAAAAAACCTTCGGAGACTTAACGTACTCCGAGCTTGCAGCTTACTGCCTGCGGGACTCAGAAATCACCTACAAACTAACCAGTTTCGAAAACGATTCAGCGATGAAACTGATCCTTGTCCTCGCACGAATCGCCAGCATGCCCATGGAAGACGTAAGCCGCCAAGGTGTAAGCCGCTGGATACGCAACTTCATGCACCGTGAACATCGAAGAAAAAACATGCTGATCCCAAATGCAGAGGATATTCTAACAAAAAAAGGTAAAACTTCGTCTACAGCTATAATTAAAGGGAAAAAGTACAAGGGCGCCATAGTTGTTGAACCCACCCCTGGCGTTCACTTTAACGTTTCAGTCATGGATTTTCCAAGCCTGTACCCTTCAATAATTAAAGTGTGGAATCTAGGCTACCAGTCGATTGACTGCCAACACAACGACTGCAGAGCACGCATGATACCGGACACGCCGCACTGGGTATGCAGCGAGAAACGGGCGTTGGAAAGTTTACTGATTGGTTCACTGCGGGATTTACGGGTTAAATGGTATAAGCAGCGTTCAAAAGACAAAGCCTTGCCAGCTGAGCTTAGAAGCTGGTATAACATCACGCAAGGAGCGCTAAAAGTTATATTAAACGCCAGCTACGGGGTTTTTGGCGCGGAGAGTTTCGATCTGTATTGTCCGCCAGTAGCGGAGGCAACAGCAGCCATCGGCAGATACTCTATTACCCAAATACTCAAGCACGCTGAATCGGTGGGTATACAGGTTCTCTACGGCGACACGGACAGCTTGTTTTTGAAAAACCCCTCTAAAGAGCAAATTGAAGAAGTAGTCCGTTACACGGAGCATGAATTAAACATGGGCATTGACGTGGACAAAGTTTACAGGTACGCCGTATTTAGTTCGCGCAAAAAGAATTATCTCGGCGTCTTGGAAGACGGCACAGTGGACGTGAAGGGCTTAACAGGCAAGAAAAAACACATTCCTGTTTTTATCAAAGACGCTTTTAATGAAATGAAAGAGACGCTTGCAAGAGTAAAAAATCCCTCTGACTTTGAGAAAGCCAGAAAAGAAATCGCCGAAATAATCCGTGAACACTATACACGGCTGAAACGTAGAGAATGGGCTGACATTAGTGAACTTGCGTTTCATGTCGCTTTAGGCGATGAACTTTCAAGTTACACCAAAACTACCCCTCAACACGTGAAAGCCGCAAGAATTCTGCAGGAAAGCGGGAGAGAGTTGCATACGGGCGATTTGATTAGTTTTGTTAAGGTTATTCGGGAGCCGCGTGTGAAACCTGTTGAGTTGACGTCAAGAAACGAGGTTGATGTTGATAAGTACGTTGCTTATTTGCATTCGACTTTTGATCAGGTTTTGGATGCTTTAGGGTTAAGTTTTGACGAAATCATCGGTTTAACAAAACTTGAACGGTTCCTTTGCTAATTATATTAGTTGAAAAATTACACCTATTACCGTGAAAATTGCAACTATTATGGCTATTCTTCTAACCACTTGCTTCTCAGTTAATGGATGATGATAAGTTATCAACGTAATTAGGCTTCTCCTATGATCAGAGCAAAGTTTTTGTCCATCAAACGAGACGCTAGCTTTTTTGCGTGTAAAGTAAACCATCAAAAGTATTAAAGCAGAATTGAAAATGTAGGGCAGAAGCATAACAAACAGGCTTAATTTTAAGTCTGAAATCAAGGCGAATGAGGCTATTGTCATTCCTATAGCGAAGGAGCCTGAATTTCCCACGAAAATTTTTCCGTTAAAGTTGAAGTAAGCTAAAACTAGCCAGAATAAAATGGGGCCAGCCATCAGAATATAGGATGGTGATATAGCCATTAATCCTATGATAACTATTGCTGGGCATATTGTTTCTAAACCGTTCAACCCGCCAAGCATATTCACAGCGTTGGTAACTATCATAACAATCACTGGTATAATGATGTAAAAGTAGATGGAGCCAAGATGGAGCGTCGCAATATACGGCAGCAGCAAAGTTGTTCTTGCACCCGTCTCTTGAGCGTAGTATATGAGGGGTAACGCAGCGATTAAGGGCATGAATGCTTTGTAACGCCATTTCAAATCTATCCAGTCATCAAGCAAACCCATGAAGCCGCCGAAAAGGATGCATACGGCTAAAGTGAATGGCGCTGAAACGTTAGTTGGACTTCCAGCTATTTTTAGAAAATAGAGAAGAAAAAGGTAAACGGTGGTGAATAGGACGTAGAGTACGCCTAACCCGTTGGAAATTAAAGGTTGCCCAACTTTATGCTGGTCTGGAACCTTTGGAAACACTCGTTGCTTCCCTGCTTTTTCAATGTTTAGCCGGCGCCTGTTCCTGTTTGACCAGTCGCACTATAGTATGCTGGATAGTTAATTTTGTAGATGGCTACTAACGGCACTAATCCTCCATATGCGAATGGTGATGCAGCTACTCCAGCTACGTAAGCTTCTGAGAAGTACGTTGGCGCTGTGCCTGTTTCGCTTGGCGTAATGGAGACATCTTCTTGAGCCCATGCGTCGCAATATGTTACCCATGCGTTGCTCATCAATTCGTATATTGTACAGTTGTCTCCCTGATTGTTCCACACAAACTGCCCAGTTGTGTTACTAACGGTGCCGAAATCCGACTCGCTCTTCCATTCTGTTGATGTTGGACTCATATATTTGGTATTATTAGTTCCGTGTGTTAAATACCACTGCTCTGCTCCTCCAGAAATGCTTGCCATCCACTCCCATTTTCCTTCATCTCCATATCCCGAAGGAGTTGCGGTGTATCCTGTGCCGGTGCTTGACTGGGATATTTCGAGGACGGTGAAGACGAGGATGTAGTTGACCAGTCCAGGCTTATTATAGTTCTCATAGTTATTCAACATCTGCATTGACTGGTTTTCGTTGCCCATCATTATGAAGCCTACGTTTTGGATCTGAGTCGTATTGTATGTAGTGTTATCGCACAAAGTTGTTACGTTCGCAACATTGGCTAACCAGTCGCCGTAGTCCCACCAAGCAACTACCACGTTATTCGAGGGAACGTTGCTTTTCAGCCAACTTAACGCCTCATCCCACGCAGATACCGTTGAAGTAAGTTGTGAACCGCCCACTGGAAGGCTTGATGCACTGATCGCTGTCGGTATGTAAGCTGAGTTGACGGATCTTGGAATTCCGCCAGCTAATTGCGGTGAGAAAGCGAAGCATGATACCACGATAAGGAAGATCAGAAAGATTGCGACGCCGCTGTATTCCTTGCTTACACGTGCCATTCTTCGTTTTGTTTTTGCAAGAGTATGCGGTGCTTCTTTTAGTAAAGTGTAAAACGGTTGTATTACACCCATAATACCTATTCCCGCTATGATGCAGAAGGCCACATCAAAGATTGCCAGTAAACGAATCATCGAAGCGGCAAAGAAAAGCCCCGTTACAGCGAAAACTATTAGGAAAATGTTTCTGTTTGTTGGATTTTTCAATATAAAGTAAAAACCGATAAGGAAGAATAGAAGACCTATGCCAAGTTCGATGTAAATGTTTCCCCAAGCTGTAAGTTGCTGTTCAGCCACCGAATTGATAATAGGCGAACTTGCCCTGATAAAGGGATCTAGAACCGTGCTGAATTTTCCTTCAAGACCGCTGCCACTAATGAATCCAGTTACATATAATGCAGAAAAACCGCCGACAATTACGACTATTGAGGTAATGATTAGGATCAGCTTGCTTCTTAAAGTTATGTTGTTTCGTAAAAGTTCTGCAATAACTAGTACAGCGAATCCTGCAGCGACTGGAATTACCGCACCTGACACTAAGTATGTAAGTCCCAAATAGGGGATTATTGCTGCTATATATAATGCTAAACCAAAAGTTATGCTGTAGCTAAGCAGAAGCCGTTGATTATACCTCTTCAATATCATCATAAGAAAAACGAATAGTACGGTCATGTCAATCATGTAGTATGCTCCACCCCAGCCTGCTATGAAATAGGCTAAGGCGCCAGCAGCGGATAACGAGTATAATATGGATGCGCGAAGTGACCTATTGTTGTCAATAGACCTTAGGAATAAGAATATAAATAATACAAGACCGATCGTGCCCGGGACTTCGGTGTCATAGAATCCAATAGACGTCCTTTCGATGATTGACGGTGCTAACGCCAAGAATAGAGCAGATAATAATCCAACCGTTCTTCCACCAATATCCTTGCCTAAGAAATACATTACCAGAACTGTTATCACACCAACTACGGGCGGTATCAATGCGCAAAGCGTAATTAAACTAATGTTTGCGCCTAACGCTGCGATGACATCATAGATTACTGCACCCGTTATGGGTATACCGGGCAACAGAGTATTAGCCATGTTAAGTCCGAAAGGATACCACAATTGATGGTTGACCCAATTTGTTGTCCAAGGTGAAAGTAAACCGTGAGTCACCATGTATTGCGTTATGCTGAATTGATAGTAAGGGTCAAACTCGTTAAGGGTCGATGTTCCTCCGGCGAGGTTTTCCCAGCGTAACGGTAAAATGCGGATAATAAAGGCTAAGAAGAGTACCAGAGCTAACGCAGAGTACGCGATTATTTGTCCGTGACTTAGTTCGATGCGTAATGGTTCCAGCCTTTTACTAAGTCGATCTCTGATTCCTTCCCCCACTTTAAGCCATCTCTCCATACATCAAATGCGGTTTCTTGCTTAATTCTTAATTTATACACATTGGAGGTTTATTTATGGCTTTCCAAAATGATCTAACATAGTTTGGGGCTAATGCCGTTTTATTATATTGCAATATAATCCAATATCTAAAGTATATAGTTTTTTTTAGCCAACTCTAAATTTCCAGCTTAAATGGGCAGAAAATCGCAGGAAACCCTTAAAATGCAATGGACGGTAACTGTGTTTTTCTTGGCATTGAACCCTGTTTTGGACAGGCATTGCATAACCTCACTGGATCTTCCTATTCTAGTTTGGGTGCTTTTCTTAATGCTCTTTGGAGGTTACCGAATAGTTGGTGGTGACCTTGGTTTATCGACGCTTAGGTATAGGTTTAACTTCAACATCCATAGGTAACAATGAAAGTTTCCTATCGCACTTTGGGCATTTTCCGCCATTTAGCGAAACAATTTCGTCTGGCGTTTTAAGCTCGCTGCCTTCATATAAAACATAATTGCATCCGTGGCAAAGTACTCTTTGTGGCATCCCAAATCCCCCGATTATTACCTTCTTTGGCGTATTTATTGGTTGCTAAAAAAAATTAGCCTTCAGCCAGGATGTGTTTGTTGGATAACTGCAAAGTTTATTTTAAGAGGAACTTCAGCAATGTTAATGCAGTGGTTTAATAGCCTTTGGAAAAATACAAGTTAATTGTCACTGAAAAACCTGATGCTGCAAGCAGAATAGCTATGGCTTTGGACAACGATGGAAAAGCCAAAAAAATAGTTGACAACGGCGTTCCATATTACCAAGCATATAGAGACGGCAATTTAGTTGTCGTTCCAGCAATTGGGCATCTATACACTGTTACAAGCAAAGAAAAAGCTAAACGGGATTACCCAGTTTTCGATTATCGTTGGGTTCCAAGATACATCGCTGAACGCGGCGCGTCGAAGATTCGTCTTTGGCTAAATGTAATTGCTAAACTGGCGGAAAACGCTGAAGAGTTTGTGGACGCTTGCGATTTTGACACTGAAGGCAGCATAATTGGCTACTGCATACTCAAATACGCTTGCGGCAGCAAAGAAAGAACCGCTAAACGCATGAAATACTCCACACTTACAAAAGAAGAACTTCAGGAATCTTACGCTCACTTGCTGCCGAGTTTGGATTTTGCCCTTGTTGAAGCAGGATTAGCAAGGCATGAAATAGATTGGCTCTACGGCATAAACCTGTCTAGAGCCTTAACAATGGCTGTGAAAAATAGCAGTGGACAATATAGTACACTTAGCACTGGCAGAGTGCAGGGGCCAACCCTAAAATTTTTGGAAGATCGAGAAAAAACCATAAAGTGCTTTGTGCCCGTTTCCTACTGGAGCATCAACGCTAAAGTGGTTATAAATGACGCAGTTTATGAAGCTGAATACGAAAAAACCCTTGAAACCAAGCAAGAAGCAATGGCAGTAGTGGATGCGTGCAAAACCAATGAGGGTCAAATAGAAACAGTAGCTGTAAAAGAGTTTGAGCAGAACCCGCCCGTGCCCTTTGACTTAGGTGCTTTGCAAAGTGAAGCCTACAGAATTTTCCATTTTACGCCGATGCGTACTTCAAACCTGGCTCAACACCTGTATTTAGATGCATTAATCTCTTATCCGAGAACAAGCAGCCAAAAGCTTCCGCCAACAATCGGCTACGAAGCCATCTTAAGAAAACTAGCTAAACTGCCCGCTTACAGGAAACAGACGGTAGAGCTTCTCTCAAAACCTGTCTTGAAGCCAAATGAAGGAGAAAAAACCGACTCTGCTCATCCAGCTATTTACCCGACGGGGAACCTCCCTGAAAAATTCCTTGGCTTAGCTGAAAGAAGTGTTTTTGACCTTATCATACGCAGGTTCATGGCTGTTTTCGGTGAGCCTGCCATTCGCCAAAGCAAGAAAGCAACAATTAGCATCAGCGGAAATCTTTTTCACTTGGGCGGAGTGCAGACGTTAAGTGAAGGGTGGATTCGATTATACAGACCTTACGTTCAACTGGAAGATACGACTTTGCCTCCCTTAATTGAGGGACAAAAAATCGCTGTTAAACGGGTAGCTGCAAAAAACAATTTTACTAAACCCCCAGCAAGATATAACCCTCGCAGTTTACTTTTGAAAATGGAAAAAGAAGATATAGGAACCAAAGCGACGAGGGCAACAACCATTCAAACGTTGCATGACCGCAAATACGTCTACGGAACCGACAGTCTTGCCGTTTCTGACCTTGGCTTTGAAGTCACCGAAATCCTCACTAAGTATTGTCCAGATGTTGTCTCACCTGAACTTACTAGAAAGCTGGAGGAGAAGATGAATGAAATCCAGCAGGGAAAAGAAACAAAAGAAGCCGTATTGCAGAAGGCCGTTGAAATCTTAAAGCCTATCCTGCTGGAGCTCAAAGAAAAAGAATCAGTTATAGGTGAACAATTAAGTCAAGCGTTGAGAAAAGGTCGGCTTGAAGAACGAATAGTTGGCGCATGCCCAAAATGTGCTGATGGAAAACTAGTTATTTTGCGTTCAAAAAAAACTTATAAACGCTTTGTTGGCTGCACAAACTACTTCAAGGGCAAATGCAACGTGGCTTTTCCGCTTCCTCAAACCGGGGCATTAAAACCGTTAAATACCGCCTGCAAAACCTGTGGATGCCCCGTATTGCGTGTGTATCTGAAGGGGAAGAGGTCTTGGAAATTATGCCTAAACCCTAATTGCCCCTCGAAAAGAGCAAGCAAACAGTGAAATGCAAAAACTAAATTACTGCAGCATGAGAAAACGGTTTCTGCAAATTGCATAAAGGTTCAACGAAATGTTATCGAGAATTATTGCTTGGAGAAAAACATCGGGTGCCTTTTAAGGCAACTATTTAGTTTGAGATTCAGAAAAATTCATTAACTGGAGGAGGGGCTAAAGATGTAGATAAACACTTAATCAAGGGAGAGCATGGAAAATGTCAAGTAAAGCAAAGAAGCGTTCTTTGTCTGTACCCTTCTCGCTGAGTCGATGGTTCAGCAGACTTTCAACGACAACCCCTTCAGCACTCATACTTACTATTGTAGGAGTTTTTTACTGTTTATTTCTTCTCGGCGGTGGCTTGTTTACTCTTATTGAGCATCCTCTTCCCTCAGCCTACGTTAGTGGAAATTTCTATTTCCTTTATCCGAGTATCAGTTCGCAGTTCATATCTGACACTATAATTGCGGTGATACTGTACGGTTTCGGTTTCTTGGGTCTGTTTATTATTTATCAAAGTACCAAGAGCGCCTACAATCCACGGCAAGCATACATGATGCTAATCATAGGCGTAGCATTTTTGTTGATGTCATACATATTTCTGGAAGGCGCAATTGCTTTCAAACAAACCGGCGGATAACTCGCCTTTTTTTTACATCGGTTTCTTTTTACCAAGGGTGCCTTTTTAGCTTCATTTTGTACGCTAAGAAATTTGTGAATAAATGAATAGGCGGAGTAATCAACAAAACTGTAACTGCCAATTCCCAACTTACAATGGCTAACGGAATCGAAAACACGATTGCGCCGACGACAAAGTCAACTTGATCAACTATGGGCAGTAAACCTCCGGGAGCAATCCCTATTCTTCTCTTTAAAAAGGCGCCTGTTAAATCGCCTAAAAGTGCTCCTAAAGGAATCAGCACGATGAACAGGATTGGAAAACCGAAAAGCTCGTATTCAATTGATCCGACAAACATCCCAATAGCTAAACCGAAAAAGAACCCTCTGAAAGTTTTGTTGTTTCCGAAGATTCGTTTTCCATCGTAGAAGTTCTTTCCGAAATCCATCCGTGTTCCTCCGCCAGCGAGCACTGGGGTGGCGTTTGCGCAGTAGGCTGGGAAAATAAATTTTATTGCTTCAACTATCAGCTGGATTACGTCCATGTGGTCAACCATCACTCGCGGAATTCAGTATCTTTTATTCCAGATTCGCCTATTTGTACATAACAAGTAACTTCTTGCTTGTTTTCCCGTGTCTCAACAACAGCTTTGATTGTTTGAGGATTGCCGGTGGGTTTCATAGCGATTACTGTGTCAGCCCAGAATTTTAAAACTCTGTTCGCAACGGGTGCGACGCTGACGTTTGGGTCATCAAAAACGCTTCTTACTTGGCTTACTATTATAACGGGGATTTTTCGTATTTTTGCCGTTTGCGCCAAAATCGCCAGTTGCCTGTTCAATTCACGGTTCACGCTGAAGGCTTTCCCCGAGGACTCAGCGACTTTGGCTCCATACAAGGATGTGACGGTGTCAACCACTATTAACCCGAAATTTTTCGCCGTGTAATCTTGAATGCGGTCTATAACCGCGGTTTGCTCATTGAAGTCTTTAGGTTTAATTAAAATGACTTGCTCAGCGATTTGGTCGAATTTGCCGGCTGCAAGTTGGGAAAGCCTTTTGGTTGAGAAAGTGTTATCGCAGTCAACAAAAAGCGTCTTGAGGTTTTGCAAAGCGCAGCTAACGGTGCATTGGATGGCAAACGTTGTTTTTCCAGTTTCGGGTTCACCGTAAATTAAAGTAACGCTTTCGGGTGAAATGCCCCCGCCGATGTTGCCATCGATGCATCTGCAGCCTGTGTGGATTGTAACCATGGTTTACCCTTTTTCGCGTCAAGATTATAAACTTGAACCTAGTAAAGTGTTCTTTACTTAAACGTATACTATTAAGGTTGATTTATTGAGAGAAGTTGCCGTAGCCACAGTGGAGGGAAAAGCTTACTTTCTAATTGTAAACAAGTTAAGAGAACAAAATATCCCCTTCGTAAGTTTGGTTCCAGGCGAGTCAGTGCCTGCCGAAGTGAAAGCGGTGATAACGACTGAGAAGGAAAAGCACCTGATAAAAAACGAAAACATACTGGTCTTAACAAACGAAAGTGAACTGGACAATCTGGTTAACAAGGCAAAGCGGATCCTTGAGGGAAAAGAAGCCTACGAAAAAATCTTAATCGGCATCGACCCGGGTGAAGCGATTGGGCTGGCGGGGATTGCGGATGGAAAAGTTATTGAGGAAGTCAATTGCTTTAGCAAGCAAGAGGTAATTAACAGCATAATCAAGGCAATAAGAAACGTTGATTTCGCAGTGACGCGTGTTTCTGTTAAAGTCGGGAATGGTGTTCCAGTTTACAGGGAATTAGTCGAAGCTTTAGATGATGCTTTGCCGCCTGCAGTAGTGTTGGAAGTGGTAAGTGAGGCAGGAACCAACCGCCCCGTAAAAAACAGCAAGCGCAGCCGAAGAGTCAGGCATATTTCTTCAGCCATACGGATTGCTGGAAGAGTAGGCTATGCTATTCCAAGGAGACAGATGATTGCAACAAACAGTTGAATCCAACAGGACTCTGCTGGTGAATGGTCCAGCATCTGTATGTGTTGTTTCCGGCAAGGCTGAACTGTTCGGTTACCAATTAAAACAAGAGGTAAAAATTGTTGTTCGTGAAGGAAAGCGCCTGCCCTTTTTTGTCCCTGAAAAAACAGTTTTGGACGTTTGGTTAGGACCAAACGCAAGCATCGAAGAAGTTGAAGGCACCACTATTCCTGAGTCATGGAATAAACCTCTTGAAGCAGTTTTGAGCGTACAGAAGAAACCGGCGGTTGTTTTGCTGTTGGGAAAAAGTGATTCTGGAAAAAGCAGTTACTGCACTTATTTAGTGAACAAGCTGGTTAACGGGAAATTCAGGGTTGCCGTTTTAGACGGCGACTTAGGTCAATCAGACATTGGTCCCTCAGGAACTGTGGGTTACGCGGTAATTTCCAAACCAATTGCAGAATTGTACAATTTGAGGTTGAAGAACGCTTTTTTTGTGGGTGTAACCTCGCCGATAACGGCGATTTCTAAAACAATTGAAGGCTTGGCTGCTATGGAGGATGAGATTTTTCAGAGACCCGTTGATTTTGTTGTGGTTAACACTGACGGCTGGGTTACAGGCGATGTTGCTGTAAGCTACAAGATGCAATTAGTCAAAGAAATAAAGCCCGACGTCATAGTCGGCGTACAAGTTGAAGATGAACTTACAGATCTTATCGCTAACTTGGAAAAAAGTTTGGTGATTATGGTTGAGCCCTCTTCTTCTCTTAATCAGCGAAGCGCAGAAAAACGCAAAAGCCTACGCGAAATGACTTATGCAAGATACATGAAAAACGCAAAACTCCGCAACTACCCCCAGAGCCAAGTGAAGATTGAACCAAAAGGGGCGGTCCCAAAGTATCAAGAGCCAGAAAAGGGAATACTTATCGGGTTATACGGTTCAGAAAACAAATTCTTAGGAATCGGTGTTCTGCGTAAAATTAACCATTTGCGGAAAGCGCTTAAAGTTCAAACGGCAGTTTCAGCTAAGCCCAAGCGGCTTGTTTTCGGAAAAGTATTTCTCGACGAGAAGTTGCAGGAAATTCAAGATTGATTTTTAAAGAAATTGTTGATTTCCTCTGCCAAAACATTTTTTTCGTTAGGTAACGTTTTCATTCCATTGCTTATCCACGCGGGTAGGAAGCCTCGGCAGTAATTTGTGGCGAAGCGGTAATCCAAGAAGACTATGGCTCCTCGGTCATCCAATGTCCTGATTGGTCTTCCTGCGGCTTGAGAAGCCTTTTTCATAGCTGGCAAAACATAGCCATATTCACGGCCAAACCCCGGAAAACATTTCTCGTAATACTCAATCTGAGCTTCCACCCTCGGCGTCGGCGTCGCATACGGAATACCCACAACCACAACGGAGTTCATTTGGTTGCCTGGAAAATCCACGCCTTCCGAGGTTCTTCCGCCTTGAACGCCAAGGAACACGGCGCCGTTTCGGTCGCCGCACTTTTTAAAGTTTGACACCATTTTTTCGTTTTGCTCCGAGGTCATCTCTCTTTTTTCGTGAAAAAGAGGCTTTGACAGCGCACTCTCTAATCCTTCAGAAAGTATCGAGTTTAAAACTTCAAATGAAGCAGCAAAAACACCCGTGTTGGTCGGCGTGTTTTCCGCCACCTCATTTATCCGTTCAATGATGGTTTGATACATGGCTGAGGTTCTTTTTTCCATAGATGTGGTTATTCCCAAGCAAACGGCTGAAAACACGTGTTCTCTCGGAAACGGCGACGGAACAATGCATTCCACAGTGTTCAGCGGAAGCTTTGTGATTTGCTCATAAGCCACAAGCGGCTGCAGCGTCCCCGACATCACCACGTTAGCATAAGTCGAAGAAAAAACCGGCTTCGTAATTTTTGAAGGATCCAAAGCAACCACCTCCAGTTTTGCCGTTTTATTCTTCTCTCTGTTGAGATAGCAGCTTGCCACAGTTATGAAAGAATCGTCGTCTGCGCTCTCCAGCCAATTAAGAAGGAAATCGCCCATTGAATAAACATATGACCGCGGGTTTTTATCCTCCGCCAACAAACGTTTCTTGATGGCGCCCCCTGCTTCGCGCATGCGTTCAAAAAAACCCTTTGGGTCGTCGATACCTCCGGATTTTTTGATGCTTTCGATTATTTCATGAGGAGAAATTATTCTCTCGCGACTTCCCCCTTCAGTTAAGTTTTCGACTTTATCCTTAAAGAAATGAGCAAATCTCTCAACTTCCTTGTTTCCAAACTTGTTGGCTTCTAACTCTGCCTGCTTAACGGCGAAAGAGGATAGGCTGCTGCTTGAGATGTCAATAGCTGTTTCAGGCAGATTATGCGCCTCATCCACGATTAATATGATTTTTGATAGGTCTTGCTCCAAGTTTTTCAAAAAAGCATTCCGAATACTAGGATCAAAAACGTACAGGTAACTTAAAGCGAGGACTCTGGCTCCTGAAACCGCAGACTTCACTAACTCATATGGGCAAAGCTCTCTTTTCATGCAAATCGACAGAATATCAGATGCCAAATAGGGACGCGTAGCAACTGCGGCGGAAAGTTGAATAAAATCTGGAGTTCGTTTAAGAACGTTAACATAAAATGGACATCTGCTTTTTGTCTTCAGCAGCTCGCAAACTTCCATCATTGATTTTGAGTCAAAAGCGCCGCCCGTGGCAAAAGCATTAATGCACATTTCGTTTCGCCCGCGGATGGAGACGCCGGCAACGGGTTGCTTTCTATTTATAGCTTTTAATTCTTCTATAACGCGGTCGTGTTGCCGATGAGTTCGGGCGACGTAAAGTATCTTCAAATCTTTTTCCATTGCTACAGGCAGGCATGCTGAAAGAGCCGAAATGGTTTTCCCAAGCCCATTGCTGCCCTCGATAAGAACCGAACGTCTCTCATGCACAGCGTTATAAACTGTGGAAATAAACTCGTCTTGATGGGGACGCACGCTCTGGTAGGGAAAATACTTTGCAACAGCGGATGGAAGATTAATCATTTCTTATCCCCAAATAGCTCGATGGACAATAAACCCTCACTGGGCACTTTGGGCAAAGCGGCTGCCTTGCCTTGCAGAATTTTCTCCCATGCGAAATCAACAGCAAATGAACCGCCAAGTAATCTTTCGGATCAAAAAGCGACTGAAGACTCAACCGCACCTCCTCGTACCCGCCCTCTGTAGGTGCCCACCCAAGCCGCTTCGACACCCGATTCACATGCGTATCCACAGGAATTGTGGGTTGATTTGCTGAGAAGAGCAAAACAACATCCGCCGTTTTCGGCCCAACTCCAGGCAGCGCCATAAGCGTTTTTCTAGCCTCTTCAAGAGGCAACATTAAAATTGGCTTTAGGGAGCCGTTAAATTTTTCGAGAATGATTTTTGAGACTACTTGTATTGTTTTGGCTTTGCTTCTATAGAGACCGCCAACGTGAAGGCAGGCTTCAAGCTTGCATGTTTCGGCTTTTGAGAGCGCTTGAGGCGTTACTTCGAAGTGCTTCGAGAGGTTTTCGAAGGCTCGCTCAGTGTTGGTGTCAGCGGTGTTTTGTGAAATAATCGTTACAACTAAGGTTTCGAATGGGTCGCATTTTGGTTTAACCAGTTTAGGCACGGCTAACGTGTCCTGCAGTATCTGCAAGATTGTTGCCGCATCAGTATCCGCCATCATTGTGCCTTCATATGTTCGAAAATATTAACTCCAACTATTGATTCGCCAAGTTATAAAGAAGAACGGAGTAAAACCCGAAAATATAGATTTGGGACCAGAGAAATGAAAAAGCAAATCAGCCAATAAGTCTCATGGTGGAAAAGCCGTTAGCAAATCCATATAGTCATGGCTGTCTTGCGGATGGCTGAGCTAAGTGTCCGTTTTTGCTTTTTTCTGAATTTTTGGCTGCCTAAGTGGCGTATAGCGACTGGCGAATGACGAAAGATTCAACCTAATTTTGAAGGGCTTAGACAATTAACGATCCTATAAACTGTGTACAAAACGATAATCACCCTAAAGAGTGCTGAAAACCTTATTTGTTAACCTAAACAATATTTGTAGCTGAGGAGCAGTTCTTGGATAGGCTTCGAGGGTTAGATTTACTAAGCATGCGAATGAAAAGTTCCAGTTGTTTAAACGATATGGGTTTATTGTAGACGAAAAACAGGTTCTGGAAACTGTTCTTCGCCCTGACCGATTGGACGAGAGAGCTGGTCAGTTTCTTGCAACCAAAGTTTTAACCCCAAAGCATGCCTTGCGAGTTGTCTATGAGCGTAGAAAAGACTTTTTAGTTATCATAACCTTTTATCCTGTAAGGCGAGAACGCTGTGACCTATAAAATCAAATATGATGATGACTCCGACGTACTTACCATCGTTGTGAAAGAGAAAGGCAAGCTTTCACATGCTGAAGAAGTAGGGGACATTATACTGCACGTTGATAACATGGATAAGCCGCTTTTCCTGGAGATTCTTAGGGCCAGCAAGATAGTTCCGTTGATGGTTGAAGGTTTAGCGAAAAAAGAAGTAACCGTTGCCTAAACCAACGCTAACTTGCCTTAAAAAACAACCCAGCAGTATCTGCAAGATTGTCTCCGCACCATTGTCCGCCATCATCGTGCCTTCATAGCGCGAGTAAAAATTTCTTTGAGGTACAAGCCTGTAATCTCTTTCATATCGGTGTTGCTTCTTGCAGAATTTTGGTCTTTAATAATGGGTTTTATAGAGTCTTTCGGTACTAAATCCACTTTCATCCGCAATTTTTTTGTCAGGAATTCTTTTACGTCTATGAATTCCCAAAGGTTATACGGCTTTGAAAATGTGATTGGGATGTCTAAGTCGCTTTTTTTGTTTTGTTCTTTACGTGCATAAGATCCAAAGATTTCTATTGTCTCCACGCAATATTTTTCTTTAAGAATTGGCATAAGCGCGTTTAATTGAGTTTTATTTCTGCAGCAGTTTTCAGCGTCAATCACAGTTACGTTAGTTTGTAATCGACTTTGATATAAGACTTCTCAATTTTAACGGAAATAGCTGCCAACAGCCCGACGCCATAATAGCGGCAACAGCGATCACAACGTTTTTTGATTGGCTAAACAATAGATGTCCGCTTTTGGCTCAGGTGTATCGTTGTTCGTTTAGTTGTTGGCATAATTGGCGGGTAGAATATGACTTTGCAGTACTTGTAACTTGTATACAAATATACTTTAATACTTAGTCTACAATAGAAAGTGAATGGTGCAGTTAATGAATAAGACAACAACGATAAGGGTCTCAAAGAAAACGGCAGAGACACTAGAAAACCTCAGAGAGAAACTCGGCGCGGAGAGTCTTGATGAAACTATCCAATCGCTTGTGAAAAAGCAGCGCAAGGCTATTTTGGAGAGTTCATTCGGTGCAGACAAAGGACGCATCAAACCTTTCACGGAGACGGATCGCGGTGAAGACCGTAGTTGACTCTTACGCTTGGATTGAACATTTTCTAGGCAGCGAAAAGGGCAGTAAAACTGACGAAATACTGCAAAACTCTGATGAAATTTACACTCCAGACGTTGTGTTAGCCGAAATCGCCAGGAAATACATCCGAGAAGGCGTC
>Ga0187891_1000573_pt1 | contig 36203 bp, 32 predicted proteins | sample June2016WEW_21_4_FD_132990 | JGI IMG/M metagenome (GOLD analysis project Ga0187891, IMG submission 132990) | Peatland microbial communities from SPRUCE experiment site at the Marcell Experimental Forest, Minnesota, USA - June2016WEW_21_40 | ecosystem: Environmental > Terrestrial > Soil >... | reverse complement strand
GGCAGCCCGTCAGGAGGTCGGAGTCGCACCGAGTACCGCTGCCGCTGCACCGGCACCCACCTCCGACCACCCGACCCGGCGGTCGGCAGGCGCAGGGACCCTACTTCAGCACCCTGCTAGCCGCTTGGGGCGGGTCCACCCACCTCGAGACCCTCCGCGACCGCGAGCAGCTGAGCGTTGCTGAGCGGCGTCCGCTGAGGGCCCTGGGCGGGACTGTCGACCACAAACACCCACCCGTCTTCGGCCCAGGCTACCCATCGAGCCACCGGGCTCGCGGACTGAGGGGCGACCGGTTCAGACTGGAGGATGGCGGGCTGGCCGTGGACGGACGACGCAGCTTCCGGATCCCAAGACACCTCTGCCTCTATCGCTGACTCGCCGGGAAACTGAATGATCCAGAGGGGCGGCGCTGACTTGTCGGTCGACGAGTACGTTCGGGTCGCGCCCACGGGCGTCGTGGCGGCGTTGGTGCCAACCTCGATCCGGGGGACGATTCCACTGTAGCTATAGCCGGAAGGCAAGTCCGTGACAGGGGCCAGCTGGTCCTCGCGCACCGTGGGTATGGCGGATCCGGTGCTCCGGTCGATGAGCCGTCTCTGGGCCAGCGAGGAACTGAGGACTGTCTGGGCTTGCCCCAACGCCGGAGGCCCCGGGCAGGAGGGGCCGGCGCCGGCCGTCGACTCGATGAGGGCCAGCGTGACCTCGGCCGACGACTGGGTGGCCTCTAGGTCGGGCGGCTTCTTCTCGCAGCCGTCCCAGGAGGTCGGCACGAGGAGAGTGCGGTCATCGTTGTCAACGACGACTTGGGCGATCGGATCCAGCGTCGTGCCCGACGACAATGGGCTGGCGGTCGCGGACTGGGCGGGAGGCGCCAAAGCGGTAAGCGCAGGGCTCGCCGCCGCACAGCCTGCAATCAGCAGACCGGCCAAAGGGAAGATGACCCGCCCGGGCAGGTGCCTTGTCACTTCGCTGGTGGCGCGTGGCCGCACTCTCATGGAACGCACCAGCACCGCGAAGGGTTCCCGCTCCCTTCGGGGCCCGACGTGTCTCGCCTCAGAGGCTTGACGCATTTGCGCGAATGTGTTCAGGTGCCGGCCACGTGACAATGGCCTGGCCCGGTGTTGGGGAATGTCATTGGAGACGATCCCGGATCCGGCCGCGCTTGGCAATCCGCCGTCAGGATGACGGAGCCGGAGTGCTGCCTGGCACGGCGCCGAGCACGATGATCTGGGTCCAGTTGGTTCCGTCGGTGGTGCGGTACAGGCCCTCGCTACCGAGTGACCATCCGTGGGTGGCGTCGGCGAAGACCACCCCCAAGGCCCCACCGGCATTACCAAGGAACCCCCCGGGGATGGCGGAGGGAGTCCAAGTAACCCCGCCGTCATGCGTGTCGTACACGTCCTCCCGACCCATGGCCATCCAGGCGTCGCGCGAGGTTGGCATGGCGATGTCGTACGGGTAACCCCACGCCGGGATCTGGCCGATCGGTGCACCACCCGACGGCGGCGGCCACGACGCGCTGCGGCTCAGGGGGGTCCAGTGCGATCCCCAGTCCGTTGAGGTCCACGCTTCCTTGGGGGCGAACCCCCCGCCGACCTCGACCGCACAGACATCGAGCAAGGTGCCCGCCGGGGAGGCGCCGAGCTGGTCAGTGCTGTCAGCGCAGGCCGAAGGCATGTCGGCCAACTGCCATGTCCGGCCGTCTGGGCTGACGGCGAACTCGCCGCCGCTCGTCGGACCGAAGAGGATCAAGCGCGATCCGGCGACCATGGCCTGTGTAAAGCCGGTGTTCGTCCCGGTGGGATTTGGAGGTTGAGACGGTGCTGGTTCCAAGGGCGAGCCGGGCGCGGGGGACTCCCAGAGCCTGGCTTCGCAGGCGACACAATCGCTGACCGCCCACACCGAGCCGTTGAACGAGACGACCGCCGCCACCGAAGGAGCTCCGGGCGGGGTGACCATCGTCCACGTGGCGCCGCCATCGGTGGTCTGCGCCAGGGAGGGATCGACAATCCACCCGTCGTTGAGAGAGGTGAAGTAGATGCTGCCGGCCACCGGCCATATTCCTAGGTCCTCCTCGGACGGGAAGGGGAGCAGCGACCACGAGGCGCCGCCGTCGTCGGTCCGGGCGATACCGGAGCGGCAGTTGCCTAGTGCGTCGCAGGCAGATCCGAGCACCCAGCCGTGGCTGTCGTCGATGAAGGTCATCGAGGTCGGCTGCAGGTAGGCGATCGGCCCTGGCGTAGTTGTCGGCGTGGAGGGAACCGGGGTGAAGCAGGGCTTCCCATAGACAGCCGTGGGACATTTCGTGGGAGTCGGGGACGGCGCGTGAGTGGAGCCCTCGGAGGGCGACGGGGATGTCCGACCCAGTCCCGGCCCCGCCCCGGTACCACACCCCGCCAGGACAGCCGCCAACAAGATGCCGATCACCCGCAGCGTCCTCACCGCCATGACCTCCGACCAACACCGCAGCGGGCCCGCAGCGTGCTCGAGGATGGCAGGACGTCGCCCCCCCGGGCCTCCGGGGCGGCGAGCTTCTCGATCACTTTGATCACACTTCCTTTAGACGCCGCCATCCGCCACAACGTGACGTTCTGTAGAACGGCGGTGGCGAAGCACGGGTACGCCTGGCGCGCCGAGGACCGCGACGGGCAGCCATCCAGCCATCGGGCTGGGAGGCTGTCCAACCTCAGTCAGTTGGTCCCACTGGCCCCGGATGCGATCCCGCCAGTCGTGCCGCCGTTGTTCGCTCGGACGGTCCGCTCAAGCAAGAGGACAGAGCACACTCGGCTGGGCGAGACCGATCTCACTGGACGGTTGGACCGGCGGCGGCACAGGAGATCCCCCCCAGGGGAGGCCGACGCTCCTCAGCCCTCAGTCGGTACCACGGGGGATGATGCGAACGGGCTGTCGATCGTGGATGCTCAGAGGCGCCCCCCGGCGACGGGGGAATGGGACGCTAGGGAGGCCTTTCCCGGCGGAGGACCGGTGCCGGGCGAGGCGCGCGATCCCGCATGGCGCCTGTCGAGCCTCGGGACTTGGGCGATCGTCCGGCCCGGCGCGGGCCGCACCCATCCCGCCGACCCTGCTCGGCGCTGTTGCCGGTGGCCCGAGCACCTCCCCCGTCAACCCCGAGCGTCAGGGCTGACATGAGGGCGAGGCCGCGCGACGAGCCCTCCTCCCGGCCGCTGCTCGACAGGCTCGGGGTGCGGCCGGGGATGCGGGTGGCGACACTCGGAGACTTCCCCGCCGGCTTCCTGGCCCTGCTCCGCGCCCGGGGGGCGGAGGTGACCGCCGGCCCTGCCGGCTGTGACCTGGTCCTCCTGGCCGCCGAGAGCCGCGCCCAGCTCGGCGAGGTCGCCGGCCTGGTCGGGCAGCTCCGCCGCGACGCGGCGCTCTGGATCGTGCGGCCGCGCGGGAGCCCCCTCATCAGCGAGAGGGAGACGCTCGCCGCGGGTCTCGAGGCCGGAGTCGTGGACGTCAAGGTGGTCCACTTCTCGGAGACGCACAGCGCCGCCAAGTTCGTCTTCCGGCGGGTCGACCGCTGAGCCGATGACGGGGCCCGCCGCGGTCCGAACCTGGCCGGCGCCTCCGCCACCGGGTAGTGTGTAGGCATGCCCGTCCGCACCGACATGGTGGATCCCGCGGTGCCGGACCAGCCCGGCGCCCCGCCGGCGCAGCCGCCGGCCGGCGACGTCGGGGCGGCTCCGCAGCCGGCCCGGATCCCCGAACCCGACCCTGCCCGGGGCCCTCAGCCACCGGCGGGGCGCCCGCGCCGCGACCTGCAGGATTCGTTCTGGTGGTGGGGCCGGGTGGCCTTCGGGCTGGCGGCGGCGTTCCTCGCCTGGCAGCTCCTGCTCATCGCCCAGGACGTCGTCGGGGGGATCCTCAACATCTTCCTCCTCGCCGTCTTCGCCGCCGTCGTGGCCCTTCTCTGTGCCCCCGTGGTCGACCTGCTGACCCGCCGGGCGCGGCTGCCCCGCACGCTGGCGGTGCTCCTCGTCCTGGCCGCGCTCGTGGCGGTGGTCGCGGGGATCGGCGCCCTGATCTCGGGGCCGGTGATCGCCGAGGCCAAGGCGCTGCCCAAAGAGCTGCCCAAGCTCCAGCTGCGGCTCGACGACATCCAACGCTTCCTCAACCAGCACGGCATCCAGGTGGGGACGCTCAACCTCGCGCGCCTGGCCAATGGCTTCTTCGCCGGGTCGCCCGCCGCCGTGGGCCGGATCGTCATCCAGGCGATCACGGTGACCTTCTCGGTGATCGTGGACATCGTCATCATCCTGGTCGCCGCCTTCTGGTTCCTCCGGGATCACCAGCGGCTCCGGCGCCTCGCTCTCGACAGCCTGCCCGCCCGCTGGCAGGCGCAGGTCGACTTCGGGTTCACCGCGTTCACCGTCGTCGTCGGCGGCTACTTCCGCGCCCAGGTGACCATGGCCCTGCTCATCGGGACACTCGCCGGCATCGGTTCGTGGCTGATCGGGGTCCCCTTTCCGCTGGTGGTGGCCCTCGCCGCCGGGGTGTTCGAGCTGATCCCGCTGGTCGGTCCCTTCGTCGGCGCGGGCGTCGCCGCCCTGCTCGCGCTCACCGTCAGCCCCCTCCTGGTCGTCGAGGTCCTCGCCGTCTTCGCGGTGATCCACATCATCGAGAGCTACATCGTCGCGCCTTCCCTCCAGGGCCGGTTCGTCCGCCTCCACCCGCTGGTCAGCTTCCTGGCCCTGTTCGCCGGCATCGAGGTCGGGGGCTTCCTCGGAGGCGTGGTCGCGGTGCCGATCACCAGCCTGGTGGTGGTGTTCGCCCGGTCGGCCATCGGCGACATCCGGGAACGCCGGCCCGAGCTGTTCGACAGCCGCCGGGTCGCCGAGGAGACGGTCGCGCGCCGTCAGCGACGGCGGCTCCTGCTCCGGGAGTACCGGCTGTTCACCAACAACCCGCTGATGGCTCTGGTCCGCGGGCTCAGGCGCCAGCCCCGGCCGCCGGGCGGCGCCGGGCAGGAAGGCGAAGCCACTCGACCAGGATGATCGCGATCACCACTCCCATCCCCGCCGAGGCCAGGATGCCGTCAGCCGCCCCGGGGGTGGGCGGCAGCGGCAGGGTGGGCTCCACCGCGGCCAGCACGATCCCGCCGGCGCCGAGGAGCAGCGGCGCCGACACCCGCCAGCCCAGCGCCCGGCCGGGGCGCCCCAGCCACCAGATCGCGGCGAAGACGTAGGGGTCGAGGAGGTAGTACGGCCAGGAGGTCTTGGCCAGCATCGGGACGCACGCGGCGGCCACCGCGAGCAGCCCGTACACCTGGGGCGGCGCCCACGCTTCATGGGGTCGCCACGCCAGGACCGCCACGCTGAGCAGGAGCGCCGCCCCGGCGAACAGCAGGGTGTCCCAGTGCTGGACGAATCCCGCCCACGCTCCCGCCGGGAACGCCACCCACAGGGAGCCCCCCACGATGGGGAGGGCACCCCGGTAGGTGACCAGCGAGAACAGCACCTGGCTGTGGTTGGCCAGCCAGAAGGGAGCGATGACCAGGGCGGCGGTGAGCGCGGCGCCGCCCACCAGCGCCAGCCCCGACCTCACCCGGCGGTCAAAGAGGAGGGCGGCGAGCAGCGGGACCAGGCAGATGGCGGCGACACTCCGGGTCGTCACCGCCAGGCCCAGGCAGATCCCGGCCCGGACCGTCGCCCCGCGGCCGAGGAGTCGGACCCCCAGGAGGATGAGCCAGAGCTCGAGGGGCTGCTCGATGTGGCCGAAGCCGATCAGCGCGACCCACAGCGACGGGGCCAGCAGGAACACGGCCGACACCAGCAGGCGCGGGCTGGGCCGGCCCCGCCCCGCCTCGACGGCGAGCACCGCCTCGCGGGCGAGGAGCAGCGGGAAGACGGCGAAGACACCCACGGTGAGGGCGTCGCGGAGGTGCATCGAGCCCTCCCAGCCCAGCGCGTTGGCCACCAGCGCGACCAGGCTCAGGGGGAGGAGGCTCACCGGCCCGTTGGCGTCGGGGTACAGGCCGGAGCTGGAGGCGTAGAGCAGGAGCGGGTGCCCGTGCGCGGCGGTCTCCGCCGACGGCCAGAAGAAGACGTCGAGGTCGGTCCTGGTGGTGTCGAACAGCAGCACCGCGGCAGCCGAGGCGGCCATGAAGGCGAGCACGAGGAGGGGGATCGCGGCCCGCCGGAGGGGGGTGGGGATCCGCCCCGGCAGCGACCGCACGAACCCAAGGAGCCGCGCCATCGGTCAGCCGGCGGCGAGCGGCGAGGGCGCCGTCCGCTCGGGGATGCCCGGATCGGCCGCGGTCCGGCCGGTGACCAGGAACCGGACCGTGCAGGCGACCAGGAGCAGGTTGCGAGCGGCCACCCCCGCCAGGAAGCCGGCCGAGTAGACGATGGTGGGCGAGTACTGGATCGCGACCTGGAAGAGCACCGGGAAGATCAGCGCAGTGAGCAGGAAGACGGCCAGCCAGCGGAACCGGAAGCCGTCCACGACCGCCAGCACCGGCGCCACCCAGAGCAGGTACTGGGCGCTCAGCACGCCGCTGCCGCAGATGAGCACGAGCAGCGAGGCGGCGACGGCGCGGCCCACCTCCATCCGGCCGGTCGCCTGCCGCCACCACACCCAGAGCATCCCGGCCACGAGCCCGACGTCCCCGGCGGTACCGGCGGCGGCGCTCAGGGGGCCCGTGACGCTGTAGGAGGTGTAGGCGTAGATGGGGTGCATTGGCGCCCCGACCAGCGAGCCCAGCCACATCAGGGTGGCCGGCACCGATTCCACCTCGATCGGGCGGCGCAGGTCGTAGGTTATCGCCCCGAAGCTGTGAGCCGGATCGACGGCGTGGGCGAGGGCGAATCCGGCGGCGGCGATGCCGAGGCAGACGGCTCCACCCAGGGCCAGCCCGCGGGCGACCTTCCATGCGCCGCGCCGGGCCGTGGACCGGGCGTGGGCGATGGCCGCGACCGGGAGCAGCACGAGGGGGAAGAGCTTGACCAGCGTCCCCACCCCGATCAGTGGATAGGCGGCTCCGTAGCGGCGACGCTCCAGCAGCCAGAGGCAGCCGAGCACCAGCAGGGCGGGCAGGATGTCGAAGCGAAAGAGCAGCGTGGCGGGACCGGCCGCCAGGGTGTAGGCGCCGTAGGTCCACGCGCAGGCGGAGCCCTTCCATCGCCGCACGGCGGCGAAGCCGAGGAGAAAGAGCGCCGCCATCCCCAGGGCGAAGGCGTCCTGGCCGATCGCGGGCGACCCGATCAGCGCCAGCGCGAAGGGGACGACCGCGAGCGGCGGGTACTCCTGGGGAAGCTCGGGGTGGCCCAGCTGGCCCCAGAAGTGCAGGGCATCGGCGCGATAGAGCTTGACATCCGCCTGGCGCCAATCGCCCGGCAGCCACACGCTGATGAGGGCACCCACCAGGTAGAGGGCGAACAGGACGCGCGCGATGCGCAACCAGGGCAGAGATCTCAGCCGCTTGATCGCGGCATGATACCGGCGCCGGGCCAGGGGGTCGCGCGGACCAGCCGGGAGGCGCGACGTCTCAGTCCTGCGCTGTGACTCGCCGGGGACCCCTCAGGCGTCCGCCTCGGCCATCGAGCGGGGGAACCGGGTGGGGGTGAAGTGGAGCGCACCGCTCGGCACCATCCAGGGGATGACCTCCTCCCGGAAGCGCCTCGCCGTCACCGCCGGGTCGGGGTGCTCCTCGAGGAGCCGGCCGACATGGTCCGGGTCTCCGCGCCAGATGCTCAGGCCCCGGAGCGCCCGGTCGGGCCCACCTGAGACGGGCCCGGCGGCCAGCAGATGACCGGCCTCGTGGAGATCGGCGAGGTGCGCCATGTGATCGTCCTGCAGGGCATCGCCCGCAGCGCCGGCGAGCGGAGGAGCGTCGTCGCGCAGGATGAGCAGGGTGACCGTGTAGTGATCGAACTGCATGCCGACCTGCCCTCCACTCCCGGGTTGACCCCGCCTCGGGATTACCTAACGGTACTCGAGGACCAGCTCGGCGACCTGGACGGCGTTGGTCGCCGCCCCCTTGCGGAGGTTGTCGGCGACCACGAACAGGGCCAGGCCATGCTCCCGGCTCGGGTCGCGGCGGATCCGGCCGACGTGGACCTCGTCGGAGCCTGCCACCTCGCGCGGGGTCGGGTACGCCTGCGCGGCGGGGTCGTCGACCACCCTGATCCCGGGAGCGCCCTCCAGGATGCGGCGGGCCGCGGCCGGGTCGGCGTCCGTCTCCAGCTCGACCCACACCGCGGCGGCGTGGCCGACCGTCACCGGCACCCGCACGGTGGTGATGCCCACCCCCAGGTCGGGAAGGTCGAGCAGCCGGCGGACCTCCTGGACGACCTTCACCTCCTCGTCGGTGTCGTCGCCGTGCATCTTCCAGCCGCCGGGGATGACGTTCCCGTGCAGCACATGCGGGTAGAAGGAGTGCGACGGCTGGCGCCCGGCGGCGTCGTCGCGCACCTGGAGGTCCAGCTCCGTGACCAGGTCGCGCCCCGCCCCGCTCGCCGCCTGGTAGGTGGCGACGGTGAGGTGGCGGAGACCGAAGGCCCGGTGGAGCGGGGCCAGGGCCACCGACAGCGGGATGGCGACGCAGTTGGGGTTGGCGATGATCCCGCGGTGGTCGCGCACCTTCTCCCCGTTGACCTCGGGCACCACCAGGGGGACCTCGGGGTCCATCCGGAAGAAGCTCGACTTGTCCACGGCCACCCCGCCTCCGGCGGCGACCAGGGGCGCGTACGCCTTCGACGTGGCTCCGCCGGCGGCGAAGAAGACGATGTCGCAGCCCTCCAGGCGGGACGGGCTCACCGCCGCCACCGTGAGCTGCGCGTCCCGAAAGGTGACCGTCGTGCCCTCGCTCCGGGGCGAGGCGAGGGCGCGCAGCTCGCAGAGCGGGAAGGCGCGGTCCTCGAGGACGCGCAGGACCGTGGAACCGGCGGCGCCGGTGGCGCCCACCAGGGCGACGGCGGGGGTGGACGGCTTCACGGCTGAATTGAGCCTCCTGCTGACTACGCCGGGCTCCCCGTCCCCGCCCCGCCGACCTCGGCCTGCCGGCTGGCCAGCTCCTTGATCGCCTCGCGGCGGGAGAGGTTGACCCGGCCGCGGTCATCGATCTCGATGACCTTGACCATGATCTCGTCGCCGACGGCGACCACGTCCTCGACCTTCTCGACGCGGTGCTCGGCCAGCTGCCCGATGCGGACCAGCCCCTCCTTCTTGGGTGCGATCTCGACGAAGGCGCCGAAGCCCATCAGGCGGGACACCTTCCCCTTGTAGATGCGGCCGATCTCGATCTCGTCGGTGAGGTCGCGGATCATGTCCAGGGCCTGCTGGCGCGAGGCCGCGTTGGCGCTGGAGATGAACACCCGGCCGTCGTCCTCGACGTCGATCTGGGCGCCCGTCTCCTCGACGATGCGGCGAATGGTCTTGCCCCCGGGGCCGATGATCTCGCGGATCTTGTCGGGGTTGATCTGGATGGTGTCGATGCGCGGCGCCCACGGGCTCATCTCCGGCCGCGGCTCCGCCAGCGCCTCGGCCATCTTGCCGAGGATGTGCAGCCGGCCGGCCCGGGCCTGCTCCAGCGCGCGCTCCAGGAGGTCCCACTTGAGGCCGCGGATCTTGATGTCCATCTGCAGCGCGGTGATCCCGGCGGCCGAGCCGGCGACCTTGAAGTCCATGTCGCCGAGGGCGTCCTCCATCCCCTGGATGTCGCTCAGGATCGCCGCCGCCGTGCCGTCCTCGTCGGTGATCAAGCCCATGGCGATGCCCGCCACCGGCGCCTGCAGGGGCACCCCGGCGTCCATCAGCGAGAGGGTCGAGCCGCAGACCGAGGCCATCGAGGTCGAGCCGTTGCTGCTCAGGATCTCGGTGACGATCCGGACGACGTAGGGGAACGCCTCCTCGTCGGGCATGACGTTGTGCACCGCCCGCTCGGCGAGCGCTCCGTGGCCGATCTCGCGGCGCCCCGGGGAGCGCAGCGGCCTCGCCTCCCCCACCGAGAACGGCGGGAAGTTGTAGTGGTGCATGAAGCGCTTGAACTGCTCGAGCCCGAGGCCGTCCAGCTTCTGCTGGTCCTGGCCCGAGCCGAGCGTGACCACCGAGAGCGCCTGGGTCTGGCCGCGGGTGAAGAGGGCGCTGCCGTGGGTGCGGGGCAGGACCCCGACCCTGCACCAGATCGGCCGGATCTCGTCGGTGCCGCGGCCGTCGGGTCTGATGCCCCCAGCCAGGATGGCGTGCCGGACCGCCTTCTTCAGCTCTGCCTCGAAGGCCCGGCCGATCTCGGCGGCATTGGCGGGGAAGCGATCGGCGAGCCGCGCCGACACCTCCTGGCGGAGGGCGTCGATCTGGGCCTCGCGGGCGGCCTTGTCCGCGTTGCGCGCCGCCTCGGAGATCCGCCCTGCGACGGCGTCGTGCACCGCCTCGGTGATCTCCGGCGCCACCGCCCACCTCGGGTAGTCCATCGGCGGCTTGGGACCGAGGGTCTCGCGGACATGGAGCTGGAAGTCGACCAGCCGCTTGATCTCGTCGTGGGCCAGCCGCAGCGCCTGGAGCATGGTCTGCTCGGGGATCTGGCGGGCGCCCGCCTCCACCATGGTGATGGCGTCGCCGGTCCCGGCGACCACCAGGTCGAGGTCGGACTCCTGGAGCTGCTGCAGCGTCGGGTTGAGGATCAATGCGCCGTCCAGCATCCCGACCCGCACGCAGCCGACCGGCCCCGCGTGGGGGATGTCGCTGATCTGCAGGGCCAGGGATGCGCCGGTCACCGCCAGGGTGGTCGGGTCCTGCTCCTGGTCGGCGGAGACCACCGTGGCCACCAGCTGGACGTCGTTGCGGAAGTCCTTGGGGAAGAGCGGCCGCATCGGCCGGTCGATCATCCGGCAGGCGAGCACCGCCGCCTCGCTGGGCCTCCCCTCGCGGCGGGGGAAGCTGCCCGGGATGCGCCCGGCGGCGTACAGCTTCTCCTCGTAGTCGCAGGTGAGCGGGAAGAAGTCGATGCCCTCCCGCGGTGCCCTGCTCGCCACCGCGGTGACCAGCACCACGGTGTCGCGGCAGCGGATGAAGAGGGCGCCATTCGCCTGTTCAGCGATGTGCCCGGTCTCGACGGTCAGGGTCTGGCCGGCGTAGTCGGTGGTGAAGGTTGTGGGTTGTGGGTCAGCCATGTGTGCTCCGGAGGTGGCCACTGCCGTGGGTGCGGGCGGTGGGGTCCGGAGGCGAGGCTGTTGGAGGCTGCGGGCCGCGTCATGGGTTCGCGCCGCCGGGGCGGCTGCGTCACCGTGGCGCGCAGACCCCAACGTCTCGCCGTCTTTTTCGATCGCCGTACGTCGGGAGGTGGCCGTTGATGGATACGGGTGAGCCGGGCGGCTCAATGAGGGTTCTGAGCTGCCCTCCTGTTGCCGCCGGGGCCGGATCGCGGTGAGACGGCGGGCACTATCGGCGCAGTCCGAGGCGGGCGATGATGGCGCGGTACCGCTCCACGTCGGTGCGGGAGAGGTAGTCGAGCAGGCGCCGGCGGCGACCGACCATCTTGAGCAGGCCGCGCCGCGAGGCGTGGTCCTTGGGGTGCCCCCGGAGGTGCTCGGTGAGGGCGGTGATGCGCTCGCTGACGACCGCGATCTGGACCTCGGGCGAACCGGTGTCGGTGTCGTGGCGCCGGTGCTCGGCGATGATGTCGGTCTTGGTGCGTAGCTCGGGCAAGGGTCTTGGTCTCCAGGGGGCCCGGGTGGGCCAGACGCCGGACCGAGAGCGAGGCCGGGGCAGACGTCACCTCTCCCGTGGGCCGGGCTCTCCGTCGGTCCCGGTGAGCATATCAGGGGGCGGCGAAGCAGAGCGCTCCGGGCAGGATGGTGATCTCGGCGGGGGCGCGGCCGACCTGCTCCCCGTCGACGTCGAAACGGGGCGGCTCCTCGAGCTCGGCGGGCGCGATCCGGACCGAGCGGGCCCGGTGGACCTCCACCACCGCGAGGGCCAGGTGGGTGCCCCGGAAGAGGCGGGGGACGGCGCGCAGGGCTCCGATGCGGGAGACGTCGCCGACCACGACCACGTCGAAGAGACCGTCGGCCGGGTCGGCGTCGGGGGCGATCCGCATCCCGCCTCCGAAGCAGCGGCCGTTGGCGATCACCACCTGCTCGACGCGCCGCCGGCGGGTCTCGCCGTCGATGGTCAGGATCACGTCCCGGTTGCGGTAGGTCATCAGCTCACTGATCGAGACGCCCAGGAAGATGGCGGTCCCGAGCAGCCCGCCCCGCTTCTCCCGGCCGCGATTCACCCGCGCCACCACCTCGCCGCCGAGACCGCAGTCGGCGACGTTGACGAAGAGGCGGCGGGTCCCGTCGGGGAAGTCGATCCGGCCGAGGTCGATGGTCCGGGTGCTGCCGCCGGCCAGCAGCGCCGCGGCGGCGCCGGGGTCGGTGGGCAGGCGGAGGGTGCGCCGGAGGTCGCTGCCGGTGCCGCTCGGCACCAGCCCGACGGTGAGGCCGGCGGCGAGCGGGGCACCGCCCGCGTGGAAGCAGCCGTTGACCACCTCGTTGAGGGTGCCGTCGCCGCCCACGGCCACCACCCGGCGGATGCCGTCGCGGGTGATCGCCCGGCGGGTCACCAGGGTGGCGTCGCCGGGTCCGAGGGTGAGGTGCGCGTGGATGTCGATGCCCGCCTCCCGCAGCGCGGCCCGGATCCCCGGCCAGCGGTGCATGGTCCGGCCGCCGGCGCTGACCGGGTTGACCAGGACCAGGGTGCCCGGAGCGGCGGTCACGGTGTCAGGGCGTGGGCCCGGATGATGTCGCGGTACCAGGCGAAGCTCGCCTTGGGAATCCGGGTCCCGCTCGGGTAGTCGACCCAGGTGAGGCCGAAGCGCTTCGAGAACCCGTGCCCCCACTCGAAGTTGTCCATCAGCGACCAGACGAAGTAGCCGCGGACGTCGACCCCGGCAGCGATGGCATCGAGGACGGCGCCGAGATGGCCTGCGAGGTAGGCGATGCGCTCGGGGTCCCGCACCTCGCCGTCCGGGCTGACGTAGTCGTCGGACGCCCTGCCGTTCTCGAGGACGTGGAGGGGACGGGGACCGTAGTCGTCGCGGACCCGGAGCAGCAGCTCGGTAAGCGCGCCGGGCTCGACCTCCCAGTCCATCGGGGTCCGTTCGAACCCGGGGCGGTGCACCTCGACGTCGCGGAGGTCGGCGTTGAGCGGGTCGGTGGGCGGGGCGGCGGGCACCCAGTACCCGGCCGCGCGCGCCTCGGCCATCCTGGTGGGCGCGCAGACCGTCATTGGTCCGTAGAAGTTCACCCCGAGAAAGTCCAGCGGCTCGGCGATCACGGCGAGGTCGCCGCTCTGCACGACCTCGAACCCCGGCCGGTGGCGCGCGTAGTGGGCCAGCATGTCGGCCGGGTACTCGCCGCGCAGCACCGGGTCGAGGAAGAGCCGGTTCAGGTTGCCGTCGGCGCGGCGGGCGGCGGCGCGGTCGTCGTCGTGGTCGCTGGCCGGCCGCACCGGCAGGAGGTTGAGGTCGATGCCGACCTGGGCGCCGGGGACCGCGGCCCGGATGGCCTGGACCGCCCGGCCGTGACCGAGCAGGAGGTGGTGGGTGGCGGCGACCGCGAGGCCGAGGTCGCGGCGCCCGGGGGCGTGGTTGCCGGTGCCGTAGCCGATCCACGCGGCGCACCACGGCTCGTTGTGGGTGGCCCACATGCCGACCTCCGGCCCCAGCGCCCCGGCCACGATGGCCGCGTAGTCGGCGAAGCGGCCGGCGGTGTCACGCGCCGTCCAGCCCCCCGCGTTCTCGAGGGCCTGGGGAAGGTCCCAGTGGAAGAGGGTGACCACCGGCATGACGCCCCGCCGGCGCAACCCGTCTACGAGGCGGCGGTAGAAGTCAAGGCCGGGCTGGTTGACGGGTCCGCCGCCCAGGGGCTGGACCCGGGACCAGGCCACCGAGAAGCAGTAGGCGGTCACGCCCAGCTCGCCGATCAGGTCGAGGTCCTGGTCCAGGTGGCGGTAGTGGTCCGCGGTGACATCGCCGGTGTCGCCGTGAAAGGTGGTCCCCGGGGTGTGGCTGAAGGTGTCCCAGATCGAGGCCCCCCGGCCGCCGGCATCGACGGAACCCTCGACCTGGTAGGCGGAGGTCTTGGTCCCGAAGAGGAAGCCCTCCGGAAAGCCGCGCGCTGGGGGCTCGGTCGGCATGAGGCGGGCATCATCTCCTGCTGGGCGGGACGCGACTGCGGCATTGTGCCGCGCGGGCGGCAGCCGTGGCATTCCTCCCCGCCCGGCCACGGGTGGGGCGTGGCGGGCCGGACGGTCCAGAGCCGGCGCCGGCCGTGTGCTATGGTCGCCGCCGCGGGACCGAGCGGAGCAGGTGCGTCGAGGTGGTGGATCGGTGAGCGGGCGGCTGGCGGAGAGCGAATACGGCTACTTCGACGCCGGCGCGGCCGAGTTCGTCATCACCCGGCCCGACACCCCCACCCCCTGGATCAACTACCTCGGTGAGGGTCGCTACGGCGGGATCGTCTCCAACACCGGTGGAGGCTTCTCCTTCGACCGCGACCCGCGCAGCCGCCGGGTCAGCCGCTACCGCTACAACGCGGTCCCGGCCGACCAGCCCGGGCGTTACGTCTACCTCCGCCGCCAGGACACGGGGGAGTACTGGGGCGCCACCTGGCAGCCGGTGCGGGCGCCTCTCGACCGCTACGAGTGCCGGCACGGGGCGGGGTACACCCGGATCACCACCGAGCGCGGCGGGGTCCGGGCGGAGACCCTCTACTTCGTGCCCCCGGGCGGCCCGGACGACCCCTGCCCGGTCGAGCTGTGGGAGCTGCGGCTGACCAACACCGGCGACCGGCCGCTCGTGCTGCGGACCTTCAGCTACGTCGAGCTGAGCTTCCCCGACGCCATCGGCGACCTCCACAACCTGGACTGGACGGGCCACGTGGTCAGCTCCCACTTCGACCCCGAGCTGAGGGCCCTGCTGGTGTCCAGTCGCTCCGGACCCACCACCACCCTCTTCGCCACCGACCGCCCGCCGCTCGGCTTCGACTCGGACCGGGAGGTCTTCGTGGGCCGGCACCACGGGCTCGAGGACCCCGCGGTGGTCGCCGCCGGCTCGCCCACCGACACCGCCTCGCCGCGGGGCAACGCCATCGGGTCGCTCTGCCACGAGCTGGCCCTCGAGCCCGGTGGAGACGCCCGCATCCTCTACGCGCTGGGGATCACCGACGCGCCCGAGGCGATCGGGCCCACGCTGGCGCGCTGGTCCGAGCCCGCCGCGGTGAGCCGCGCCTTCGCGGCCCTGCGCGCGGACTGGGACGCCTACCTCGGCAGCTTCACGGTCCACACCCCCGATCCCGAGAGCGACGCCATGCTCAACCTCTGGAACCCGGTCCAGTGCCGCACCAACCTGTACTGGTCCCGCTTCGTCTCCGGGTACGAGACCGGCCTCGGACGGGGGATCGGCACCCGTGACAGCGCCCAGGACACGCTGGGCGCGGTGCACGCCGAGCCCGACCTGGCGCGCGAGCGCCTGCAGCAGCTCTGGCACCTGCAGTTCGCCGACGGCCACGCGTGGCACCAGCTCCTCCCCCTCACCGGCGAGGGCGGCCCGGGACTTGCCGCCGAGCGGCCGGCATGGCCCCAGTGGTTCTCCGACGACGCCCTCTGGCTGGTCATCGCCACCTGCGCCCACCTGCGCGAGACCGGGGAGTGCGACCTGATCCACCAGCCGGTGCCATACCAGCCGGTGCCGACCCGACGTTCCACCGACGCGGCCGGTGCGAGCGGGGATTCCCCGGGGGACGGCGACCCCGACGACACGGTGTGGGGTCACATGATGGCGGCGATCGACTTCACCCTCGCCCACCGGGGGCCCCACGGGCTGCCCCGCTCCGGCTACGCCGACTGGGACGACACCCTGAACGTCGACCACGGCTCGGGCCTCGCCGAGAGCGTGTGGTGCGGGATGCAGTTCTGCCGCGCCACCCTCGACCTGGCCGCGCTCTGCGACCACCTGCACCGGACCGCGGAGGCCGCCCGCCTCCGCTCCCTCCACGCGGAGATGGCCGAGGCGGTCAACGCCAGCGCCTGGGACGGCGCCTGGTACGCGCGGGCCTTCGACGACGAGGGGCGGCCGATCGGGGTCGCCACCGAGGCGCGCCAGCGGATCAACCTGATCCCTCAGAGCTGGTGCGTGATTGGCGAGGTGGCCCCGCCCGAGCGCGCCGAGCGGGCCATGAAGGCCGCGCACGACCTGCTCGACACCCCGTATGGGCTGAGCCTGCTCTGGCCCCCGTACGACGGTGCCGAGCCCCGGGTCAACGGGACCGCGACCTACCCGCCCGGGGCCAAGGAGAACGGTGGGATCTTCTGCCATGCCGCGGCCTGGTCGATCGTCGCGGCGGCGATGATGGGCGACGGCGACCGTGCCTACGAGTACTACCGTCAGCTCCTCCCGCTCGCCCGCCAGGACGTCGCGCTGGCCGCGGTCGAGCCCTACGTGTACTGCCAGAACATCTGCGGGCCGGCGCACCCGCAGTTCGGCATGGGCCGTAACGCCTGGCTGACCGGGGCCGCGGCCTGGACCTACGTCGCCGCCACCCAGTGGATCCTGGGGATCCGCCCGACCTTCCGCGGCCTGCAGGTGGCTCCGGAGATCCCGACAGCCTGGCCCGGCTACACGGCGCGCCGCCGCTTCCGGGAGACCTGGTACGAGATCACCGTCCGCCGCGAGGGACCCGGAGACACCGTCTCGCTGAGCGTGGACGGCCGGCCGGTGGAGGGCGACGTGGTGCCGCTTCCCTCTCTCGGCACCGAGCGGGTGGTCGTGGAGGCAGTGCTCTCGTAGCGCTCGGTCCGGTACGGCCATGCACCGTCCGCGCCCGCCGTCGGGTGTGAGACGCCGCGCCGCGGCGGCCGCTACAGCTCCGCCGGCGCCGCCGCCGTCTCCAGCCGCCGCCGCGTCTCCGCGACGTCCAGGCGCATCTGGGCGATCAGCGCCGCCTCTTCCGGGTACCAGCGCTCCTCCCGCAGCCGGTGGACGAAGGCCAGCCGCACCCGCTCCCCGTAGAGGTCGGCGTCGAAGTCGAGCAGGTGGGCCTCGACGGTGAGCCGGTCACCCCCGAAGGTGGGCCGGTAGCCGATGCTGGACGCCGCCGGCCGCCAGGCCTCGCGGGCGTGGATCCAGGTGGTGTAGATGCCCAGCTCGGGCAGGCACTTGCCGGGCTCGACCCCGAGGTTGGCGGTGGGGAAGCCGAGCCTCCAGCCGACCCGGTTGCCCCGCTCCACGGTGCCGTCCAGGAAATAGGGGTGACCCAGCAGCCGGGCGGCCTCCTCGACGTCGCCGGAGACGAGCGCGGAGCGGATCCGGGTCGAGGAGATCGGGTCTCCCTCCTCGGACACCGCCCCCACCGTCTCCACCGTGAAGCCGTGGCCGGCCCCGAAGCGGCGGAGGAAGTCGATGTCGCCGCGCCGGGCCCGCCCCAGGGCGAAGCCCGGGCCCACCACCAGGCGGCGGAGGTCGAAGCGGTCGAGCAGGCGCTCGCAGAATTGCTCGGCGCTCCACTGGCTCACCTCGCGGGTGAAGTTCACCACCACCACCCGGTCGATCCCGGCGGCGGTGAGCCGCTCCCGCTTCTCATCCAGGGTGGTCAGCTCGGGGGGGACGTTGGCGGGGTCGAGGACGGCACGGGGATGGGGCTCGAAGGTCACCGCCACGGCGAGCCCGCCGATCTGGCGGGCCGCCGCCACGGTGGCCGCGAGCAGCCGCTGGTGGCCGCGGTGGACGCCGTCGAAGACCCCGATGGTGCAGGCGACGGGCGACGGCGCCGGACCGCGGCCGGCCCCGAGGGAGTGCTCCAGGGTCACCGGCAGCGCTCCCGCGCCGGCGCGCTCATTCTTCTCGGGGCGAGTTGGGCGCTGCGTCAACCGCCTGCTCCGCTCAGCTGCTCAGAACCTTGGTGGGCCGGAAGCGGAAGCCGGTGAGCTCGCCCACCGCGATCAGCTCGCCGGTGGCCGCGTGGGCCCGGATCTCGCCCTGGGGCAGCCCCCCCTCCACCCGCGGCAGGAAGACCGCCTGGCCGTTGCGGACCAGGGTGACCGCCGGCGGTCCCAGGAAGACCGCGGGGAGGAAGCTCACCGCCACCTCGGGAGGGAGAAGCGCCGTGGTCGGGTCCGCCAGCTCGCGGAGCTCCTCCACCGTGTGCGCCTCGGCGAGGTCGAGCGGTCCGTAGCGGGTCCGCTCCAGCCAGCTCAGCAGCCCGCCCGCCCCCAGGGTGTCGCCGAGATCGCTCGCCAGGACGCGCATGAAGGCCCCCTTGCCGCACTCGACGTCGAGGTCGGCCTCGGCCACCCGCCCGGGCCGGAAGCTCACCAGCTCCGCGCTCACGATCAGGGCGATGCGGGGCTGGCGCTCGACCTCCTCGCCGCGCCGGGCCAGCTCGTAGAGGTGCTCGCCCCCGTGGCGCACCGCGGAGTGCATCGGGGGCACCTGCGAGATCTCGCCCACGAACCCGCGGAGGGCGTCCGCGACCCGGGCCGCGTCCAGCCCGGCGGCATCACCGCCCGCCGTGACCACGCCCTCGGTGTCCAGGGTGTCGGAGCGCTCCCCCAGCCGGACCGTGCAGCGGTAGCGCTTGGTCTGCTGGTGGAAGTGGTCGATCAGCCGGGTGGCGCCGCCGAGGCAGAGCGGGAGCAGCCCCTGGGCCATCGGGTCGAGGGTGCCGGCATGGCCGACCCGCCGCTCGCCGTAGATCCGGCGCACCTCCCGGACGCAGTCGAAGGAGGTCTGCCCGGGCTGCTTGTTCAGGGCCAGCACGGCGCTCAGCACCCCGCGCCGGGGAGGCGCCGGGAAGGTTGCCGCCATGGCTAGGTGCGCGGCCGCAGCTGGGCTCGAGCGACCTCCAGGACCCGCTCCCGGGCGATCTCGAGCGGCGCGCGCAGCTCGGCGCCGGCGGCCCGGCGGTGGCCGCCGCCGTGGAACGGCTTACAGATGTCGGTGGAGTCGATCTCGTCGCGGCTGCGGACCGAGATCTTGGTCAGGCCCGGCTCCGCCTGCTTGAAGAGGATGGCGATCTTCATGCCGTCCACCGTCTGGAGCTGGTCGATCACCCCCTCGGCCTCCTGCATCGTCGCCCCGGTCTCCTCGAGCATCGCGGCGGTGATCTCCGACCACACCAGCCGGCCGTCCTGCTCACTCCGGGCCCGGGCGGTGGCCAGGCCCTCGAGGCGGAGCTGGGGGACGCTGCGCGACTTGTAGCTCTTGAGCGCCACCCAGCCGGCGTCCGCCCCCAGGCCGACCAGGTCGGCGCCGAGCCGGAGCGCGGCCTCGGTGGTGTTCTCGTGGCGGAAGCCGCCGGTGTCGGTCAGCAACGCGGCGTAGAGATTGGTGGCCGTCTCGGCCGACACCGGGCAGCCCATGGCCCGGAGCAGCCGGTACACGACCTGGCCGGTGGCGCTCGCCTTCGGGTCGACGAGGTTGATCTCCCCGAACCCGTCGTTGCTCGCGTGATGGTCCACGTTGACCACATGAGCGGTGCTCTCGACCAGATGGACCCTGTCCCCGAAGCGGTGCAGGGTGGCGCAGTCGAAGGTGAAGAGCAGATCGAGCGCCGGCGGCAGCTCGACGATGGTGTCGAAGCCGGGAAGATACCGGAGCCCCTCGGGGAGCGGGCTGGGCACGACGGTGTGCACGTGCTTCCCCATCTCGCGGAGCGCCTCGGCGAAGGCGAGAGCCGAGCCGAGGCTGTCGGCGTCGGCTTCCTTGTGGGTCAGGCAGCCGATCTCGGCGGCGTCGTCGATGAGGCGCCGGATGTCGCTGGCGGCGTCCTCGACCCCCTGGAAGTGGAGCTCGGCCACGGTCACTGGCGCTCCTCGTGGTGGTCGAGCTCACGGAGCATGCTGCTGATCCGCACCGAGTAGGCGATCGACTCGTCGAGCTCGAATCGCAGCCGCGGCGGGCTCTTGAGATTCTCCAGGCGGCGGCCGAGCTCGGCGCGGAGATAGCCCTCGGCGTGGCGCATGGCGTCGACCACGGCGTGGCGCTCGGGCTCCTCCCCCACCGCCGAGATCATCACGGTGGCGGAGCGCAGGTCGGGCGCGACCCGCACCCGGGAGACCGAGGCGAGCCGGACCCGCGGATCCTTCATTTCGGTGACCATGAGCGACGAGAGCTCCTGACGGAGCTGCTCGGCGATCCGCTCCACGCGCGGCGGCCGCGACGAGGGGCTGAGCACGGGCTGGAAGGCCGCCGCCCCGGGGACGCGTGGGCGGGCGCGATTCTTCGCAGGGGGCATGAGCACGGCACGATCAGAGGTTCTGCTGCTCGGTGACGTGGGCTTCGATGACGTCGCCCTCGGCGAAGTCGGCGAAGCCGTCGAGGGTGATCCCGCATTCGTAGCCGCGGGTCACCTCGCGCACGTCGTCGCGGAACCGCTTGAGGGCGTCGATCTTCGCCCGGGCGACCTCCTTGCCGTCGCGGCGCACGGTGCAGGTCGCGGCACGGGTGATCCTGCCGTCCACCACCTGGCAGCCGGCGATCGCGGGACGGCCGTCGACCATGAAGACCCGGCGGACCTCGGCACGGCCCTGGTAGACCTCGATCATGGTGGGCTCGTACATGCCCCGGATCGACCGCACGATGTCGTCGGTCACCTGGTAGACGACGTCGTAGAAGCGGATGTCGACCCCGTGCTCCTCGGCGGCCGCCTTGGCGCGCTCATCGGGGCGCACGTTGAAGCCGATCACGATGGCGTCGGAGACCGCGGCGAGGTTGACGTCCGACTCCCCCACCGCCCCGACCCCCTCGCCGACGATCTTGATCTTCACGTTGGGGTCCTCGATCTTGACGATCTGGCCGCGGAGCGCCTCCAGCGACCCGTTGGCCTCGGCCTTGAGCACCAGGGTCATGGTCTTGGTCTCGCCCTGCACGGCGGCGAAGTCGGAGAGGGTGATCCGGCGGACCGGCTGGGCGACCCGCGCCCTCTGGTCGGTGCTGCGCTGCTCGGCCAGGCTGCGGGCGGCCCGCTCGGTCTCGGTCACCTGGAGGACGTCCCCGGCGGTGACGACGTCGGTCAGGCCGGTGATCTGCACCGGCTTGCTCGGGCCCGCCTCCTTCACCCGGCGCCCGGTGTCGTCGGTCAGCGCCCTGACCTTGCCGTAGACGGGCCCCACCACCACGTTGTCGCCGATGCGGAGGGTGCCGTTCTGGACCAGCACGGTGGCCACCGGGCCTCGTCCCCGCTCCAGCTCGGAGTCGATGACGGTGCCCACCGCGAGCCGGTTGGGGTTGGCCCGGGGCGGGCTTACCACGTCGCTGACCAGCAGGATGGTGTCGAGGAGGTCCTCGATCCCCTGACCGGTGGTGGCGCTGGTGTTCACCACCGGCACGTCGCCGCCGTAGCTCTCGGGCACCACCTGGTGCTCGGCCAGCTGCTGGAGGACGCGATCGGGGTTGGCCCCGTCCTTGTCCACCTTGTTGACGGCGACGACCATCGGCACCCCGGCGCTGCGGATGTGGTGGATGGCCTCGTCGGTCTGGGGCATCACGCCGTCGTCGGCGGCCACCACCAGCACCGCGATGTCGGTGACGTCGGCGCCGCGGGCGCGCATGGCGGTGAAGGCCTCGTGGCCCGGGGTGTCGATGAAGGTGATCAGCCGGCCCTGGCGCTCCACCTGGTAGGCGCCGATCCGCTGGGTGATGCCGCCCGCCTCGCCCGCCGCCACGCTGGTGGTCCGGATCCGGTCGAGGATCGAGGTCTTGCCGTGGTCGACGTGGCCGAGCACGGCGACCACCGGGGGGCGGGCGACCAGCTTCGCCGGGTCCTCCCCGGAGAGGTCGAGGAGGGGGTGCCGGCGCCGGGTCTCACCGGCCGCGGACGGAGCCGCCGCCGCCTGGGCTAGGGCCTCCTCCGACTCCGCGTCGAAGCCGAAGTGGTCCGCGGCCAGCGCCGCCGTGTCGAAGTCGACCGGCTGGTTGAGGGCGGCGGTGACCCCGTTCTGCATCAGGTAGGTGATGACCTGGGCGCCGGGCACGCCGAGCCGCTCGGCCAGCTCCTTGACCGTGAGGCGGGCCGGCAGCCGGATCTTGTTCACCGTGGCTATGGTCGCTCCTCCTCGGTGAGCTCGCTGAGCTGACGGCCCAGCGTCTCGGGGTCGATGTCATTCTCCCTCACCCGCAGGGACCGGCTCAGACTGCGGCGCTTCTGGGCGGCCCGCAGGCAGGCCACTCCGGAGTCCCGGCAGAGATAGGCGCCGCGTCCTGGCGCCCGGGCGGGGGTGTCCAGGATAACCGCTCCCGCTGCCCCTGCGACCAGCCGGACCAGTTCCGGCCGCGGTCGCCGGCGCCGGCAGCCCACGCAGGTGCGAAGCGGGACGTGATCCACGCGGTCCGGGTCGCCGTCCCCCTCCGGCGGGGTCACGACGTTCCCTCGCCGCTCCCCTCCGCGGCGGCGATGTCGATCCGCCACCCGGTGAGCCGGGCGGCGAGGCGGGCGTTCTCCCCACCCCTCCCGATCGCCAGGGAGAGCTTGGCCGGGTCCACGGTGACGTGGGCGGTCCGGGTCTCCTGGTCGAGATCGACGCTCAGCACCGGTGCCGGGATCAGCGCGTTGGCGACGTACTGGGCGGGTTCGGGGTCGAAGCGCACGACCTGGAGCTGCTCGGAGCCGAGCTGGGAGGTGACCGCGCGGTGGCGGATGCCGTGGGGACCGATGCAGGCGCCCTGGGGGTCGATGTCGGGGTCGAGCGCCTCCACCGCCACCTTGGTGCGGCGCCCGGCCTCCCGGGCGATCGCCCGGATGGTCACCTGGCCGCGCCCCAGCTCGGGGACCTCCTGCTCCAGCAGCAGCCGGACCAGCTGGGGATGCGACCGCGACGCCACCACCACCGCCTCCCGGGCACGCCGCCGGCCCTCCAGGATGACCACCTTGAGGTGCTGGCGCGGGGCCAGCTCCTCGCCGGCGGCCTGCTCCTCGGGGGGGAGCACCACGGTCATCTCACCCGAGCGCAGGTACCAGCTCCCTCCCGACGAGCTCTCGACGATCGCGTCGATCAGCTCGCCGCGATGGGTGGCCGCCTCGCTGAGGACGCGCTCGGCACCGGCGTTGCGGAGCCGGTCGAGGACGGCGGCGCGGACCGCCTGGGCCGCCTGGCGCGCGGCGTCGCCGCTGAGCGGGGCCATCACCGTGTCCCCTCCCGCCGGGTCGGGGCGGAGCACGTCGTGGACGCCCCGGCGGAAGTCGACGCGGGCGGTGAGCCCGGGATCGTCGACGACCAGCCGGCGGTAGGTGTCGACGATCGCCCTGCCCACGATCTCGGTCAGCTCCTCCTCGCTGATCCCGGCGGTCGCCGCCAGCTCGGCCACCGCCTCCAGGATGTCGCCGTCCTGGCTCGGGGCGGCCCCGGGGCGGGGGGCCCGGTGGGGCTCCGGCGGGGTGGCGCGGCGGGGGTGCGGTCCGGTGGGCACGGCTGAGGGAAGCCTAGATGTCGACGGTGGTCCGCGCGGAGAGGATGTCCGCCGTGGCGACGGTCATCGGCTGGGGCCGGCCCCGCCCGATCCGCACCTCGAGCTCCAGGGTGGGGCCCCCGGTGGCGATCAGCCGGCCCTCGACCACGCGTTCCGAGTCGCCGCTCCGCAGCCGCAGGTGGACGCGGCGGCCCAGCGCGGCCCGCCACTCCTCGTCGGTGCGCAGCGGCCGCTCGGCGCCAGGCGAGGAGACCTCGAGCGAGTAGCGGGTGTCGATGGGGTCGTAGGCGTCGAGGATGGCGCTCGCCGTCATCGACGCCCGCTCGCAGTCGTCGACGCCCACGCCGCCGGGGCGGTCGACCACCAGGCGGAGCAGGCTTCCCGGCCCGCTCCCCCTCCACTGGACGTCCACCAGCTCGACCCCCGCCTGGCTCAGGGCGGGGCGGAGGAGTTCGGCGAGGGCGGCGACATCCGGGCTGGTCATGGGACTGGCGGGGACGATCGTACCCAGGCTGGACGGGTCGGTGGGCGGGCGCCGCCAGCCCGCGGCAGGCTCAGGTCGCGCGCGCGGGCCGGGTCACCACCCCGCGCGGGAGCCGGCCGGCCGTCTGCTGGGGAGCCGCCTTGTTCCAGGCGACCAGGAGGGTCGAGGCGTTGAAGATGGAGCTGTAGGTGCCGGTGACGATGCCGACCAGGAGCGCCAGCACGAAGCCCTGAATCGATGACCCGCCGAAGAGGACCAGGGCGAGCAGCACGAAGACAACCGTGAGCGAGGTGTTGAGCGAACGGGCCATGGTCTGGACCGTCGAGAGGTTGACGATCTGGTCGAAGGTGAAGCGCGGCCCCACCCGGAGGTTCTCCCGGATCCGGTCGAAGACCACGATGGTGTCGTGGATGGAGAACGCCACGCCGGTCAGCACCGCGGTCACGAAGTAGTTGTCTACCTGCCCCAGTGAGGTGAAGTGGCCGAGGATCGCCCAGATCCCGGCGAGCACGAAGATGTCGTGGAGCAGCTTGAAGAAGGTGCACGCCGCGAACCGCCAGCGGTTGACCTGGCGCTGCTTACCGAACTGGTACGCCAGGTAGAAGGCGATCATCAGCGAGGAGACCAGCACCAGGACGATGGCCTGGGTCACGGCGCTGCTGGCGATGGTCTGACCGACGGTGTTGACGCTCTCGCTGCCGGACTCGAAGTGGTACGTGGCGTCGAGCGCGTCGTACACGGTCTGGACCTCGCTGGTCGGGAGTGTCTGGATCAGGTAGACGTCGTTGCCCGCCTTGTCCTTGCCGAAGCTCTGGACGGTCGGCTGCAGGCCGGGCACCGTCTTGTTGACCAGTGTCACCAGCTGGGCTGAGGTGACCGGGGTGGTGTAGGCGGCCTGGATCTGGTCGCCCCCCGCGAAGTCGATGCCCAACCGGAACCCCCAGCCGATGATGGCGATGATGCCGGGGATGATGATGGCGAGCGAGGCGAGGAAGAAGATGTTGCGGTTGCGCACGATGTCGAAGCGCGCGCGCCGGTGCTGCTCCTGGTATTCGGGATGGATCTCGGTGTAGAGGCCGGGGTTCCTGCCGATCCTCCAGCGCAGCATCACGCCGAGGAGCGATTGGGTGATCAGGACCGCGCTGAAGAAGCTGATGGCGACGCCGATGCCCAGGGTGATGGCGAAACCCTTGACGATGTCGGAACCGAAGAACGCGAGGATGACGCAGACGATCTCGGTCGAGATGTTGCTGTCGCGGATGGCCGGGAAGGCACGCCGGAAGCCCAGCTCGATGGCGGCGCCCACCGAGCGTCCGTGGCGGAGCTCGTCGCGGGTGCGTTCAAAGATGAGCACGTTGGCGTCGACGGCCATGCCCACCGATAACACGAAGCCGGCGAGGCCGGCCAGGCTCACGGTCACCCCGATGATCTTGTAGGCGGCCAGGTTCATGAGGCTGTAGAGGATCAGGGCGAGGCTGGCCAGGATCCCCGGGAAACGGTAGTAGCCGATCATGAAGAGGATGACGATGATCAGGCCCACCGCTCCGGCGAGGAGGGTGGCGGTCACCGTCTGGGCGCCGAGGGTGGCGCCCACCGAGGTCTGGGCCACGGTGCCGATCTCCGCGGGCAGCGCTCCGGCGTTGATCTGCGACTGCAGGGTCTGGGCCTCACTGAGGCTGAGCCCGGTGATCTGGGTGCTGTTGCTCGATGCCCCCTCCACCACCGGCGCGCTGATCACCTTGTTGTCCAGGAAGATGGCGACCATGGACGGTGCCGGGCAGGTGGAGCCGGCGGAGCAGCCGTTGGCGGAGTACACGGCGTAGGCGGCGGTGGTGACCTTGGACCACTCGGTGGCCCCGTTGCCGTTGAAGTTGATGTCGACGGCGGGGTTGCCACTCTGGTCGGTGCCGACGCTGGAGCTGACGATGTCCGAGGCCGGCAGGCTGTTATCGATCTTCCAGTGGTACCCGGACGGGTAGAGCTGGCCGTTGCCGAGCTGGGACGGAACGAAGAGATCGTCCTGGTCCACGCAGAACTTGTCGCTCGGGTTCTTGTCGCAGTAGCTCGCGCTCTTGGAGGCTCCCGCGGGGGGAGCCCCGGAGGCGGCGGTGGCGAAGTGGATCAGGGCGGTGGTGCCGAGCACGCTCAGGGCTTTGGCGAGGGTCACCCCGGGAAGCTCGATCGAGATCTCGTCGTTCCCGACCGGCTGGACGGTGGCCTCCGAGACGCCGAGCCCGTTGACCCGGTTCTGCAGTACCGGGATGGTGTCGCTCTGGGCGGTGGAGACGCTGATCCCATTGCGGGGCCCGGCGCGGCAGGGCGGGTTGGCGCTGGGGGGATCGTCCGGCCCGATGCAGACGGCGATGGTCAGCTGCGAGCCGCCCACGATGTCCAGCCCCTTGTGGAGGGTGATGTTGTAACCGAGGACGTTCCAGTTGCCGACGTCGACCAGGATGGCGACGAGGACGACCACCACGATGGTCGCCACCTTCCACTTGGTGACCCGGAGCCAGTTCACGAGCCGGAAGTGTAGCCGAGCCGATCACCGGTCTCGGCGTGGAGTTCGGCGAGCCGGCCCGCGCGCCGGCCGGTGCCGGCCCCAGCGCGGCGACCTGCCGGGCTCGTCATGCCCCGAAGAGGACCTCCTGGCCCGCCCCGGAACCGGGGGCGCCGGGCGGAGGGGTGCGCCCCAGGTGCCGGTAGGCGGCGGCGGTGGCCAGGCGGCCGCGCGGGGTGCGAACCACCAGCCCGAGCCGGATCAGGTAGGGCTCGACCACGTCCTCGATGGTCTCCGGCTCCTCCTGGACCGAGACGGCGATGGTCTGGACACCCGCCGGGTGTCCGGAGAGGGCGCCGCAGAGGGTCTCCACCACCCGCCGGTCCATCTCGTCGAGCCCCCGCTCGTCGACCCCGAGGACCTCGAGGGCGGCGGCGGCGACGGCCGCGTCGATGCTCCCGCCGGCGCGGACCTGGGCATAGTCGCGGGCGCGCCGCAGCAGCCGGTTGGCGACCCGGGGCGTCCCGCGGGCGCGCCCGGCCAGCAGGGCGGCCCCCGGCGCATCGATCTCGACCTCCAGCAGCCGCGCCGAGCGGACGACGATGGCGGTCAGCTCGTCGACCCCGTAGTAGTCGAGCCGGAAGGTCACCCCGAAGCGGTCGCGCAGCGGGCCGCCCAGGGCACCCGCCCGGGTGGTCGCCCCGATCACGGTGAACGGCTTCAGGCTCAATCGCAGCGTCTGCGCCCCCGCCCCCTTGCCCGCCACGAAGTCGAAGGCGAGGTCCTCCATGGCCGGGTAGAGGGCCTCCTCGACGGCCCGGTTGAGACGGTGGATCTCATCGATGAAGAAGACGTCGCGGTCCTCGAGGGCGGTGAGGATCGAGGCCAGCATCCCCTGGTGCTCCAGGGCGGGCCCGCTGGTCAGCCGGGCCTGCACCCCCATCTCGGTGGCGATGATCTGGGCCAGGGTGGTCTTGCCCAGCCCCGGGGGGCCGTAGAGGAGGACGTGGTCGACGGGCTCGCCCCGGGCCCGGGCCGCCTCGATGAGGATGTGGACCTGCTCGCGGATGGCCGGCTGGCCCACGAAGTCCTCGAGCCGGCGGGGCCGGAGCACGGAGTCGGCGGCCCGCTCCTCCTCGAGCTCGCCGGGGGAGACCAGGCGGCTGTCGGTCATGGGGTGCGCCAGCGAGTGGTCGCCGCCCGGTGGCAGCCGCGCCCCGGGCCGGCGGTCGCGTGCTGGGACCCCCGCCGCGCACGGGTGGCGGTCACGTCGCCGGGCCCACGTCGAGGAGCCGGAGCGCCCGGCCCACCAGGGCGGTGACGTCCCCGTCGGTCTCCCCCGCCCCGACCAGCGCCGCCCGCACCGCCGGGCGCGCCTCCGACTCCCGGAAGCCGAGGCCGACCAGGCCGGCGACGGCCGCCTCCACCGCCTGGGCGGCGGCGGTCGGCGCCGCGGGCTCGAGGCTGAGCGCGAGATCGCCCAGGCGATCGCGCAGCTCCAGCACCACCCGCTCCGCGGTCCGGCGGCCGATGCCCGGGACGGTCGCCACCAGGGCCACGTCGCCGTCCCGGATGGCGCGGACCATGGTGGGCAGCTCGGCCCGGCCGAGGATGGACAGGGCCGCCTTGGGCCCGATGCGCTCGACCCCGATGAGGAGGCGGAAGAGGCGCAGCTCGTCGCGCGCCAGGAAGCCGTAGAGGCGGATGGCGTCGTCGCTCACCGCGGTGTGAACGTGAAGGGTGACCTCCCGGTCGCCCATCTCGTGCAGCGCCGCCAGGGTGCGCAGGTGGCAGTAAACCTGGTAGCCGACGCCCCCGGTCTCGAGGATCACCTGGTCGGCGTCCGCGGCCACCACCCGGCCCCGCAGCCGGGCGATCACGGCCGGCCCGCGGCTGCTCGCGCAGCCCCCGCCCGCGGTCCGCGCCCGGCCGGCGCGGGTGGGCCGCCGCGCGCGCGCGCCGCGGCGATGGCCACCTCCAGCGCCGGGCTGACCCCGGCGGGCGCGACCGGTGCCGCCCGGGGCCGCAGCGCCGCCCGGTGGTGGTGGCAGATGGCGGCGGCGCAGGCGTCGGCGGTGTCGTCGGGACCGGCGATCCGGTCCACGCCGAGCAGGGCGGCGCACATCCGGAGCACCTGGCGCTTGGTCGCCGCACCGTAGCCGGCGATGGACTCCTTGATCTCATTGGGGGTGTACTCCGCCACCGGGACCCCGGCCGCCGCCAGGGTGCAGAGGATGACCCCGCGGGCCTGGCTGACCCGCATCGCCGTCAGCCGGTTGGTCGAGAAGTACAGGCGCTCCACCGCCGCGACGTCGGGATGGAGGTCGGCCGCCGATTGAGCCAGATGGCGGGAGAGAGCCAGGAGGCGGACGCCGTCGGTGTCGTCGTCGTCGGTCTCGATGCATCCGGCCTGGACCAGCCGCATCGACCCGGGACGGCCCTCGACCAGGGCGATGCCGGTGCGCCCCAACCCCGGGTCGACGCCTAGGACACGCACCTCAGCAGAGCGGCTAGGAGCTGACCGACTCGAGGACTTCGTCGGGGATCTCGGCGTTGGCGTAGACCTGCTGGACGTCGTCGTGCTCCTCGAGGCTGTCGAGCAGGCGCAGGACCTGGCGGGCCTCGGACGCGTCGAGCGTGACCGAGGTGCTGGGGTCCGTGGTCACCTCGGCGGACTCGACGGTGTACCTCGCCGCCTCCAGCCGGCGCCGGGCCTCCTCGAAGAGGCTGGGGGCGAGGGACACCTGGACCGACGCCCCGTCGACGCTCACGTCGCCGTCCGTGCCCACGTCGAGCAGGTCCAGCAGCTCCAGGGCGATCTCCTCGGGGTCGCGGCTTCCCGCGGCGACCCGGAGGATCCCCTGGTGGGTGAACATCCAGGCCACGCTGTTGGTCTCCCCCAGCGAGCCGCCGGAGCGGGTGAAGAGGTTGCGGATGGCCGCCACCGTCCGGTTCCGGTTGTCGGTGAGGACGTCCACCATCACCGCCACCCCGTGCGGTCCGTAACCCTCGTAGCGCACCTCCTCCAGCCGCTCCCCCTCCTTGCCGCCGGCCCCACGCTGGATCGCCCGCTCGATGTTGTCGGCGGGCATGTTGACCTCGCGGGCCTTCTGGATGGCGAGGCGGAGGCGGAAGTTCCCGGTGGGGTCGGCGCCGCCTTCGCGGGCCGCCACCGACAGCTCGGCGGCCACCTTGGTGAAGGCCTGGCCGCGCTTGGCGTCGACCAGCGCCTTCTTGTGCTTGATGCCAGCCCACTTGCTGTGACCGGACATGCTGCCTCCGGGCGACGAACGGACGTTCAGATTCTAGGTGGTCCCTCACCGCTCAGTCTAGGGGGCGCCGCAATGCCTGGGGAGCATGGTCGATTCGGTGCGATTGCACCAGTGGTTCGTCACGCGCCTCATGGTTGACAGAGCCGTGGGAGGGGGTACCCTACGACCAGAAGCCATCGGTCCACATGGAGGTTGGGATTCGATGCGCGGTGTCTACCAGCTCCTGAGGCACACTCGAGCCGAGAGGTGAGGCCCGGCGCGGGCCCCCAACACCGCCCCGGCGTGCGCCGCCGTGAGACCGCCTCGTGGGTGGTCCGGCAGGCAGGTTGGATTGCAAGAGCGCTGCGGGACACCGGTGCTGGGGCGAGACGCCCCGGGCATGTCACCTGGCACCGGACGGTGCCGCACAATGCCCGGCTCATTCCGCCGGGCTGCCGTTGATCGGCAAATGAAAACGAGGGGCCGGCACCGCCGGCCCCTTCTCTTTCCCCATGCGGCAGGCCGCGTGGGGACCACTCCTCTTCTCAGAGGCGCTCGCCGGCCCGCGCCGGGCCGGCAGAGCCGGACCCGGCTCACCCCTCCATGGAGCGCGGGTGGGGCGGGGCCGGGTGACAGACCGCGGGGTGGCCGGCCCAGGTGAAGCGGAGCGGGCGTTCGGCCGCCCGGCTGATGCCCACCCGGGGACCGACGGCCAGCGGCACGGCGCGGTCGCCGTCGAGGAGGCGCAGGCGCGAACTCGGGTCGCAGAGGTCGAGGCCGTTGTCGGCCAGGGTGAGGCCGAGGCCGGTGCCGAGGTTGCCGGGCCCCCGGAGCAGCGCCTCTGCCGCCGTCCCGGCGGCTCCCGCTGGCCCGCGCCGGCCCGGCCCGCGGCGGCGGCGCACCACCTCCTCCCCCCTCTCGACCGCGGCGGCGCGGAGCAGGACCGCGCCGGCGACGCCGGCCGGCTCGCAGACGACGTTGGCGCAGAAGTGCACGCCGTAGGAGAGATAGACATACAGGTGTCCCGGCGGGCCGAACATGATCGCCGCCCGGGGCGTGGGACCGCCGTGGGCGTGGGATGCCGGGTCCTCGCGTCCCAGGTATGCCTCGACCTCGACCACCACCGCCTCCACCTCCTCGGCGGTGCCCGGGTCGCAGACCAGGTGGGCTCCGACCAGACCGGCGGCGACCTCCACCGTGGGCCGGGCGAAGAAGGCCCGGGTCAGGGCCGGCCGGCGCCGCGGCGGCGCCGGGGCGGGACTGGCGGGGACGCCCATCCCCCTCATGGTACGTGCGCCGGCGACGACGACCTGCGTGGAGCGACCACTCCGTGAGGGTGGCGTCGGGCGGGTCGGGCCAGCAGGCGTGGCGCCGCCGGACGCCCCGGCGGTGGGCTCAGACCGGCGTCTGGTCGAGGCGGTCGACCCGGTAGCCGACGCCGAACACCGTGGTGATGCGGAAGGGCAGGTGGTCGAAGCGCTCGAACTTCTCCCTCAACCAGCGCACGTGAACATCCACGGTCTTGTGATCGCCGTAGAACTTGCTGCCCCAGATGCGCTGGATGATGACCTGGCGAGACTGCACCCTGCCCGCGTTGAGGAGGAGCAGCGACAGCAGGTCGAACTCCTTGGGTGCCAGGTGCAACTCCTCGCCGTCGACGTGGACGGTGCGGGCACCCCGGTCGATCCGGAAGTTGTCCAGCTCCTCGATCTCACGACCGGCGACACGCTCCTTGACCGTCATCTCCGCGCGCCGCAGCATCGCCGAGACGCGCGCCAGCAGCTCGTTGAGCGAGAAGGGCTTGGTGACGTAGTCATCGGCGCCCACATGCAGGCCGACCACCTTGTCGAGCTCGCTGCCCTTGGCGGTCAGCATGATGATCGGCACCGTCATCTCCTGGCGGAGGATGCGGCAGACCTCGAGGCCGGAGAGCTCGGGGAGCATGAGATCGAGCAGGATGAGGTCGGGGCGCTGGCGGCGCGCCGCCGACAGAGCCTCGGTCCCGGTGCTCGCCTCGGTGATGACGAACCCTTCCTGGCTCAGGTTGTAGCGCAGCGTCTGGCGGATCGAGTCCTCGTCCTCGACGATGAGCACGTGCTTGGCTGGCGACGTTGTCATGACTCGATCCCGGCGGCGGTGGGCGTCGCGGCGAGAGCGATCACGCGGCTCATCAGCGCGCTCATTATGCCCCGCCAGCGTGGTGGGGCGGTGATCGATGCGGTCGCGAGCTCGACGAAGATTATCGGGTCATTAACGGAGTCGATCCGCAGTCGCCTGACATTATCGGAAGATTAACCGACGATTGTGAAATCACTAACGCAGGACGGCACCACCGGTGTGCGGACGCCTGCGACATCGGAGACGGATAACATCTGATCACTTGATTGCTGCTCGCGTCCGTCACCACGCTGGGCCTCCCCCGATGAACCCTCCGGCATCGTCACCGTCGGTGAGCCAGACCCTGACCCTGCTGCGATCGGTCGGCGAGCAGCTCGAGGGCGGCCACGGGCTGATCGCCGTCGACAGGACGGGACGGATCCTGCTGGCGACCGAGGAGGCGTGCCGGCTGCTCGACCTCTCCGCTGAGGGCGAGGGGCACACCCTGGCCGAGCTGGGCGCGGACTTCCGGCTGCTCCGGGTGATCACCGCCTGCCGGGATGCCGAGGCCGCCGTCGAGCGTGAGATCTCCAGCGCCCGCGAGGTCATCGTGGTGCGGGCGTTCCCGGTGCAGAACCAGCAGGTCGCGGTGGTGGTGCTGGTGCGTGACGAGACCCGGCTGCGCCGGCTGGAGCGGGTGCGGCGCGACTTCGTCACCAATGTCTCCCACGAGCTGCGAACCCCGATCACCGCCATCCGCCTGCTCGTCGAGACCCTCCAGAAGGGTGCGCTCGACCAGCCCGAGGTGGCCGCGGGGTTCGTTCACCGGATCGCCCTCGAGGTCGGCCACATGGCGCAGATGGTCGAGGAGCTGCTGGAGCTGAGCGCCATCGAGTCGGGGCGCCAGACCATGAGCCTGGAGCCCGTCCCGGTGGACGAGCTGGTCCGGACCGTCGACCGGCTCCTCCCCCTCGCCGAGGAACGCCGCATCGACGTGACGGTCGAGGTGGACCCCTCCACCCCACCCCTCCTGGGCGACCCCCGCCGGCTCGGTCAGGTGCTCCGCAACCTCGTGCACAACGCGATCAAGTTCACCCCGCCCGAGGGCCGGATCACGGTGAGCGCCCGTCCCCTCCTCGAGCAGACGCGGGTGGAGCTGGTGGTGCGCGACACCGGGATCGGCATCCGTCCGGAGGACCTCCCCCGGATCTTCGAGCGGTTCTGGAAGGCGGACAGCTCCCGCCAGCGCGACGGGGAGGGATCGGGGCTCGGGCTGGCGATCGCCCGCCACGTGGTCGAGGCGCACGGCGGCTCGATCAGGGTGGTGTCCGAGCCGCGCCGGGGAGCCACCTTCATCGTCGAGCTGCCTGCGGCTCCCCGAGTCCTCGGGGGCGAAGACGCCGGGTGACGGACCCCACGGGGGCCGAGGAGCCCATGACGGCTCCGGGAGATGCGGAGCCCGGCGCGGCTGCGGGGGGGCCTTTACCGCTCCTTAACCAGCAGGCAACCCGGAGACAATCCGGCACTTCCTACTCTCGATCCGTGGTTAGCGATTCCCTGCAACTCGCCGCGGTCAACGTCTCCACCCAGGAGGAGACGGCGGTGGGGGTGGCGGTTCAGGGTCTGACCGTCCGCTTCAGGGGAACGGCCCTGCTCAACGAGATCAACAATCTCTTCGAGCCCAATAAGGTGACCGCGATCGTCGGCCCCACCGGGTGCGGCAAGACCACCCTGCTGCGCTCCATCAACCGCATGCACGACCACGTCGTCGGGATGAAGGTGGACGGGTCGGTGGTCGTCGAGGGCGTGGACATCTACGGACCGGATGTCAACGTCCGCGAGGTCCGGCGCCGCGTGGGGATGCTCTTCCAGCGCCCCAACCCCTTCCCCCGCAGCATCGCCGAGAACGTGGGCCTGGCTCCTCGAGCTCACGGGCTGGCCGACCGCCACACCGTCAACGACATCGTCAAGGAAAACCTCTCCATGGTCGGCCTCTGGGACGCGGTGAGCCACCGGCTGCACGGCTCGCCGTTCGGCCTCTCCGGGGGCCAGCAGCAGCTCCTCTGCCTGGCCCGGACCCTGGCGCTCTCGCCGGACGTGATCCTGCTCGACGAGCCGACCTCGGCGCTCGATCCCGACACCACTGACCACATCGAGTCGCTCATGCGCAAGCTGTCGGAGCGCATGACGGTCCTGATCGTCACCCACAACCTCGCACAGGCCAGCCGCATCAGCGACAACGTGCTCTTCCTCATGAAGGGGAGCGTCGTCGAGGCGGCGTCGGCGAGGACCTTCTTCCATGACCCGGCGGACGAGAGGAGCCGGAACTACGTCAGCGGTCGGATCGGATGAGCGCCCCCAGAGTGCCCTCATCGCCGTCATCAAGTCATCCTTCGAAGGGGAGGTCTCATGAACGTTCGTCGACACGCGGCCATCGGTATTGCGACAGTCGCCGGGGCGGTCCTGGTGGCCGCCTGCGGTTCGTCGAGCACGCCGGCGACGTCAGCGCCAGCCAGCGCGAGCAGCAGTCCCACCGCCCTGGCGGTCCAGACGGGTAACCCGACCGGCGCCGTGACTCTCACGGAGGACGGGTCGAGCCTCCTCTACCCGTACCTGCAGAAGCTGGAGTCCGGCATCACCGCCGCCTATCCGAACATCACGCTGAGCGCCGCCGCCGGCGGTTCCGGGAAGGGCCAGACCGACGCCATCAGCGGAGCGGTCCTGATGGGAGGCTCCGACGCCTACCTGAGCGCCGGCCAGGTTTCCGCGAACCCGGGCCTGCTCAACATCCCCATCGCCGTCTCGGCCCAGGCCATCAACTACAACCTCACGGGGATCAACAACCTCAAGCTGAGCGGCGACGTGATCGCGAAGATCTATGAGGGCACGATCACGACCTGGAACGACCCGGCGATCACCGCCCTGAACCCGGGCGTCACGCTCCCCTCCACCCCGATCGTGCCGGTTCGCCGGGTCGACTCCTCGGGTGACACGTTCATCTTCACCTCCTTCCTCAGCGCCACCAACCCCACCTGGTCGAGCGGCCCCGCTTACGGGACGACCGTGAACTGGCCGTCGGTTTCCAGCGAGCTGACCGCGAACGGCAACCCGGCCATGGTCGACACCTGCCACAGCACGCCCGGCTGCATTGCCTACGTCGGGGCGAGCGTGGAGTCCACCGCCCTGGTGGACGGCCTCGGCGAGGTCGAGCTGGAGAACGCCTCCGGCAGCTTCGTGCAGCCCAACCAGACCACCATCAACGCCGCGGTCACCGCGGGCGCCACCAACGTGCCGGCGAGCCTCTCCCAGTCGCTGATCTACGAGAGCGGGGCCCAGGCGTACCCGATCGTCAACTTCGAGTACCTGATCATCAAGTCGACCCAGAGCTCAACGGACAGCGCCCTCGCCATCCGCACCTTCCTGGAGTGGGCCATCTCCACGACCGGAGGTGCCACTACCGACAACCTGAGCGCGGTGAACTTCGTGCCGCTGCCCAGCAACGTTCTGTCCAAGGTCAACGCCGCGATCGCGATGATCACGGGCTGACCCATGATCCTGGTCCGTCGCCGGGCCGGTGGGATGCCCACCGGCCCGGCCCGGGTCGCCCGGGCCCGATCCCATGAGCTGAGCCGCGGAGACCGGATCCTGCAGTGGGTGTCGGGGGTGGCGGGTTCGGTGCCCCTGGCCGGGCTGGGGCTGATCGTCGCCATCATGGTGGTGTGGGCGATCCCGGCGATCATTTACAGCGGCACCACCTTCTTCACCAGCACCAAGTTCTTCATCGGCAACCTCTACTCCACGACCCTCACGGTCCACAACGGGATCTCCGCCCCCCATGGGGCCGTCTACGGCGCGCTGACCTTCATCATCGGGACTCTCTTCAGTTCGGTGATCGCACTGGTCCTGGCGGTACCGATCTCCGTCGGAGGCGTGCTGATGCTCTCGGAGTGGATCCCGCGGCAGCTGGAGGGACCGCTCTCCACCTTCCTCGAGCTCCTCGCCGGGATCCCCAGCGTGGTCTTCGGCTTCTGGGGTCTCACCGTCCTCGGTCCCATCCTCTCTCAGCATGTCTATCCCGTGCTATCCCACCTGGGCGCGGTGATCCCCTTCTTCAAGGGGCCGTGGGCGTTCAACGGCCAGGGGCTGCTGACCGCGTCGCTGGTGCTGACCCTCATGATCATCCCCATCATCGCCTCGACCACGCGGGAGCTGGTAAAACGGGTGCCAGTGCTGGCCCGCGAGGGTGCGCTGGCGCTGGGGATGTCCCGCTACGAGATGGTCCGGGTGGTGACCATTCCCTACGTGCGGACCGGCATCATCGCGTCCGCCCTGCTCGGTTGGGGGCGCGCCCTGGGCGAGACCATCGCCGTGCTGCTGATCATAGGCATGGCGTTCAACCCGCCAGTCAACGTCTACGGGACCACCGCGACCCTGGCCTCGGTGATCGCCAACCAGCTCGACGAAGCCCTC
>Ga0187891_1000572_pt1 | contig 36205 bp, 31 predicted proteins | sample June2016WEW_21_4_FD_132990 | JGI IMG/M metagenome (GOLD analysis project Ga0187891, IMG submission 132990) | Peatland microbial communities from SPRUCE experiment site at the Marcell Experimental Forest, Minnesota, USA - June2016WEW_21_40 | ecosystem: Environmental > Terrestrial > Soil >... | reverse complement strand
CAACAACTCCCGGCGATCTTCATCCGTAACCACAAGCGCGGCGGCAGGAGCGCGGGGCATCGCTCCTTAAGTATGGGCCAATCCCAGGCAAAGGTCAAGCTATTTATGAGACACTACACTAGCCGGCCAATTGTTCCCGCAGCAGAGACAGTCTTTCGACGGCATTGACCTCCCCAACGATATGGCTTTGTTGCAGGAGGGAGGGGGCATTTTCGGGCCGTGGCACTTCCTAGACAGACTGTACCCAGGCCAGCTCGATGAACTCTATCGCCGCTTCATTGAGCCTCGTAGCAGCGCGCCAATCGAATGAATTTTCCCTACTGCCTCAACACTCGCTCCAGCATCTCCGGGATTTCGAAGACGGCGCGATTCTGTTGGCGCTCCGTGGCGGCACGGAAGGCTGCGTAGGCGGTGGGATCCAGCAACCGATCGACGGCACCCCGCACGTGGCGGAAACTACCTAGCACGATGCCGACGCCTTGCTCGCGGACCCAATCGGCGTTGTACCGCTCCTGCGGCAGGGTCCAGGCGTTGCAATCGACGATCACCGGCAGGCGCATGAACACGGCCTCCGAAATGCTGCCGGGGCCGGGTTTGCCGATGAAGTAATCGGCAAGCTGCATGTAGCGCGGAATCTCCTTGGTGAAGCCTTCAATGAAGACGGGAGCGCGGCGTGGCGACTGCGTCACCCGTTCCAACCGTGCGCGCAGCTTCTGGTTGTGACCGCAAATGAGGATGAGTTGCCGGTCGGGCAGACACCGTGCGATATCGAGCATCACAGCCGCACCCTGGCCGCCGAAGAGCACCAGGCCGACGGGCGCCGCATCGAAGCCCAACGCGCGGCGCGCGGCGGCGCGACCGTCCGCATCGAGCGGCGCCATCTCATAAAAGCGCGGGCTGAGGATCATACCGGAGGCGCGTAATATGCGGTCGGCGGCGTGGCCCATGGCGCGCGCCTGCTCGACGGCGCGGTCCGATCCGCAGATGAAGTACTGCGGCTGCCGCTCGATCCAAAAATGCGGCGGATAGTCGGCGAGGTCGGTGAAAATGGTGACCAGCGGCGTGCCGGGAGCCGCGCGGCGCAGGCTTTCGCCGATGGCGCGGTTGAAGTTGGGCACCAGCGAGACCACCAGGTCGGGGCGGCTCTCGCGCCAGTGCGCTTCGAGCATCCTCACCTGTTGGCGATGGAACAGGCGGATCACCAGGTGCATGCCCATCATGAGCTGCGGCGAACCCAGCGTCCAACCCTTCTTGAGCATCAGGTTGTAGAGATCTTGCAGGCGCAGGCCGGTGAGCCGGCGAAAAACGTCCATCGAATCCAGCAGTTCCTGCAAGTTCATCGGCTGGATGTCGAACAGGCGGCGTTCGCGCTCCATCACCTCGCGCAAGGCGTTGGCCGCCGCGCGGTGACCGCCGCCGGCGTCGAAATACACCAATTCCAGCCGCCTCACCATTTCGATTGTGTCACGCTGCGGAACTCAAGTGATAAAAAACAGGACGATTAACCGATGTTTTTTGCTGGTGTCACCGAGTTGTAGCCGTTTCGATTCTACAAAAGAAGTATGCGGTGCGACCTGCACGTCCACACGCGCCACTCCGGCATGTGCACGATCCCGGTTTTGCGCAAGGTCTGCCGGGAGAGCTACAACGACCCGCTGGCCGTGTACGAGAAGCTGAAACGGCTCGGCATGGACCTGGTGACCGTGACCGATCACGATTCCATCGATGCCCTGGAAACGCTTCGCTCCAAACCCGATTTCTTCTTGAGCGAAGAAGTGACCTGCAAACTGCCGAGCGGAACCGAGATGCACGTCGGCGTGTACGACATCACGGAGCGCGACCACGTGGAGTTGCAGCGCCGCCGCCACGATTTCGAATCGCTGGCCCGGTGGCTGGACGGCCGCAATCTTCTCTTCAGCGCCAATCACGTCTTTTCCAGCTTGACGGGGCGGCGTGCCCCGGAAGATTTTTTGCTGTTTGAATCCGCCTTCCCCGCTCTCGAAACCCGCAACGGCCACATGCTCGAGCGCGCCAACGGCAACGCGGCGGCGCTGGCGGACCGGGCGGCGCTGGCGGAAGTAGGCGGCAGCGACGCCCACGCCATGGGCTCGGTGGGTTGCACCTACACAGTGGCGCCGCGAGCGCGCTCCAAGGAGGAGTTTTTGGATGCGCTGCGGATGGGCCAGGGCAGGGTGCGCGGCGAGACCGGCGGAATTTGGAAACTGATGCGCGACGTGCTCTCGATCGGCCGCTCGATGGTGCGGGAAAACCCATGGACAGCGCCGGTGGCGACACTGGGAGTTGCGGTCCCGCCTATAATACTCGCAAACTATTGTATAGAGAGCGTGTTTGCGCGCTGGTGGATGGCGCGCTACCTCCGGCTGCGGGCACTCAGGGAAGCCGGGTGCGGGGCCACACCCATCGCGGAGGTGGCCGCATGACGTTCTCCGGAGAAGCGATGCGGACGTATATTTCCCTTCGCGACCACAGGCTGATGCTGCGGGTGAACCGCTGGCCCGCGCCGCGCTGGGTCCGCGTGTGGATGATCTGCGCCACGCGCGGCGGCGATGGCTGGCTGTGGTACGCGCTGGGCCTGGTGCTGTTGCTGTTCGGCGGCGAGCCACGGTTCATGGCCGTGGGCGCAGCCGCGCTGGCGGCCGGCATCGGGATCGCGCTCTTCCTCAAACTAAAGAAGACCGCCCGCCGCAAGCGCCCTAGCGAGCCGCATTGCTGGGCCGATCTGCTGCCGCCCGACCAGTTTTCCTTCCCTTCCGGCCACACCATCACCGCGTTTGCGGTATCGCTCTCGCTGGCCGCGTTTTACCCAGACTTGGCGATTGGGCTGCTGTTCTGCGCGGTCAGCGTGGCGGCTTCTCGCATCCTGCTGGGTATGCACTTTTTGAGCGATGTGCTGGCCGGCGCCGCCATCGGCGCGCTGCTGGCCTACGGCGCCTCGCACCTGCTGCGCCTGCTGTAGGTTTACGGCTGTTTCAGTTTGCGATCCAGAAAACTCGCGGCGGCTTGATAGGCTGCTAGCCAAGTGCGGTAGAGCAGAAAATCGTGCACCTCGTCGGGGAAGATCAGCTCTTCCACTTCCACGTGCTGGCGGCGCAGGGCATCGGCTAGTTTCACAGTCTGGTTGAACTGCACGTTGCGGTCGTCATCCCCTTGAATGAGCAGCACGGGCGAGCGCCAGGTGGAGAGGAACGCCATGGGCGACGATTCGAACGCCGGTTGAAAGTCGGGCGCAGTCGACGGGATTTCGAGCTCGGTGGCCCAATCGTGAACCCCGTGCAGATCCACGCCGGCGCGGAACAAATCGGAGGCGCGCGCCAGCGCCATGGCGGTGAGGTATCCGCCATAGGAGCCGCCCCAGGCGCCGATGCGGTCCGGATCGACATCGGGGCGTTGCCGCAAGTACACGCCGGCGCCCTGCGCGTCGTTATATTCGCTCCCGCCGGAAGGGCCATAGCGCAGCGCTTCGCGAAAATCCAGGCCGTAACCGATGCCGCTGCGGTAATTCACGCTCAGCACCACGAAACCGGTATTGGCGAGGTATTGGTTCAGCGCGTAAGTGTTCGCGTAGTAATACATGTAGTGCCAGCCGAGCAGCATCTGGCGCCGCGAGCCGCCGTGAAAGAAGACCACCGCGGGCGCGCGGCTGCCGGGCTTCCGATTGGGCGGCAGAAAAAGTTGTCCGTGAATGGCGAGGCCGTCGGCGCTCGAGAAGATCACCTGCTGCGGCGTCACCATTTGACCAATCGGGAAATCGGCCGGTATGGATTCGGGATGCAGGTCGCGGACATCGGCGCCGATGCGGATGGCGGCGTGGGCGGGATGCTGCGCGTCGGAGCGGAGAAACGCCAGCGCGCCATCGGCGGCCGGGGCGGGCGCCCATTCGATGCCTACTCCCTGGGTGACCGCTTCCGGCGCGCCACCCGAAGCCGCGACCTTCCAGAGATGGCGCCGGTCGATATCGCCCTGATTGGAGTTGAAAAAAACTGTGCGACCGTCCGGCGCCAGGGCCACCTCCTCCACTTCAAACGCGCCGGGCGTCAGCAGCAGCGGATCGCCGCCGGCTGCGGGAATCGAGTAAAGATGTGTCCAGCCATCGGCCTCCCAGGGAAAAACCAGGCGCGATCCGGCCCAAAGAATCTGACTCGCGGCGGTAATCTCGCGGAAAACGCTCCCCTGGCCCAGGCGGGCGCGGAACATTTCGCGGCCCTCGCCGGTTTCGGCGGAGGCGACGCGGATGGACCAGGGTTCGCCCGCGCGGCGGGGTTCGCGCGGGGCGCGCACGCCCGTGGATGGAATGCGCAGGCAAGCCACGCTGCGGCCGTCGGGCGACCAAACAGGCTGCGTGTCGCGATCGGTGCTGGGGTCGAGGTAGCGCAGGGTGGCCGATGCAGTATCGTAAACGCCGATAAAGCCGTGGTCGCCGCGATCGCTCTCAAACGCGATGCGCGTTCCATCCGGCGACCAGACCGGGTTGTCGCACTGGCCGCGCGTCTTGAGCGCCACGCCCGGCGTGCTCGAATCGGCCGGCGCCCACCAGAGCTGGCCCTTGTGAATCCAGGCGATGCGGCCGCCACTCGGCGCCACGGCGGGCGAATCGCCTTCGCCGATTTTGCGTGGCGCGGCTCCAGAGAGGCTCACCAACCAGACGGCCTGCTCGGTACCTTTCGGATCGAGCGCGGGGTTCGGATACTCGCCGGCGCGATTCGCGCCATCCAGGCGCGTGTAGACGATCGAGCCGCCATCGGGCGTCCAGGCCAGGCCGGCCAGCTCATAGCCGTCGTCCAGGGTGTAAGAGGTGATTTGGCGCGCCTGGTAGCGCGGCGCTTCGGCTACCCAGATGTTGCGCACGCCGCGCGCGTTTTCCACCCAGGCGAATTTGCCGCCCGCCGGGGAAGCGGTGAGCTGGCTGGGAAAGGCGGCGCTCAAAACGCGGTCGAGAGTGAAAGGCGGCTGTGCGGCGGCGCAACCAGCCAGCAGCAGAGCGGCAAGGATTCGCATAGTTCATATTACCCGCTGCAACCGCGCTGCCGGGGACTAACAACGGCAAGCTGAAGCATGCCTCACCAACCGCTGGCTCGAAAGGGCTATTGGGTTTAGGGTAACCTCGCCGGGGTGTTCTGTCGCCATTTCTAGCAGCGAAAACGACCGGATGCTATCTTTGTGTTTCTGCCCACGGCGCTATGTTAGTGAATGGCGGGCCGGGCATGCCCGGCCCCTGCGGCAGGCGCAAGGATCCGACGCAACAGTAGGCCGGCGGATTTGTGAAATGGTGTACTTGGAATGGTGTACTTGGATATGATGACGAAGCGCGCCTCCAATTGGGCCGCCAAGAGATTGAGCGTTCGATGAATGAATCAACCTCCTCCGCGCCGGTGATTGGCGCTCCTCCGCGACAACCGGAGGATGCTCCGAAAAGGCCTCGTTCCGGCAAGGGCTGGCTTTGGCTGCTGGTGCTGCTGATTGCGGCGGCGGCCGCTTACTATTACTGGCCCAAATCGGGAGCCGGCGGCAACCCCGGCACGGGCAATGCGCCGCCCACGGCCGGTTCCGGGGGCAGAGGCGGCCGGGGCCCCGGCATCGCGCCGGTAGTCGCCGCGCGCGCCAAAAGGGGCGATATCTCCGTTTACGTGGAATCGCTCGGCAACGTCACGGCTCTCAGCACGGTCACGATCAGGAGCCGCGTGGATGGCCAGTTGATGGAAGTGAAGTACAAGGAAGGCGATATTGTACAGCAGGGCGCACCGCTGGTGGAGATCGATACCCGCCCTTACCAGGCTGCGCTGGTGCAGGCCGAGGGCGCACTGTTGCGCGACCAAGCCCTGCTCGATAACGCCAACGTGGACCTCAGCCGTTACGCCGGGCTGCTGAAGCAAAACGCCATTCCTGAGCAACAATATGCCACTCAGAAAGCTCTGGTGGCGCAGGAAGAAGGGGTGGTCAAGAACGACCAGGGCCAGATCGATGCGGCCAAGGTCAACCTGGCTTACTGCCACATCGCGGCGCCTATCACCGGGCGCGTCGGGCTGCGCCTGGTGGACCCCGGCAACATCGTGCACGCGACGGATACCACGGGGCTGATCGTCATCACCCAAATTCAGCCGATCAGCGTGGTCTTCACCATCGCCGAGGACAAGTTGCAATCGGTACTGCCCCGTTACTTCGCTCACCAGCAGTTGCCGGTCGAAGCCTGGGACCATGACGCCGGAACGTTCAGCGACCTGCACAAGAAGATCGCGACCGGCGCTTTGGCTACCATCGACAACGAGATCGATCAGACTACCGGCACGCTGCGCCTGCGGGCGAACTATCCCAACACGGACAACAAACTGTTCCCCAACCAGTTCGTCAACGTGCGGCTGCTGGTGGAAACCAAGCACGGCGTGGTGCTGATTCCCAGCGGCGCGATGCAGATCACAACCGACAACAAGTATGTATACCTGGTGAAGCCGGACTCCACCGTGACCGTGCGCAACATCATCGCCGGCACCACCGAGGGCGATCAAACGGAAGTGGTGTCGGGGCTTAATGCCGGCGACGTGGTGGTGATGCAGGGTGTCGACAAGCTGAACGAAGGCAGCAAGGTGGTTGTCACCATAGCCGGAGAGCAGCCGGCGGGCGGGCGCGGCGGCCAGGGCGGCCGAAGCGGACGCGGTGGCACGGGAAAGGCCGGCAGAGGGACCGCGCAGTGAGCCCGTCCCGGACATTTATTCTTCGTCCGGTCGCAACCTCGCTGCTGATGGTGGGCATCCTGCTAGCGGGCGCGGTCGCCTACAAGCAGTTGCCGGTATCCGCGCTTCCCGAAGTGGATTACCCGACCATTCAGGTGGCGACCTTCTATCCCGGCGCCAGCCCGGACGTGATGGCCTCGTCGGTCACCGCGCCGCTCGAACGCCAGTTCGGCCAGGTGCCCGGCCTGCAGCAGATGACGTCGACCAGTTCCGACGGCAGCTCGGTCATCACACTGCAATTCAACCTCAGCCTGAACATCGACGTCGCCGAGCAGGAGGTGCAGCAGTCCATCAACGCCTCCGGCACCTTCCTGCCCGCCGATCTTCCCGCGCCTCCGATCTACAGCAAGACCAACCCGGCCGACGCGCCCATCCTGACGCTGGCGCTGACTTCCAAGACGCTACCGCTGACCAAGGTGGAGGACCTGGCCGACACGCGGCTGGCGCCCAAGATTTCGCAGCTTGCCGGGGTGGGCCTGGTCAGCATCAGCGGCGGCCAGAAGCCGGCCGTGCGCATCCAGGCCAATCCGACGCAGATGGCCTCCTACGGCATGAACCTGGAGGATCTGCGCAGCGCCATCCTGGCCGCCAACGTCAACCTGGCTAAAGGGAATTTCGACGGGCCGCACCAGTCTTTCCAGATCGGCGCCAACGACCAGTTGCTCTCGAGCGCCGACTATTCGCCGCTGATCATCGCATACCGCAACAACGCACCGATCAAGCTCTCCGATGTGGCGGTAGTGAAGGACGAGGCGGAAAACCTGCGCCAGGCGGCGTGGATGAACCGCACGCCGGCGGTGATCATGAACATTCAGCGGCAGCCCGGCGCCAACATCATCTCGGTGGTGGACCGCATCAAGAACCTGCTGCCGCAGCTCACCGCCTCGCTGCCCAAGTCGGTCGACGTGACCATCCTGACGGACCGCACCAACACCATCCGCGCCTCGGTCGAGGACGTGCAACTGGAGCTGATGCTGACGGTGGCGCTGGTGGTGATGGTGATTTTCCTGTTTCTGCGCAACCTGGCCGCCACGGTGATCCCCAGCGTCGCGGTGCCGCTCTCGCTGGTGGGCACCTTCGGCGTGATGTACCTGCTGGGCTACAGCCTGAACAACCTGACCCTGATGGCGCTGACGATTTCCACCGGCTTCGTGGTGGACGACGCGATCGTGATGATCGAGAATATCTCCCGCTATATCGAGGAAGGCGAGAGCGCGCTTCAGGCCGCCTTACGCGGCTCGGCGCAGATCGGCTTCACCATCGTGTCGCTGACCATCTCGCTGATCGCGGTGCTGATTCCGCTGCTGTTCATGGGCGACATCGTGGGCCGCTTGTTCCGCGAGTTCGCCGTCACGCTGGCGGTCACCATCCTGGTTTCGGCGGTGGTGTCGCTCACCCTCACGCCCATGATGTGCTCCAAGCTGCTGAAGCACACTCCCGAGGCGCGGCAGGGATGGTTCTACCGTAAGTCCGAGCACGCCTTTAACGCGGTGATTGCCTTCTACGGCAAGACCCTGCAGTTCGTGCTGCGGTTCCAGACCATCACGCTGCTGGTAGCCATCGCCACCCTGGCGATCACTGTGGTGCAGTTCATTTATATCCCGAAGGGCTTCTTCCCGATCCAGGATACGGGCGTGATCCAGGGCGTTTCCGAAGCTGCGCAGACGGTGTCGTTTGGCGAGATGTCGCGGCTGCAGCAATCGCTCACCAGCACGATTCTCAAGGATCCGGCGGTGGACAGCCTGTCTTCGTTCATCGGCATCGATGGCACCAATACCACGCTCAACAGCGGGCGCGTGCTGATCAACCTGAAGCCGCTCGAGCAGCGCGACGCTTCCGCCAGCGACGTGATCCGGCGCTTGCAGCCGGAGCTGGAGAAGGTGGCCGGCATCACGCTATTCATGCAACCGGTGCAGGATATCACGGTGGACGACCGGGTGAGCCGCACGCAGTTTCAGTACACGCTCGAAGATCCCGGCGCCGACGAGCTGAACGTTTACGCCCCCCGCATGCTGGAGGGCATGAAGCGGCTGCCCGATCTGACCGACGTCGCCAGCGACCAACAGGTGCAGGGGCTGCGGGCGAAGGTCGTGTTCGACCGCGACACCGCGGCGCGGGTCGGTATCACGCCTTCCACCATCGACCAGACGCTGTACGACGCCTATGGCCAGCGGGAAGTCTCCACCATGTTCACGCAGTTGAACCAATACCACGTGATCCTGGAGGTGGCGCGGGAATTCGCGCGCAACCCCGAGAATCTGAACGAACTGTACATCCGCACCGGCACCGGCTATCCTTCCGGTTCGACGGGCCTGGTGTCGGGAGGGTCTTCCAGCGCGACGGTCGCCAGCGGGCCCTCCAACCTGGCGCCCAATGCCGCCGCCAGCACCGCGGCCCTCGCCAGTTCCACGGCCGGATCGAGTGCCGTGTTCGCCGCACCAATCGCCTCGGCCAGCGTCTTTCCCACCGGCGGCCAGGTGCCGCTGAGCGCTTTCAGCCGGGTGGAGCTGATCTCCGTGCCGATCACCGTGAACCACCAGGGCCAATTCCCGGTAGTGACGTTTTCGTTTAACCTGGCGCCCGGCGCTTCGCTGGGAGACGCGGTGAACGGCGTGAACAAGCTGAAGGATCAACTGGGCCTGCCGGCCAGCATTCAAGCCGCGTTTCAAGGCAGCGCGCAGGCCTTTCAGGCGGCGCTGGCCAATGAGTGGGTGTTGATTTTGGCGGCGCTGGTGACGGTGTACATCGTGTTGGGCGTGCTCTACGAAAGCTACATTCACCCCGTCACCATCCTGTCCACCCTCCCATCGGCGGGCGTGGGCGCGCTGCTGGCGCTCAATATCTGTCACAACGATTTCAGCGTGATCGCGCTGATCGGCATCGTGCTTTTGATCGGAATCGTGAAGAAGAACGCCATCATGATGATCGATTTCGCGCTGGACGCGGAGCGCAAGGAAGGCATGGCGCCACGGGAGGCCATCTACCAGGCCTGCCTGCTGCGTTTCCGGCCCATCATGATGACCACCATGGCGGCGCTGCTGGCCGGCGTTCCGCTGGCCTTCGGCACCGGCACCGGCTCGGAACTGCGCCGGCCGCTCGGCATCACCATCATCGGCGGCTTGATCTTCAGCCAGATGCTGACGCTCTATACGACGCCGGTGATCTACCTCTGGTTCGACCGGTTGGCGCGGCGCTTCTCGCACAAGAGCGAGCACCATCTGGAAGCCGGCCAGGAGCCGGTGGCAGCGCGGTAAGCCATGAATATCTGCGAGCCATTCATTCGCCGTCCGGTTGCCACCACACTGCTGCTGATCGCGATCGCCCTGGCCGGCAGCGTGGGGTTCCGGCTGCTTCCCGTGTCGCCGCTGCCGCAGGTGGACTTTCCGACCGTGAACGTCGGCGCATCCCTGCCGGGGGCCAGCCCGGAGACCATGGCCACTTCGGTCGCCACGCCGCTGGAGCGCCAGTTCAGCCGCATCGCGGCGGTTACGGAGATGACCTCGTCGAGTGGCCTCAGCTCTAGCAGTATCACGCTGCAATTCGACCTGAACCGCAACATCGATGCGGCCGCGCGCGACGTCCAGGCCGCCATCGCCGCCGCCCGCGGTTATTTGCCGACCAACCTGCCCTCCAACCCGAATTACCGCAAGGTGAATCCGGCCGACGCGCCCATCTTCATGCTGGCGCTCACCTCCAAGGTTGTCGATAAGGGGACCATGTACGATGCAGCCTCCAGCATCATGGCGCAGAAACTGTCGCAGGTGCAGGGGGTGGGGCAGGTCTTCGTGGGCGGCAGCGCGCTGCCCGGCGTGCGCATCGAGCTCAATCCCGACGCGCTGTCCGATTACGGCATCGGTCTCGAGCAGGTGCGCACCATCCTGAACGGCGCCAACACCAACAGCCCGAAGGGCCATTTTTCCGACGGCCTGCGGATGTGGGAAGTAGGCGCCAGCGACCAGATCTTCAAAGCGGCCGATTACCGGCCCATGGTGATCGCATATCACAACGGGACGGCCGTCCGCATCTCCGACCTGGGCGAGGCGGTGGATTCGGTGGAAGACCTGCGTAACGCCGGCTATCTGAACGGCAGTCCCAGCGTGCTGATCATCATTTTCCGCCAGCCCGGCGCCAACATTATCGATACCGTGGACCGCATTCGCGCCACCCTCCCGCAATTAAAGGCAGCCATTCCGCAGTCCATCGATGTGACCCCGGCCTTGGACCAGACCGTCACCATCCGGGCTTCCGTGCGCGACGTGGAGCGCACGCTGATCATATCCATCCTGCTGGTAATTCTGGTGGTGTTTTTGTTTCTGCGCAGCCCGCGCACCACGTTCATCCCCAGCGTGGCCGTCCCGGTTTCTCTCATCGGCACCTTCGGCGTCATGTACCTGCTCGGGTACAGCCTGGATAACCTGTCGCTGATGGCGCTGTGCATTTCGACCGGCTTCGTGGTGGATGACGCCATCGTGGTGATCGAAAACATCACCCGCTACCTGGAAATGGGAATGAAGCCCTTTGCGGCTGCGCTCAAGGGGGCCCAGGAAATCGGCTTCACGGTGATGACGATCAGCATTTCGCTGGTGTCGGTTTTCCTGCCGCTGCTGATGATGGGCGGCGTGGTGGGCCGCCTGTTCCGCGAGTTCTCGGTGACGCTCTCGGTGGCCATCGGCGTTTCCATGGTGGTGTCGCTGACCGCCACGCCGATGATGTGCGCCCACATGCTCAAGGAGCACACCGATCACGGCTGGCTCTACCGCTCGAGCGACCGCGGTTTCAAGCGCGTGCTGGGCGCCTACGCCAGCTCGCTCCAGTTCGTGCTGCGGCATCGGTTTATCACGCTGTGCGTGCTGCTCGGGACCATCGCCCTCAACGTGCGGCTGTTCATCAAAGTGCCTAAGGGCTTCTTCCCGCAGCAGGACAACGGCCGCCTCTCGGGCCAGATCCTGGCCGACCAGGACACCTCGTTCCAGGCGATGAACAAGATCCTGTTGCCGATGGTGAACATCGTCGCCGCCGATCCGGCGGTGGCCGCGGTGAACGGATTTACGGGTGGAGGCCGCGGCGGGTCCACCAACACCGGCAGCATGTTCATCGCGCTGAAGCCGCTGGCGGAGCGCAAAATTTCGGGCGACCTGGTGATTGCGCGACTGCGGCCCAAGCTGGCGCGGATTCCGGGCGCCAGCCTCTATCTGCAGGCCAACCAGGATATCCGTGTCGGCGGACGCAACAGCGCGGCGCAGTATCAGTACACCATGCGCGGCGACAACCTGGACGATCTGAACGCGTTCGCACCACGCATGTTCCGGGAAATAGCCAAAATCCCGATCATCGCCGACGTCAACAGCGACCAGCAGGACCGCGGCCTCCAGTCGCTAGTCACTTACGACCGGGCCACCGCGGCGCGCTTCGGCATCTCGCCACAGTTGATCGACAACACGCTCTACGACGCCTTCGGCCAAAATCAGGTCTCGACCATGTACAAGCCGCTGAACCAGTACCACGTGGTGATGGAGGTGGCGCCGGTCTACTGGCAGAACCCGGAGATCCTGCGGAGTATCTATGTGCGTGCGCCCTCCGGGGCCCAGGTGCCGCTGAGCGCCTTCGCGCGGTTCGCCCCGGCCACCGCCCCGCTCTCCGTCAACCACCAGGGCCTATTTCCCGCGGTCACCGTTTCGTTCAACCTGCGGCCCGGCGTGGCGCTGGGGGACGCGGTTGACGCCATCCAGGCCACTGCCCAAAAGGTCGGGCTGCCTCCCACCATTCAGACCATGTTTGCCGGAACCGCGCAGGCTTACATGCAGTCGCTGTCCAACCAGCCCATCCTCATTGGCGCCGCGCTGCTCACGGTGTACCTGGTGCTCGGCATCCTTTACGAAAGTTACATTCATCCCGTCACGATTCTTTCCACGCTGCCTTCGGCCGGCGTGGGCGCGCTGCTGGCGCTGACCATTACGCACACGGATTTGACCGTCATTGCCTTGATCGGCATCATTCTGCTGATCGGCATCGTCAAGAAGAACGCCATCATGATGATCGATTTCGCCCTGGCGGCGGAGCGGCTGGAAGGAAAGAACGCGCGCGACGCCATCTTCGAGGCCTGCATGCTGCGCTTCCGCCCCATCCTGATGACCACCATGGCGGCCATGCTGGGCGCCACGCCGCTGGCCTTCGGCAGGGGCGTGGGATCGGAACTGCGCCGCCCGCTCGGCATCACCATCATCGGCGGCCTGGTCCTCAGCCAAGCGCTCACCTTGTACACCACACCGGTGGTCTATCTCTACTTCGACCGGTTGCAGCGCTGGTGGAACCGGGTTCGCGGGCGCGAGGCTCAAGTGATCGGATCGGAGGCTTGAAGGACACGCAATGCAACGCATGAAGCCATGGGTTGTGGCGGCGCTGGCCGGCGTGCTGGCGTTGGCCGGCTGCACGCCCGGACCCACGTACCGGCAGCCAGCCGCAGTTGTGCCGCCGGCCTTCAAGGAACAGCCTCCGGCGGACTTCAAGGAAGCGCAGGGCTGGAAGCTGGCACAGCCCAACGACGGCCAGCTCAAAGGGAAGTGGTGGGAGATCTATAACGATCCGGAACTGAACGCGCTCGAAGAACAGGTGGCCATCGACAACCAGAACGTGTTGCAGGCCGAAGCTCAATACCGCGAGGCCGTCGCGGCGGTGAAGATCGTCCGCTCCGGGCTCTACCCCACCGTTTCCACCGCGCCCTCCATCACCGAATCGCGCACTCAGGCAGGCTCGGCGCCGGGCGCCGCCTCGGCGGCCTCCGGCCTCCACACCTTTTACAGCCTGCCCATCAGCGCCTCCTGGGAGCCGGACCTGTGGGGCAATATTCGGCGCAGCGTGACGGCCGCGGCCGCCCAGGCGCAAGCTTCTGCCGCGGACCTGGAGAACGCGCGGCTGCTCTACCAATCCGAGTTGGCCCAGGACTATTTCACCTTGCGCGGGCTGGATGGCGATATCGACCTGCTGGCGCGCACCGTCAAGTCTTACGCGGAGTACCTCGACCTGACGCACAACCGCTTTACCGGCGGTATCGCCTCCGACCTGGATGTGGCCCAAGCGGAAGCGCAACTCTACGCGGCGCAGACTCAACTGGTCGATTTCGGCGTGACGCGCGCGCAGATGGAACACGCCATCGCGGTGCTCGCCGGCAAACCGCCGTCGGCCGTTACCATCGCCGTCAAGATCTTGACGACGCCGCCACCGCCGGTGCCCATCGCGCTGCCATCCGCGCTGCTCGAACGGCGCCCGGACATCGCCTCTAATGAGCGCCTGGCGGCAGCCGCCAACGAACAGATCGGCATCGCCCAGGCAGCTTTCTTTCCGTCACTCACGCTGGCTGCAACGGCCGGATTTGAGGCTTCGCGCATCACAACCTGGCTAAGCTGGCCCAGCCGGTTCTTCTCAGTGGGCCCCACGCTGGCCGAAACCATTTTCGACGCCGGGCGCCGCCGCGCGCAAGTCAACCAAAACCTGGCCGCCTACGATGCCGCCGTAGCCGCGTATCGCCAGAGCGTGCTGACGGCGTTCCAACAGGTGGAAGACAGCCTTTCCACGTTGCGCGTCCTGGCGGACGAGTCGGTGGTCGCCGATCAGTCCGTCAAGTCCGCGGACCGCGCCTTGGAGGTCTCCACCGCGCAATACAAGGCCGGCACTACGGCGTATCTCACCGTGCTGACCGCACAGGGCACTGCGCTGGCCGCTGAGAAGGCCCAGATCGATCTGCTGGCGCGGCGTCTGGAAGCCAGCGTGCAACTGGTGGTGAATCTCGGCGGCGGCTGGGACACATCGCAATTGCCAACCAAGCAAGACGTCGTCAAAACCGCCAACCCGCCGCAACCAGCCGCGGCACCGGTGAAGACGCAGTAACCCAAGGCTCTCAATGCCCGCGGCGCGGATTTGCTTCTGCATTTGCCCCTCGTGTTTCCGCCCAGCGCCGGGCAATCGTCGCTTAGGCTGATGGTTTACGTCAGGCTCCGGCAAATGTACAGGTGATAACCAGCTATTTTGCCGGTTTCGGATCGCCCGGAGGCTGGGCACCCTCGGCGGGTTTGGTTTCGCTTTCGCCCGCTGGCCCTGCATCGGGTTTGTCCCCAGTACCTTTGCCACCGGCCATAGTAGGCAGGTATTGCACAATCACCGAGATTCTGCGGTTGGAAGCGTTCATCGGGTCTTCCGGATGGCGTAGTTGGCGGTCGGCGAAGCCGCGAACCTGGCCCACCTGGTCCGTGCGCAACCCATTGGCCTGCATGATCTTGCGGGCAGAGTTGGCGCGGTCGGCGGAGAGCTCCCAGTTGCTGTAGGAAGCATCGCCACTATATGGTTTGGAATCGGTGTGGCCTTCAATCAGCATGCTGTTGGGTAATCTGCCCAGCTCACCCGCCAGTGTGCTGAGCAGTTGGCTGCCGCTTTCTGTGGGAACCGGCTTGCCGGACTCAAAAAACATCCCGGCTTCAGTCTCCAGTAACTCGATGCGCAGCCCGTCGGAAGTTATGGTGATTTCCACGTGGTCCTTCAGGCTGTGGAAGTTGGGTACGGCCTTCAGCGCCTCCTGGAGCTTCTCGCGCAGTTTGCTCATGTCGTCCTTGGGGATTTCGATCGAATTCCCCAATCCGGCAGCGGCGGTTCCGGTTTGCTTGCCGGGTCCGCTGGGGTTGTTGAAGTAGGCACTGATGGCTTTTTGCACCTCCTTGTCCGCGCCCATCAACCACAGCACGATGAACAACGCCATCAAGGCGGTGACAAAGTCCGCGTAGGCGACTTTCCAGGCGCCGCCGTGGTGCCCACGGTGCCCAGCGGCTTTTCGGCGGATGACAATGATCGGACGGGCTGTTTCGGCTTGTGGAGTTTCGCTGGGCATGGTTTACGCCACCTTGCCCGGCGCCGCGTTACCGGCCGCCTTGCCGGGCGGCGCGTTGTCGGCCGCCTTGCCGCCGCCGCGGCAGGCGGTCTCCATCTCCTTGAACGACGGGCGCACCTCCGACGGGATCGAACGGCGCGCCAATTCCACTGCCAGGATGGGGCTCATCCCTTTGACGAATGCCAGTGCAGCCACGCGCAGAAAGCTGTAGTAGTTGGCCTCCGCTGCGATCTGCTTACCCATGGCCGAAGACAGCGGGCCAAACACGCCATAACACAACAGGACGCCCAGGAAGGTGCCCACCAGGGCCGAGGCCACCTTATGTCCGATCTCCTCCTTAGGGCCTCCCAACGAGCCCATGGTGATGACGACGCCCAGGACCGCCGCCACGATTCCCAGTCCGGGCAGGGCATCCGCCATGGTGCCGAGCGCCGAGACCGGTTCGTCCGCTTCCCGGTGGTGGACTTCCAGGTCCGCTTCCATCATGTTGTCGATGTCCATCGGATCCACGCCGCCCGAACACGCCATGCGCAGGGTATCGCATAGGAAGGCCAGCGCGTGATGCGCCCTCAGGAAGTCCGGGTATTTACTGAAAACAGGGCTCTTCTCCGGGTTGTCCACCTCTTCTTCGATCTTGGCGGTGCCCGCCTTGCGAGCGTGGTTGTACAGCTCGAAGAGCATCTTGAGGTTGTTGAGGTAAAAGGCCTTGGTGTAGGCTCCGCCGCTGAAGATGCCTGCGACCCCTTTGCCGATGCGAATCAGCGTGGGAAGCGGATTGGCCACCACGAGGGTGCCGATGGCCGCCCCCAGGATGATGAGCACCTCGGCCGGCTGCATCAGGACCAGAAACTTGCCGTGTTCCATCGCGTAGCCGGCCGCGATGGCGCCAAACACCACGACAATCCCGATGATGGAAATCATTGGACGAACTTGATACGCCAATGAATCTATCGGTGGAGCGGCGGATTACTTTAGACGGTGGGGGCCCCCCAGATTGGCCTTGCTATTCCCGGCTCTTGCCTGGAAAAATAGGGCTTTGGTGAAGACTATGCGCGTACGCGTGTTGGGCATCGTGCTGGCCGGCGGGAAAGGAACCCGGCTCTACCCGTTGACCAAGGAACGGGCCAAGCCGGCCGTTCCCTTCGGAGGCAAGTACCGCATCATCGACTTCGTGCTCAGCAATTTCATCAACTCGGGCATCTACTCGATCTATGTGCTGACGCAGTTCCGCAGCCAATCGTTATTGCAGCACCTGAGCGAAGGCTGGCAGTTCGGCACCTTGCTGAAGTCGCAATTTATTATTCCGGTGCCCGCGCAGATGCGGTCTCCGGGCGAGACCTGGTACCAGGGAACGGCCGACGCGATCTACCAGAACATCAACCTGGTGGAGCAGGCCGATCCGGACGCGGTGGCCATCTTCGGCGGCGACCACATCTACCGGATGAACCTGAACACCATGCTCGATTTCCACCTGGACAAAGGCGCGGAGGTCACCGTGGCCGCCATCCCGGTCGACAAACAGCATGCTTCCGAGTTCGGCGTCATCGAAGCCAACGAGGACGGCCGCATTCTGGCGTTCCACGAGAAGAACCCCACCGCGCCGACCATTCCGGGCGACGACACGCGCGTCTACGCGTCCATGGGCAACTACATGTTCTCGACGCGCAGCCTGCTGCGCCTGCTGGCCGACGATGCGGCGGAGGAAGCCAGCAGCCACGATTTCGGGCGCGACATCCTGCCCAAGCTGGCCGGCAACGCAAAGATTTATGCTTACGATTTCCAGGGCAACCGCATTCCCGGCGAACCGGCCGATTCCGAGCCCTACTGGCGCGACGTGGGAACTATCGAGGCCTATTACGAGGCCAACATGGACTTGCGGACGATTACCCCCGCGCTCAACCTGTACAACCCGGAGTGGCCGCTGCGCAGCGCCAGCTACGCGGACCCGCCGGCCAAGTTCACCTTCGACCAAGAGAGCCGCCGCGGGCAGGCCATCGACAGCATCGTTTCCGGCGGCTGCATTCTCTCGGGCGGGATGGTGCGCAACTCCATCCTGTCGCGCGGCGTGCGCGTGCATTCGAGCGCCATGGTGGATGAGTGCGTGATTCTGGACAACTGCGATATCGGCCGGCGGGCCAAAGTGCGGCGGGCCATTCTGGACAAGAACGTCAGCGTGCCGGAGGACACCCAAATCGGCTACGACCTGGAACACGACCGCCAGTTCCATCACGTCACCGAAAGCGGCATTGTGGTGGTGGCCGGCGAACGCACGCCGGTGGAGATTTCCTCATTGGTGCTTTGACTCGGCCACCAGCCGCACGCGCCCGATGGAACATCACATCCTGGCATGGATCACCGAGTACGGTTACGCGGCCATCGTCGGCCTGCTGATGCTGGGGATCGTCGGCCTGCCAGTGCCCGATGAGACGCTGCTGACTTTCACCGGGTACCTGGTGTTCCGCGGCACCTTCCGTTTTCCGCTCGCGTTTGCGGCCGCGCTCACCGGCAGCGGCTGCGGCATCACCATCAGCTACCTGATCGGCCGCACGTTCGGGCTCAAGGCGATTCACCGCTACGGCCGGTACGTGCGCATCCGCGAGGAACACGTGGAAAAGGCGCACGCCTGGTTCCGCAGGGCCGGCCACTGGAGTCTGACCCTGGGCTATTTCATGCCCGGAGTGCGGCACCTGACCGCTTTCGCGGCGGGTATGAGCGCTCTCGAAGCGCCGCAATTCGCACTGTTCGCCTACACCGGCGCCGTCCTCTGGGTGTCGGCGTTTCTGTCGCTCGGCTACTTTCTGGGCGACCGCTGGGAGGCGGTCGAACACAATATCCACCACTACCTGGTCTACCTGACGTTGGTGGGGATCATTGCGCTGGCGGGCTACCTGATCTGGCGAAAGCGGCGGGCGCGAGCCAGGTGAGAGCCGATGAAGGTAAGGGACGTAATCAAGGCGATGGAGACGGACGGTTGGGTGCTGGACCGGACTCGGGGCGACCACCGCCAATACGTCCACCCCGCCAGGCCGGAAGCGGGGACGGTAACGGTTCCCGGTCACCCAGGCGACGACTTGCCAGCCGGGACGCTAAGCTCGATACTGAAGAAGGCAGGGCTGAAGAGATGAAGAAGTACGCGGTTGTTTTCGAGAAGGCGCCTAACAACTGGGCCGCCTACGTGCCGGACCTCCCTGGCTGCGTGACCACGGGCCGGACCATCGAGGAGACACGCCGGCTGATCGCGGAGGCGGTCGAGTTCCATATCGAAGGAATGCGTTTGAAAGGTGAGCCCGTACCCGAGCCAACCGCGGTGGCAGAAACAGTGGAGATCCGGGCGGCGTAAGGTGGGCGGTTTGCCTCAGACCGACAAGAGCCTCACGCAGTTTCGCGTTTCGTAGCCCGTCCCCGGATCTCCCACGGATCTCCCAACATCCATCACTACCTGGTCTACCTGACGCTGGCCGGAATCGTCGCGCTGGCCGGCTATTTGGTTTGGCGAAAGCGGCGAGCGCGAGGCAGGTGAGGGCCGGTATTGAGCAACCAAAACATATCGCGCGGTTCAGGCTGGCGGGTTTACTTGACGAGTTTACTTTACACTATACTCTTCACGGCTAGCAGACGCAGCCTTCTGGCTGCCAAGCAGCCCCAAGCGAGCTCCGTGTGAACGCATTCTTCATGGGTGCCGGATCTTCCTACGGGACGCTCCGCCGCTGCGGAACGCCGGGATGCCCGCCCCTGGCGGTTGGCTTTGGCAAGGCTCTGGCAAGCGTTTCCGACTGGGAGGGGAAATACCCCAGCATTAAGCGGGTCGCCGACGCGCTGGGACGCCCGCTGACAGAACTGGGCCTCGAGGCCATTTGGTCCCACATTGACTACTGCGCCAAACTAGGCGAGACGCTGCCACCCTTGTCCCGTTGTCCTGACCCGATCCGTGCGTCTCCTGACCTGAAGCGGGCGCTACTGTTGCTATACGGACGGGAATGCGACAATGCAGCCGGTAAGCTGCCCCTATCTGAGAAATACACTCTCGGATGTCTTTTGAAGAATCGGCTGCAGCCTGGCGACGTCATCATATCCTTCAACTACGACACGGTTGTCGAACGGCTTGCGAAACGGTTCGGATACGCCCTTCAGAGCGTTGGCGGCGCGAACTCCAAAGCCGTCACGGTCGTGAAGCCCCACGGGTCAGCCTCTTGGTGCTTGGACTTGAAGGCAAAGACCGTGACCTCAACGGGCGGTGACGGCAGCCCCCTTTTGGAGTCGCTCAGCGAGGACGACGTCTCGAAGGGTCTAGAGCCGCTCCTGCTGGGCGCAGTGCCAATCAAGAGCGAGCTTATCCGTGAGGTCCAAGAGACCTGCGGCATGCGTGATGTTTTTCACACGATCAAGCTTCAATGGCGGGCGGTCGTAGAAGCTGTGCGCGATGCAGACGCGTTCATTGTTGTCGGATACAGTTTTCCTAAAGAGGACCAGTACGGCAGATTCCTGCTTCGTGAGGGCGCCCTAATGCGGTCAAAACCAATCGCAGTGGACTTTTATGAGGTGCCCGCCCACCGATCATCTACGGAGGCTTCGATTATGGAAGCCTTTCCCGCCAAACGCATTCACCTCGCGTGGAAGGGTGAAGTCAAACCGCATAGCGGCACCACCGACCATAGTCTTACTTGCCTGACGCTGGCGGGGATCATCGCGCTGGCTGGTTACCGGATCTGGCGAACGCGCTAGGCGCCGCCCACGTCAGGGACAGCGAGACGGCGACCACCACCACGCAGCCGATCACGTTGTACCAGAGATAGGAAATGTTGCCGCGCAGAAACGTCCAGAATATGGCGGCCTCGCCCGCTAGCATGCCCAAAAACACGGCCGTGCCGCCGACCCGCCGGAATCCGAAGGCCACCACGAAGCAACCGAGCAGCGAGCCGTAGAACAGCGATCCCACCACGTTGACGGCCACGATCAGCGATCCGAGCTTCTTGCCCCAGCCGGCGAAGGCGACCGCATAAGCGCCCCAGAACAAGGTGGCCCAGCGCGAGGCGTTCAGATAGTGATGGTCGCTGGCGCCGCGGCGAAAGTGGCGCCGGTATAGATCCACCACGGTGACGGTGGCGAGCGAGTTGATTTCGCCCGAGCTGGCGGACATGGTGGCGGCCATGATCACCGCAATCACCAGCCCCACGATGCCGGCCGGCAAGTAGCGCGTCACAAACGAGAGGAAGATGTAGTTGGTGTCGCTGAAGCTTTTCTCGCCGCCGCTCGCTTCCACCAGGCGCGCGGCGCTCGAGCGGGCCGCGTCGAGCGAGTCCTGCGCGCCGCGGTAATCGGTCAAGCTGCGCGCGTGCGCCGCACCGTCGCCGGCCCGATGCGCCTGCGCCAGCGCCAGCGCGGCTTCCCGGCGCCTCTCAAACGCCTCGTGATAGCGTGTTTCGACGCTCGGGTACTCGCTCGCCTGCGAGATCCGCGCTAGCTCGGTGTGCTGGAACAACACCGGCGGCTCGACGAAAACGTAAAAGACGAACACCATCGCGCCGATGAAGAGGATGAAGAACTGCATCGGAATCTTGGCCACGGCATTGAACAGCAGGCTGAGCCGGCTTTCCATGATCGAACGGCCGGTAAGATACCGCTGCACCTGTGACTGGTCGCAACCGAAGTAGGACAGAAACAGAAACGTGCTGCCGATGAGACCGCTCCAGATATTGAATCGGTCGTTCCAATCGAAGTTGGTGGTGACGGCGTTGAGGCGGCCGGCCGCGCCGGCCAGGAACACCGCGTCGCCGAACGAGACCGAGTGCGGCAGCAGCACAATGACGGTAACCAGCGCAATCAGCAGGCCCAGAAAAATGACGCCCATCTGCTGCACGTCCGACCAGGTGACGGCCTTGATGCCGCCGATCACGGTGTAGGTGACCACGGTTGCGCCCATCAGCAGCGTGGTCGAGCGCTCCGGCCATCCCAGAATCACCGAGAGCACGATGGCTGGTGCGTAGATGGTGAGCCCAGCCGAGAGGCCACGCTGGCACAGGAAGATCACGCTGGCCAGCGCGCGGGTCTTCGCGTCGAACCGGTTTTCCAGGTACTCATATGCGGTGTAGACGCGGGCGCGATAAAACACCGGCACCACCACGGCGCAAACCACGATCATCGCGATGGGCAGGCCGAAGTAAGCCTGCACGAAGCGCATGCCGTCCACGTACGATTGGCCGGTGGTGGAGATGAACGTGATGGCGCTGGCCTGCGTGGCCATGATGGAGAGCGCCATGGCGTACCACGGCATGGTCTTGCCGGCGAGCAGGTAGCGGTCCACCGTGTTGCTGCCGCGGCTGCGGTACAAGCCGTAGGCGACAATGGAAACCAGCGAGGCGAGCAGAACCACCCAATCCAGGGTTCTCATCGGTAGGCACGCGCGAAGAAGTACGCCGCCAGAATCACGCCCGCGAGGTAAATCAGCACGGCCGCATAGACGCGCCGCCAGCTACCCAGAAACGGCGGCGGCGAGTCCGGCAGATCGGGAAGCTCCGGCATGTGAGGCAGTGTAACACGGGAGGAATGCGCCGCACCCTGCGGCGATCGGACAAAACGGCTCAGATTTGGCTATCCTGTCGAAAGGTCGCGGAAAATGCAAACTTGCCGGTGACAATGTGCCCTGGCCTACCCCTGGAAAGACGCGCCGCCGCCGGGTCCGCTCACGATGAGACCAATCTTCCTTGTGGGCTGTCCGCGCAGCGGCACAACGCTGCTGCGGGATCTGCTGCGTTCGCACCCGAACCTCACCTTTCCTCCCGAGTCGCATTTCATTCCGCGGTTCTACCGAGCTTTCGGCGACCCCTCTTCCGACGAGCAGGCATGGCAGCTCGCTCGTCGCATTCTGAAGAGTCCCCGTGTGGCCCTACTCTGGAGGATTACTGCGGAGAAGCGGGATTTTGCCGGATGCCGGTCGTTCAGCGGCGTAACGCGGCGCCTCTTCGAGATTTGGGCCGGGAAAGACGGCAAACCGCGCTGGGGCGACAAGACGCCGCATTACGTGCGCGACATTCCGTTGCTGCTGCGGCTCTTCCCGGAAGCGCAGGTGATTCACATCGTTCGCGACGGCCGCGACGTGGCGCTATCCTGGCTGCGCACGCGTATCGAGCCGCGGAACCTGTATGTGGCCGCGCGCATGTGGAAGGAAATGGTAACGCAAGGCCGCCACGATGGCGCGCTGCTGCGCCCCGGAGCTTACTTCGAACTGCGTTATGAGACGCTGCTGACCGAGCCGGAAGCTACCATGCGAAGCGTGTGTGAGTTCCTCATCGAGCCTTACGACGCGGTGGTTCTCTCTCCCAATAGGATCGCGCCCGGGCGCCGGCGGCATGCCATTGAGCCGGGGAGCCCGGCTTTAGCGGGCATCATAGTAAGGAATAACGCCGGCGGCTGGAGATCCGGCATGAGCCTACGCCAGAGGGTGCTGTTCGAAAGTGTCGCCGGCGGCCTGCTGAGCGAATTGGGATACCCGGTCGAGGGCCTCGCCGGAACGCTCTCGCGCGGCGAAAGGCTTCTGTGGGAAGCCGACCACCAGGCGCGCTTTCTGGCGCGGACTTTGTGGAAGCTGTGCAGGCCATATCGACGCCGCGCCGTGGCTTCTTTCGGATGGGCGATAGTGCGTTCTTTTCTGCGCCGCCCGGCATTGAAAAGATCGGGGCGGAAAGGGACAGACGCACTCTCCTAAGACGCGCTCGCTTGGACTGAACCCCAAAGCTGAGGCAGGGAGAGTAAGGACACCTTCCCTGAACCCATCGGTTGCCCCAAAAACGAACACCATCACGCGCCCACGGTACTAGTGGCCCACGGTCTGCTCGACCAGTGCTTGTGCTTCGGTCTGAATCTGGCGCAGGTGGGACTCGCCAGCGAAGCTCTCGGCGTAGATCTTGTAGACGTTTTCGGTGCCGGAGGGGCGCGCGGCAAACCATCCGCGGCGGGTCACCACCTTGAGGCCGCCGAGCGGCGCGCCATTCGACGGCGCACGGCTGAGCTTGGCCTCGATGGGGTCGCCAGCGAACTCGAGGGCGGTCACCTGCTCCGGTGAGAGCGCGGCGAGACGCGCCTTTTGCTCCGGCGTGGCGGGAGCGTCGATCCGTTCGTAGACCGGCGCGCCGAATTGTTCGGTGAGCTTGTCGTAGATCTCGCCGGGGTCGCGGCCGGTCCGCGCCAGCATTTCCGCCGCCAGCAAGCCGAGAATGAGGCCGTCCTTATCGGTGCTCCACGGCGTGCCGTTGCGGCGCAAAAACGATGCGCCGGCGCTTTCTTCGCCGCCAAAACCGAGCGATCCGTCGAGCAGCCCGTCCACGAACCACTTGAAGCCGACCGGCACTTCGAACAGCGGATGGCCCAGGTGATTTGCCACCCGGTCGATCATGCTGGAGGAGACCATCGTCTTGCCCACCCCCGCGCTCTCCTTCCAGCCCGGCCGGTTGAGGTACAGGTAAGAAATGGCCGCCGCCAGGTAGTGATTCGGATTCAGCAGACCTGCGCTGCGCGTCACAATGCCGTGGCGGTCATGATCCGTGTCGCAGGCCCACGCCACATCGAACTTGTCCTTGAGCGCGATCAAGCTTGCCATGGCGTAAGGCGACGAACAATCCATGCGGATCTCGCCGTCCCAATCGAGCGTCATGAAGCGGAATGTGGCATCCGCCCAATCGTGCCGAATGGTCATATGCAGGCCGTAGCGTTCGGCGATGCGGCCCCAGTAGGCGATGCCCGCGCCGCCCAGCGGGTCGGCTCCCAGTGAGAGGCCCTCGGAGCGGACTGCGTCGAGATCCAGCACAGCGCCCAGGTCGTCGACGTAGCTCGAAACATAATCGAAGCGCTGTGTCGCGGCGATAGCGCGGGCGTAAGGGATGCGCCGCACCGGCCGCAAACCATCGGCCAGGATGGCGTTGGCGCGGTCCTGGATCTTGCCGGTGACCCCGGTATCGGCGGGCCCTCCATTGGCCGGATTGTATTTGAAACCGCCGTCGGCGGGCGGATTGTGCGAGGGCGTGATGACGATGCCGTCGGCGAAACCGGAAGTGCGGCCGGCGTTGTAAACCAGGATGGCGTGCGAGAGCGCAGGCGTGGGCGTATAGCCAAGATCGGAGTCGATCGTCGCGGCCACGCCGTTGCCCGCCAGCACTTCCAGCGCCGTGGCCGATGCCGGCTCGGAGAGCGCGTGCGTGTCCTTGGCCAGAAAGAGCGGCCCCTCGGCGCCGTTTTCCCGGCGCAAATCGCAGATCGCCTGCGTGATCGCCAGGATGTGGTCCTCGTTGAAAGAACCCTTGAGCGACGACCCGCGATGTCCCGACGTGCCGAAGCTGACCTTCTGCGCAGCCACAGACATATCGGGTTTGGCCGTGTAGTAGGCCGTTACCAAGCGCGGCAAGTTTTCGAGCTCGTTTTCTTTGGGAGGTTGACCAGCATGCGGATGAATCGCCATGGACCCTAACTTAACCGTTTTGCCGAAGCCAGTGCAAATGGGTGACGCGGGGCATGCTTTAAAGGAACTTGCAGAAAACCGCTGGGCACGGCCCCGCCCGCCTACTTCTTTTTTCGCAGATAGATGGTTCCGTGGAGAGTGTGGAAGCTGACCGCCACGCCGCCGCCGTTGATGACACCCTCGAAATTGTTGTCGAAACGCAGGCGGAATCTGAGCCCGCCGGAATTGCCGTTCCCCGCCGACGCAAGTCCACCGAGCGCAATTTCGAAATCGCTATAGATCTCCGCGCTCATGGTCTTGAACTTCACGTTGGCCTTGACGTCGGCCGGCAGCGCCACATCGATGGAGCCATTCAAGCTGCTGAACGACAGCGGCTTGGAGGGATCGACGCGATCCATGACTACGTGGATCGGGCCATTCAGCGAATGCGCCACCACGGTTCCCGAGATGCCGGCTAGTTCGGTGCGCCCGGAGAGCGTATCGGCATCCACTTCGCCGCGCAGGCCATCCACGCTCAGGTTGCCATTGAGCGTGTGCAGATCCACCGACATGTCGGCGGGAACGGTGATCGTCAGCGGGCCCCGCAGAGTTGGGTCGGCATGGATCTCGATTACGTTATCGGCCTCATCGATGGTGAGGCCGCGCGGCCCGTCGATGCGGCGCATGCCTCCGGCGCTGGGCGTGGCGTGAGAGCCGGACTCTACGATCACGTCGCTGCCGCCGTACGTTTTCACCGTAATCGAGTTGTTGATCACATGCACACGCAACTGGCGCGCGTGGCCGCCCGGGCGGGCTGGAACCACTACGCGCCCCGCGCCGTCCTGCGCGGCGGCGAGACTGCACACGGCAATAGCTGCGCCCGCAAGGGCGAATATGGTTTTCATGACTGGTGTTCCTCTTTTTCGTCCGGCCGATTTGCCCGCCTAGGGTTTCGCCTCATGCAGGCGGATGGGGCCGTTGAAGCCTTCAAATTCGAGCTTGGGGCCGCCCTGGCCGATTTGCCCCGACCCGGAGCGTCCGCTGTGGTAAACGTATTTCGTGCCGCCTTCGCCTGTGCTGGCTTTGGCTGCCACTTCGAAATCGGAAAACACGCCGCCGTTAAATGTCTTGTAGCTCAGCTCGGCATTGAGGCCGGGCTGAAAGTAGGCATCCACGGCGCCGTTGAAGGTCTTGACCTTGAGATCCTGCTCCGGGTTGCGGCGGAAGGCGATCTTCACCGGTCCGTTGAACGTGTCGACGCTCCCGGCGCCGGTAACGTCATTCACCTCGATGTGGCCGTTGAAGGTGTGGAGGTTGAAATCGCCGCTGGTTCCCTTGACGGCGATTTCGCTGTTGAAGTTTCCGAGCCAAAGCGCAGTGCCGGCGGGCACCTGGATGTCGTAATCGAACTCGACGCGATAACCCTCTTCGTCGCCCCGATGATTGCCGTGGTGGTAATCCTGATGGAGTTTGACTTCGCCGCCCTGCGCGGAGATTTCGAGCGTCACCTCGCGCTTGGCTTCCGCCAGCTTCTCCGCGGATTCGGCGCGGTTGTGGCGCACTAGCGTGACCTCGATCTGGCTGCCGCCGCCGGCGACGTGAATCGCGCCGGCGAAGTTGTCGACGACCAGCTTGTGGCCGGTTCCACCGGCGTAGGAACGATGGATAGTCTCCTGGTCTTCCACCTGCCAGTGGCGATCCGAATCATGCGCCGCCAGCGGCGCCAGCAAAACGGCCAGCAGCAAAAGCGTTTTCATCTGGATTCTCCTTGGATGTCCAACTTCTCGATAGCCCATTGCGCGCGCTGGCGCACGGCTTCATCAGCCTCGGGACGGCTGGCCAGGCGGCGCAGCGCGGAGGCGCAATCGCGGTCCTTGGATTTCACCACCAGGTCGATCAGGGCCACTTGCGCCAGCGGCGAATCCTGTGCGGCCAGGGTGGCCGGCAGGGCGCGCCGCACGTTCGGATCGGCCGCATACTTGTCCAGCGCATCCACCGCCGAAAGGCGCACGTTCACGTTGGAATCGTGCGAGGCCGCGTAGAGCAGCGCCTCTTCCACCTGCGGATCCGGCTGCGTCATCGAATACGCGTAAGTGACGCCTTCGATCCTGGATGCGGGAGACTGCTGCTGCATCAAAGAGAGCGCCACCAACTGGTGCAGGCTTTGCACCTGGCCTTGCAATTGCGCGATCTCGGGCGTTACCGATGGACGCGGCGCCAGCATGCGGCCGGCGACGAGACCGATGGCGAGAATGGCCAGGCCGGCTGCCAGTTGCCACGCCCAGCGCGGCAGAGCTTGGCGGGACTGCGCCGGCAGCGGAACGGCAGCGAGGCGGCCTTGTTCCAGTCCGGCCTCGAAGGAGGCCAGGGTCTCCTGAAAGCGCTCCTTCATCGCTGCGCCGGGTTCGGCTTCGAGCTTGAGTGCTTCCAGGCCCCGCCAGACGATCCCCAGGTGTGCCAGTTCACCACGGCACCCGGAGCAGCCTTCCAGGTGTTCGATGAGACGCTCCCGAGCTCTTTCGCCCAGCCGGCCGGCGAGGCACTCGGGAAGTTGTTGTCGGAAGTTATCGCAGTTCATGACATGGGTTCTCCCCGCAAGGCGAAGAAGCGGTCGCCCAGTTCGTGCAACGCCCGGTAGACGCGCACCTTCACCGTCCCGACCTCGCACTGCAGCGCAGCCGCGATTTCTTCGTATTTCAAATCCAGGAAACGGCTCATGACGAGCACTTCCCTTTTCTCCGGCGGCATCTCGGCCAGGGCCTGGCGCAGCAGCGCGGTTTCCTGCTTCTCTTCCATCAGCCGGTCGGGCGCCGCGTCCGGACTGCTCGCCTCCGGCGCCTCGGCAGGCCAGGCGACTTCGTTCTTCCCCCGCCGCAGGTGATCCAGGTAGGCGTTGCGGCCAATCTGAAACAGCCAGGCGCGGAAGGTGTTTTCCGTCTGGTAGCTCCGGCGGTACTTGAGCACGCGAAAAAACGCTTCCTGCACCAGGTCCTCGCTGGCAGCGCGGTCCCCGGTAAGGTGCAGAAAGTAGTGCAACAGGGCCCGTTGATGGCGGTCGAACAAAACTTCGAGGCGGTTCACCTCGCCATCCCGGACTTGCCGCATGATTTGCTCGTCCTCCACCATTACCTGCTTTTCAAAAGGGAATACCGGCCAGATCGAAAATGGTTACGAAAATAGTTCCAGCGGGGTTCCCGATGTGCGTCGCGGGAGCTTCCTTTGCGCGTTGGAACTCGCCCCGCTCATTTGACAAGGCTTGTGTGCGGTTTCTATCATAGAAAATCACAGTCGATCTAGTTTCGGCCGCCCTTTCGGGCCGCCGTTTGCTGCCCAAATGGCAATTACTGCGTCTTCTTCAGTCTGGGATACAACCGTATGATTAAGGTAGAAGGTCTCACCAAGCGATACGCGCGCACCGTTGCGGTGGACAACATCTCGTTCGAGGTGGAAAAGGGGCAAATCGTCGGTTTCCTGGGGCCCAATGGCGCCGGGAAGACCACCACCATGCGTGTGCTGACGTGTTTTCTGCCCCCTACGGCCGGCACCGCGACGGTCGCCGGCTATGACGTGCACGAGCACCCCATCGAGGTGAAAAGGAGGATCGGCTACCTGCCGGAATCGCCGCCCCTGTACCCGGAGATGGACGTTACCGGATACCTCGAATTCGCCGGCAAGCTGAAAGGCATCCCGTCCGCCGACATCAAGAAGCGGGTGGACGAGGTGCTGGGCCGCTGCGCCATCGGCGACGTGCGCGACAAGCTCATCGGTAAGCTATCCAAGGGGTACCGGCAGCGCGTAGGACTGGCGCAGGCCATCATCCACAACCCGGATGTGCTGATCCTGGACGAGCCGACCTCGGGTCTCGATCCGAAGCAGATCATCGAAATCCGCGAGCTGCTGAAGTCGCTGGCCGGCAGCCACACCATCATTCTCAGCACCCACATTCTGTCGGAAGTGGAGCACTCCTGCCAGCGCGTCATCATCATCAGCGCCGGCAAACTGGTGGCCATCGATTCGGTGGCGAATCTCACCAACCGCTTGCGCGGCTCCGAATCGGTGGCGCTTGAAGTGGAAGCCGCCGGTGGCAGCCCGAATCCGAGCGACGTGCAACTGCGCCTGGAGCAGGTGGCGGGCGTCAGGAGCGTAGTGATGAAGGATTCCAAGAACGGCCGCCTGACATTTGAAGTGGAAAGCCTGCAGGGGCGCCAGATCCGCGCCGACCTGGCGCGCAGCGTGGTCAACGCCGGTTGGAACCTCAGTGAATTGCGGCCGGTCGGGCTCAGCCTGGAAGAGGTTTTCCTGCAACTGACTGCGGCCGAGAAAAAGGGCGAAGCGCCCGCGGAAAGCGAGGTAGCAAAGCAATGAAGCTCATATTCCTGATTGGCAAGAAAGAATTTAAGAGTTACTTCGTTTCCCCCATCGCTTATCTGCTGATGGCATTTTTCGGATTGATCTTCGGATTCGCCCTCTATACCGCAACCCGCGACGTGGTGCGGATGGGTTTCCAGGCGCAGATGATGGGCCAGTCGCAGCCCATCAACCTGAACGACATGATCATCCGCCCGCTGCTGGGCTTCGCCAGCACGGTGTCGCTGTTCCTGATTCCCATGATCACCATGCGGTTGATCGCCGAAGAGAAGAAAACCGGCACCATTGAGCTGCTGCTCACTTCGCCGGTGAGGGACATCCAGATCATCCTCGGCAAATGGTTCGCCGCGATGCTTCTGTACTTGTGCATTCTAGGCGTGTCGGCGATCGATATCGCCATGCTGTTCGCCTGGGGCAAGCCCGATTGGAGACCGGTGCTGGTGGCGTACCTGGGGCTGATCCTGCAAGGCGGCTGCCTGCTGGCCATCGGCGAATTCATCTCCACGCTCACCCGCAACCAGATCATCGCCGGCGGCGTCACGTTTTTCGTGTGCCTGCTGCTGTGGGTGCTGAGCTGGTCCACGGCTTTCGATAGCGGCATGACGTCCCAGGTGATCAATTACCTGTCCATCGTCACCCACTTCGAGAATTTCGCCAAGGGCGTGTTGGATTCCAGGGACACAGTCTTCTACCTGTCGATGATTTTCTTTTCGTTGTTCATAACATCGCGATCTATGGAATCGCTGCGGTGGAGGAGCTGACATGGCGGCTAAATGGCTCAAAACCCGGCAAACCAAGTACGGCGCCTACATCACGGTTTACACTCTGGTCGTCCTCGCCATTCTCGCCGGCGTGAATTTCCTGGCCAATCGCTACGACCAATCCTACGACGCCACCAAGAACAAGCAGTACAGCCTCTCCGACCAGACCATCAAGATCGTTAAGGGTCTGAAGAGCGACGTCCGCATGATTTACTTCGGCGAGAGTGGCAGCTTCCCGAACGCCCGCGATCTGCTGGACCGGTACTCATCGCTATCCACCAGGCTGCACGTGCAGTACATCGACCCGAATAAGAAGCCGACGCTGGCCAAGGCCGCCGGATTCCGCTCCGATTCGCCGGTGGTGGTGGAGAACGGCCCGCGCCAGGAAGGCGCCAAGAGCCTGACCGAAGAGGAGGTCACCGGTGCGTTGATCCGCGCGCTCAAGAGCGGCGAACGCAACGTGTGCTTCATGACCGGCGCGGGCGAACACTCGATCGACGATCAGGACCGCGACGGCTTTTCGGTTCTCAAGGCGCTGCTGGAGCGCGACAACTACAAATCGCGCGAGGTTTCGCTTAAGCCCGCCGCGGCGCCCGACGCTGGCAAGAAAGTCGAGATCGGGCAGGCCGCGGCGGCCGCGCCGGTCGAGGTTCCCAAAGATTGCACGGTGCTGGTCTCCGGCGGCCCCACTGCCGACTACCCGGCGCCGGTGGTGGCGGCTCTTAAGAGCTACGTGGAAGACGGTGGACGCGCTATGTTCATGTTCGACAACGTGCTCCGCATCGGGCGCTCCGAACCCGCCGCTCCCAATGACGAATTGGCCACGCTGCTCGCAAGCTGGGGCGTCACCGTCGACAAAGACCTGGTGCTCGATTTAGGCGGGCTCGGGCAGATCTTCGGCTTCGGCCCGGAGATCCCGGTGGTGCTGCAATATGAGTCGCACCCGATCACGCAGCCGCTGACGCGTATTCCCACCGCGTTTCCGCTGAGCCGGTCGCTCGACATCAAGAGCGAAAGTAAGACCTCGGTGAGCAAATTGGTGGCTACCTCGGAAGACAGCCTGGCAACGTCCGAGATCGGACCGGGCGGCGCGGTGGATCCCAAGAAAGGCAAGAAGGGGCCACTTACTCTGATGGCCGTGGGTACTTATTCGGGAACCAAGCAGGGACGGTTCGTGGTAACTGGGACTTCGCTCTGGGCGGTCAACAGCCTGGCCGGTTCCCGCCAGCTCGGCGACCGCGACCTGTTCGTGAACGCGATCAACTGGCTGGCTTCCGACGAGGACCTGATTTCGATTCGTCCCAAGACGCCCGAGGATCAGCAATTGAACCTCGGTGGGCAGCGTCTCGCCATGCTGTTCTGGCTGAGCATCTTTATCTTTCCGCTGACGGTGGTGGCGTTCGGCCTGGCCACCTGGTGGAAGCGGAGGTAACCGATGAAGCCGAAGGGACTGCTGGTAGCCGTCGTCCTCTTGGCTGTATTGGGCGGCGCCATCTGGTACTCGAATAAGAAGCAGGCGCAGAAGGAAAAAGCGCCTGCCGACACGAGTCCCAAGATCGTGTCCATTCCGGAAGGCCGGTTCCGCGAAATCCGCCTGCAGAAAGCCGGCGCCGCGCCGGTCATTCTGAGCCACGACAGCGGCAAATGGGTGCTGACCGCGCCGCAGCCGCTTCCGGCCGATCCCGACGCCTCCGCTTCCCTGGTTTCTACGCTGTCTTCGGTGACTGCCGACAAGACTATCGACGACAACCCCACGGACCTGGCCGGTTTCGGACTGGCCAGCCCGGCCATGAAGGCGCAGGTGATTGAGCAGGACGGCAAAGAGGTGGAGCTCGCCGTTGGCGATGACACCCCGACCAACTCCGGCGCTTATGCCAAGGTGGCCGGCGACCCGCACGTGTACATGGTGGCGAGCTACGTCAAGACCAGCCTCGATAAAACCGTCAACGACCTTCGCGACAAACGGCTGCTGACCTTCGATTCCGACAAGCTGACGCGCTTGAAACTGGCCGGCAAGGGGCCGGAGCCGGAGATCGTATTCGGCAAGAACGGGCAGAACGAATGGGAGATTGTGGAACCGCGCCCGCTGCGCGCCGACAGCGGGCAAGTGGACACCCTGCTCGGCAAACTGCGCGACGCCAAAATGGATCTCTCGACGGCCCCAGAGGAGGCGGCCAAGAAGTTTTCGACCGCGGCCAAGGTGGCGCTTGCCCAGGTCACCGATAACTCCGGCTCCCAGACCTTGGAAGTTCGCAAGGACAAGGACAACAACTACTATGCCCGGAGCTCCGCCGTGGCTGGCGTGTATAAGGTCGCTGCCGATACCGGCGAGGGGCTGAACAAGGGCCTGGACGATTTTCGCAACAAGAAGCTATTCGATTTCGGCTTCAGCGATCCCAGCCGGATTGAAATCAAGCACGGCGCCAATGCCCCCGTGACTTACGCCAAGACCGGCGACAAGTGGGCCGCGGGACCCAAGAACCTGGATAACGCGAGCGTGCAGAACCTAATCGACAAGCTGCGCGATCTGAGCGCCACCAAATTCTTGGAGCAGGGCGGCGGCCAGCCGGTGTTCGAAGCAAGCGTCACCTCGAACGGCGGCAAGCGGAACGAACGAGTGGTTGTGAGCAAGCAGGGCGAGAAGTACTTGGCGCAACGCGAAGGCGAGCCAAGCATCTATGTATTAGATGCCAACGCCGTGGAGGATCTCCAAAAAGCGGCCGCCGATGTGAAGGAAGCCGCGCCCGTGCCGAAGAAGAAGAAATAGGTGGGGCAGGCGCTTTCGCCTGCCAACCTGCTTTTTCACCGCTCCCTGATGGTGCGCGGATCCATCGCCGTCGTGTCGCCGCTCGCGGCGCGCCACTGAACTGATGAACGGTCTTCTCACCGATCTTTACGAACTCACCATGGCGGCGGGGTATTTCGAGGCCGGCAAGGCGGCGGAAATCGCCACCTTCGAGTTCGCCATCCGCCGGCTGCCGCCCAACCGGAATTATGTCCTCGCCGGCGGATTGCCGCAGGCAGTGGATTACCTGCTCGGTCTCAGTTTCACCGCCGAAGAGATCGACTACCTGCGGGGGTTGCCGCAATTCGCCCGCGCGCCGCGCGAATTCTTCGATTACCTCCGCGATTTTCGTTTCACAGGCGACCTGTTTGCCGTGCCGGAAGGCACGCCGTTATTTGCCTGTGAGCCTCTGCTGACCATCCGCGCGCCGATCATCGAAGCGCAATTGCCGGAGACGTACCTGCTTTCCGCGGTGAGTTTCCAGACCCTGGTCGCCAGCAAAGCGGCGCGCGTAGTGGCTGCGGCGGAGGGGAGACCGGTCATCGAATTCGGCACGCGGCGCGCGCACACTCCCGACGCGGGCGTGCTGGGCGCGCGGGCGGCATACCTGGGCGGCTGCGCGGCCACCAGCAACACCCTGGCCGGTTTCCGCTTTTCCATCCCCGTCGCCGGCACGGCCGGGCACTCCTGGGTGATGTCGTTCACCGGCGAAGAGGCGGCGTTCCGCAAGCTGCAAACGTCGCTGGGAGAGAACGCCGTGCAGTTGCTGGACACCTACGACGTGGCCCAGGCCGCGCGGCGGGTGGCGGCGTTAGGCCGTCCGCTGTGGGGCGTGCGCATCGATAGCGGCGATTTTCTTGGCGGCGCGCGGCAGGTGCGTGCCATCCTGGACGAGGCCGGCCTCCGGGAGGCGCGAATCATGGTGAGCGGCGATCTGGACGAGTATCGCGTCCGCGATCTGCTCGCTGCCGGCGCACCCATCGATGTCTTTGGGGTGGGCACGCAGATTTCCGTCTCCGCCGATGCTCCCTCGCTCAGCGGAGTTTACAAAATGGTGGAGATGGAAATCGGTGGCATCAAGCGCTACACCGCCAAGTATAGCGACGAAAAGAACACCATTCCAGGCGCCAAGCAGATCTTCCGCGACGTCGCGCGCGACGTGGTGGCGCGCTCCGGAGAGTGCGGGCGTGGCGAGGCGCTGCTGCGGCCGGTTATCCTCGGCGGCCGCCTGGTGGAACCGCTGCCCGGCTTGGAACAGGCCCGCGAGCGCGTCCGCGAGTCCGTGGCCCGGCTTTCGCCCGCGCTGCGCCAATTGGAAACCACAGACCCGTGGCCAGTGATTTACAGCCGCGAGTTGCGCGAGCTGATGGAGCGCACGCGCTTGAACCTGCTGGGCACGGCGCCGGTCCCATGAGAACCGTCTTTTTCGATATCGATACGCAACTGGATTTCGTCAGTCCGGCGGGCGCCCTCTACGCGCCCGGCGCCGAGCGCGTCATCGCGGTGGTGGCGCGGCTCAACCGGCACGCGGCTTCGAGTGGGATCGTTCTGGTCTCGACCACCGACGCCCACGCGGAGAACGATGCCGAATTCGCCCAATGGCCGCCGCACTGCGTTGCCGGCACGCTCGGCCAACGCAAGCCGCAAGCTACGCTGATCGAGAAGGCCGCCGTGGCGCCCAACCGCGACGCCTTACCGGACACAGCGGGCGCGGCGCAAATAATCGTCGAAAAGCAGACGGTAGACGTGTTCGAGACCCGCACTATCGCGCCGCTGCTCGAGCGGCTCGGCGCAGACCGTTTTGTGGTCTACGGCGTGGTAACCGAGGTTTGCGTCTGGCACGCCGCACGCGGCCTGCTGCGCTTGGGAAAGCCGGTGACGATCGCGACGGACGCGGTGCAGGCGCTGCGCCCGGAAGCGGGAGAACGCGCACTGGCGGAGCTGCGCGCGGCCGGCGCGACGCTGGCAACGATTAGCGAGGTGCTGAGCGGCGAACTTCGTCCCTGAAGTCGGATTCAAGAAGCCAGGAGTCAGAAGACAAGAAATCAGGATAAGCTGCGGACTCCTTACTTCTGACTTCTTACTCCTGACTCCTGCCTCCTGAAAAAACTGAGAGCGGTCAGTGCCAGCGCGGCGGCCAGCATGGAACCATCGCGCAGCAGCGTTTTCCAGGAAATGACTTCGCCCGGTCCGAAGCAGCCGCAATTGATCTCCATTCCTTTGACGTAGGCCCGCACCATCAGCCCGAAGAAGACCGCCAGCAGCAGCGCGGTGGCCGTCGCGGCGCTGCGTAGCCAGAAGCCGGTAATCAGCAGCAGGCCCACCGCCAGTTCGAACCAGGGCAGCGTGCGTGCCACCAGTTCCACCGCCTTCAGCGGCAGCAACTGGTAGGAATCGATAGACATCGCGAACAGCTCCCAAGGCGTCCGCAGCTTGGTCCAGGCGGCATAGACAAATATCGCGCCCAGGGCGATGCGCAGCACCAGCGTCACCGCGCGCAGGGTCCTACTTGGAGAGGTCATCGATCAAGCTTTTCAGAATCGCGTAATTCAGTGTGCCCGAAACCGGATACTGCCTGGCGCCGCGCGATACCACCAGCGTGGGCGTCGAAGTCACCGGAACTGCATGGGCGGCATTCACGTCGCGCAGGATCTCGCCCAATACGAAAGCGTCATCCGCCGCTTTCACTTTTTTCTGCTGCGAGGGAGTCAGCACGCTGGCCACGGTATCCCACACCTTGCCGTTCGCCGACCAGGCGACCTGGTCGCGGAACAGCGCGTCGGCCACGGGCTGATACAAGCTGAGACGCGCCGCGGCAACGGCGTAGCTGGCGGCCTCGCGCGCGTGCGCATGCATGGGCAGAGGAAACTCGCGGTACACCAGGTAAACCTTGCCGGTGGCCACGAAGTCCCGCTGTAATTGCGGCAGGGTGCCATCGTGAAACACCTTGCAAGCGGGGCATTCGAAATCGCTGAAGATCTGAATGGTCACCGGCGCCGACGGGTTGCCGGCCGTCTTGTTCGGGTCGATGTCGCTCACCGCCGCCATCGCCGGCCACAGCATCATTAGCGCCACGGCGCCAAGTCTCATATTCCTATATTACCGAGCAGCCGCGCGCATTAGTCTTATCTCATACAAGATGAGCCTGGGGCTGGCATTGGTTTCTCATACAAGATGAGCCTGGAGGGGGCGAAGTCCGGCATGCTGGGGGTTGATCGTCAACATGCAGGTAGCAGAAGGGTT
>Ga0187891_1000569_pt1 | contig 36298 bp, 37 predicted proteins | sample June2016WEW_21_4_FD_132990 | JGI IMG/M metagenome (GOLD analysis project Ga0187891, IMG submission 132990) | Peatland microbial communities from SPRUCE experiment site at the Marcell Experimental Forest, Minnesota, USA - June2016WEW_21_40 | ecosystem: Environmental > Terrestrial > Soil >... | reverse complement strand
CCAGATGGGCACAAAAAGCGCCGCCACGGCCCGAAACCCCACGATCCCGGCGTAGGAAAACCCCGGAAGCCCCTCCGGAACGGCTATGGACCTATCAGAGACTTACTTTTTCAGCAGCCTCTTCAGCTTGCCCGTCTTGTTTTCTGGTTCTCCCTCGCCTTGACAATTTCCATATTTCTGCTATTGTCGAAGTATGAACAGGACCAAGGCCAGCGTGGAGCAGATTGTCCGCTATGCCGACATGTTTTCGGCGATGGGCACCGAGCCGCGGCTGCGCATCATGCGGCTGCTGCTTTCGGCTCACCCCGACGGCCTGGTCGCCGGCGCGATCCAGAGCGAGCTGGGCATTCCCAATTCGACGCTTTCGCATCACCTGGAAAAGCTCAAGAGTGAGGACCTGGTCAAGGTGCGGCGCGAGAGCACGTTCCTCTGGTACGCGGCGAACACGGAGGCCTTGCGCGAGCTGCTCGGTTTCCTTTATGCGGAATGCTGCACCCGCAACCGGGTCGTCAAACCGTACGAAGTCGTACAATTTCGCAAATAGGAGCAACCATGAGTGGACCGGATATCAAAGAAGTCGTCAAGGAGAAATACGGGCAAGCGGCCCTGCGCGCGGTTGCGGGCGGCAGCTCCTGCTGCGGGTCGGCGCCGTCGGCGGAGGGCGTTTGCGATCCCATCACGTCGTCGCTGTACGACGGCAGCCAAACCGGGCAGGTGCCGAAAGAGGCTGTGCTGGCTTCGCTCGGCTGCGGCAATCCGACTGCGCTGGCGCGGCTGATTCCAGGCGAGACCGTGCTCGATCTCGGCTCCGGCGGCGGCATCGACGTGCTGCTTTCGGCGCGGCGGGTGGGCCCGTCGGGCAAGGCCTATGGCCTTGACATGACCGGCGAGATGCTGGCGCTGGCGCGCGAGAATCAGAAGAGAGCCGGGATACTGAACGCCGAGTTTCTCAAGGGAGAGATCGAAAACATTCCGCTGCCGGACAATTCGGTGGATGTCATCATCTCGAATTGCGTGGTGAACCTCTCCGCCGACAAGGACCGCGTGCTGCGCGAAAGCTTTCGCGTGCTGAAGCCCGGCGGCCGGTTCGCGGTCTCCGACGTGGTGGTGGCGGGCGAGGTGCCGGACGAGGTGCGCAAGAGTGTGGAGTTGTGGATCGGCTGCATCGCCGGTGCCCTGCGCAATGATGAGTACGCGAGCAAACTGGCCCAGGCTGGCTTCGAGAACATCGCTGTGGAACCGACTCGCGTGTACGACGTGGAAGACGCGCGCCAGTTTCTGGCCGGGCAAGGGTTCGATGTGGATGCGCTCGCGCCGCAAGTGGCCGGCAAGTTCATGAGCGCCTTTATCCGCGCCCGGAAGCCGCAAACCTGCTGCGCCCCATCCTGCTGCGGGAATTCGGATTAGCCGGCCAGCCGGGGCGTCCGGCGTAGCCGCCAGAGGGACCGCCTCAATACGCACGAACCTGACTCCGGCCGGCCGAGCCCGGAGGGCGGCAGAAAATAGCCCAAGGCGTGAGCCTTGGGAAAGGGACGAACGGTCGGGAAGCCCGGGAACGGGGCGCAAGGTATTTTCGCCAGCAGAATTCTTACGCCCCGTTCCGGGGCTATATCGCGGCACTGGCGGACCCACGGCTAACGCGCCGTGGGCTACTATCTTTCGCCCTTCCGGGCTTAACAAATGCGCCAACAACGAAACGCTTCCGGCTCCTAAAGCAACTCCAGCCTCAGCTCACGGCCCACAGCCGCGGCGGCCGTGCGGAGCGTGCCTAAGGTCAGGACATCGTTCGCGGGATCGAGCAGACGATCGAGCGCCGCGCGGCTGGTGTGCATTCTCTGCGCCATCTCCGCCTTAGAGAACTATTTCTCCTTCATGGCCGCTTCCACCTGCCGGGCGAGGACGCGCTTGATGGCAGCCGAAGTGACTTCCTCACAAGCGCCACCCTCGCGGCGGGTGGCTTACAATCGTAGCTGTGGACGAACAGCTATGACAACGGAAGAGACCCTTACGCTTATTCGGGACCGCGCCGCTGAACTAAGGCAACAATGCGAGGCGAAAATGAGCAGTATCGGGGTGGTGAGCAAAGCCTTTGAAACTGAAGAGCAGCTCAGGATCAGAACTTCTGCACAGAGCGACTTCGACACCTCCGACGAACTTCACAGATTGGTCGCACAGATAGAGGGGGACTGATTTCGGCTTCGGCGAGCTCACCGCCCACGGGGAGTCGATACGATTTCATGCCATGACAGAGGAAGCGAGCTGCGTGAAATGTGGAGCGGCCTTTAGTCGCGATGTCGAGGACACAGCAGAGGCCAGGTACATCGCCTCAATGCACCCGTGGTGTCCCACCTGCGAAGCGAAAGTGACCAAAGACTTCATGGCCAGCAAGGAATACAGGGAGCTTTACGATTCCAAGGGCAACCCTCGCGAACCGTTTCTGAGGAAGATCGCGAAGAAGCTAATGCTCCCCGGAAGCCACAGGGACGGCTAGAAAGGCGTTCAGCGACCCCCCAGGGGGGTGTCGGCCCGGCCTGGACTCTCCCCGTCGGCCTTTGCCTCGTTCTTTCTGTCCGAGACGATTCTCTCGATGGCCCCTCTGACGGGCGGGGCAGTTACGGCGAGCAGAATCCCCGTACTGAACTCTTTTCCGACCCTTCTCTTGAACGCGCTGAGCACGGGGTTCAGCTTGAAGACGGTTCGCCTTGATTCCGAATTGAGTTCCTCGCATCGGTGAAACAGCTCATACATGGTTTCGATGTCAGCCACCTCGCCGAGGCTCTCGAAGACATCGCGCTTGGCCTTCGCGTGTTCGAAGGCCCCGAATTCCAGCACGCCCCTGGGGTTCTCCTTCGTCAGCAGCCCATTGCGCGGGGCTTTCATAATCCTGGCATTCAGCAGCAAGAGCTGCCAGTAATTCCGTGCCATTTCCCGATAAAGCATCCGCTGGAGTTTACTCCGATCCAGCCTCCGGTTGAACCAGCCGACAGCGAGCGAAGCTGCGACTCCGAGAACCCAGCCCACAACCACCAGGACCCATTGAGGCGTTTGCCTTCTACCAAGAAGGCGGACGATCTGGTCGAGCTGCTTGGTGTAGTCTGGCGGAACTGGAATCGCGGGCACGGGTCCTCCGTCCGGTGCTCCGTCGAGACCGAGCCCCTGAAGCACGCGTCGTCAAGCCCTCGGGCCCGTTAGTGGTATGATAGCCCACCGCGCCTCGCGCTAACGACGGGCGGGGCCGCCCCAGCCCCACCCCCCCCCGTGCGGGTATAGAAATTTCCCACAAAAGACCCCCGCCCGCTCGAACCTCCGTTGCGTGCTTTGGCGCTATACTTTAGATTCAGAGGGTCGAACATGCGGAAGTACGGCAAATTCGCGGCGTTGATTGCCGTCGTGATTGGGACGCTGGTGTGGCTGGCCTTTGCTGGGTCTGGGGACAGCAAGACCTATTACAAGTCGATTGAAGAATTGAGCCAGATGGGCGACCGCGCTTACGGTGCGCGGCTGCGTGTCGGCGGCGATGTGGCGGCCGGTTCCATACAGCATATCGGCGGCAAAGTCCTGTTCACGCTCAAGCAGGACACGCGCTCGCTCGAAGTCGCCTACAACGGCATCGATCCGCTGCCCGACACCTTCCGCGATGGCGCGCAGGCGCTGGCCGACGGCCGCATGGATCGGGACGGCACCTTCCACGCTTCCAAAATCTCCGCCAAGTGCGCGTCGAAATACGAGGCCAAACCGAACGTACAGGCCCCGGGGCAGCCAGACGTACATAGCGGAAAGCCCAGCGTTTAGCTCGCTGGTATTGTAGAGAGGGGACATGGAGAATCTGGGTTCGCTGGCCATTTTGCTGGCCTTCTGCGTGGCGCTATATGCGACGCTGGCTTCCGTAGTTGGCCGCGTGCGCCGCAAACCGTTCCTGGTGGAGAGCGGACGCCGCGCGGTTTACGCCGTCTGGGCGCTGGTTACGGTCGCTTCCGCGATTCTGGTTCACGCGCTGCTGACCGGCGATTTCCGCCTGGCCTATGTGGCCGAGCACAGCAACAACGCGCTGCCGGTGCTCTACAAATTCGCCGCCTGGTGGAGCGGGCAGGAAGGCTCGCTGCTGTTCTGGATGTGGCTGCTGTCCTCGTATACGGCAGTCGTAGCCTTCACTAATCGCCGCCGGCATCGCGACATGATGCCGTGGGTCATTTCGATTCTCACCACCATCGAACTCTTTTTTCTCACGCTCAACAATTTCGTCGCCAATCCCTTCAAGTTGTTGGCGAACGAAGGCCTCATCGTCAAACCGCCGGACGGCAGCGGCCTGAGCCCCGTGCTGCAATATCCGGCCATGGCGATTCACCCGCCCATGCTGTATCTCGGCTACGTGGGTTTCGCGGTGCCCTTCGCTTTCGCCATGGGCTCGCTGATCACGCGGCAGCCGGGCGATGGCTGGATCCATACCACGCGCCGCTGGACGCTGGTCACCTGGCTGTTTCAGGGCACCGGCGTGATGCTCGGCGCGGCGTGGGCATATCATGTGCTCGGCTGGGGCGGCTATTGGGGATGGGACCCGGTGGAAAACGCTTCGCTGCTGCCCTGGCTCAGCGGCACGGCTTTCCTCCATTCGGTGATGATGCAGGAAAAGAAGGGCATGATGAAGGTGTGGAACATGGTCCTCATCGCGACCACGTTCTTCCTCTGCATCCTTGGCACCTCGATGACGCGCGGCGGGCTGGTGCAATCGGTACACGCCTTCGCGCAGTCCGAGATCGGCAAATACTTCGTCACGTTTCTGGCTTTGGGCGTCGCCGCCACCGCTTACCTGATCCTCGACCGGCTCGATTATCTGAAGAGCGAGGCGCAACTGGAATCGGTGATCTCGCGCGAATCCAGCTTTCTGTTCAACAACCTGATTCTGCTGGCGAGCTGCTTCGCGGTGCTGTGGGGAACGCTGTTTCCGAAAATCTCCGAATGGATCTCCGGCGACCAGATCTCGCTCGATGCCGATTGGTACAACCGGCTGATGGTGCCCATCGGCCTGTTCCTGCTGTTCCTCACCGGTGTCGGTCCTCTGTTCGCCTGGCGGCGCACGTCGCTCGACCGCTTGCGCCGCAACTTCCAGTGGCCCGGCATCGCCTCGCTGGTGTTGGTCGCCGCGCTCTTCGCCGCCGGAATCCACCAGCCCTATCCGCTGATCTCGTTCGGCTTCTGCCTGTTCGTGGCGATCACGGTAATCGTGGAGTTCTACAAAGGCGCGCATTCCATCGCCGGCCGGACCGGCATGAGCCTGCCGCGCGCCACGGTCGAGTTGACTCACCGCAACACGCGCCGCTACGGCGGCTACCTGGTGCACATGGGCGTGGTGCTGATCTTCATCGGCTTCACCGGCCACGCCTTCAATAAGAGCGAGGTCAAGGAAATGAGCCAGGGCGACACCATGAGCATCGGCCACTATGAACTGCGCCTAGCCAGCCTGGAGCAGGGCGAGAACCCCAATTACCTGTGGTATCGCGGCATCTTCCAGATTTCCAAGGACGGTCAGCCGCTGGGCACGTTGCAGCCGGAGAAGCGGACGTTCAAAGCCAGCCGAGAGAGCACCTCGGAGGTGGCCATCCGTCAGCGCCCCAACGAGGACCTGTATGTCAATTTCGGCGGCATGTCCGACGATAACCAGCGCGCCGTGATTCAAGCCTTCGTCAACCCTCTGGTAACCTGGGTCTGGGTGGGCGGGTTGGTGCTGATCGGCGGCACGCTCGTCTGCCTGGTCCCGAGTAAGGTTAAAATGCAATACGCGCGCACCCAGGTGGTGGGCATCGCCAAACAATATGTCGATTTGCCAGCAAAGCGCTAAAGATGGGTTGCCGGTCCATCGATTCCTCACCGTCGCGGTTTTGGCGCTGGCCTTCGCAGGCCTCGCTCTGGCCCAGACGGCCTCCGAGAAGCCCAATGCGGATGTGCGGCGTGTCGGCATGCGGCTGGCTTGCAAGTGCGGCTGCAAGGATTCCGTTGCCACCTGCGCCATGCTCGACTGCGGTTTTTCCAAGCCAGCCAAGGAACGCATTGCCCGCATGCAGGCGGCGGGCTTTTCGGACCAGCAGATTATCGACGCCTTCATCCGCGATTATGGCCCCGGCATTTACCTGGCCCAGCCCAGCGCTTTCGGCTGGACGGTGCCGTATGTCGCGGCCGGTCTGGGCCTGGTAGTAATCCGGTTCTTCATCAAGAAATATCGAAAGCCGAAACCGCTGGTTGAGCTCGACTCAGTGGCCATCGATGACCCGGCGCTTGCAAAGTATAAGGACCAGATCGAGAAGGATCTGGCCAACCTGGAGTAAAATTCTGGCGTGATCATTTCTGTTGCTTCCGTGCTGGCGGTCGCCGTCATCGCGTTCATCCTGGTTGTCAGACCCAGGGACTTGCCGCCGCCCGAGCCGGAAGATCCCTTCGCGCACCTGGACGAACGCAAGGCCGCCATTTACGAAAACCTGCGCGATTTGCAGTTCGAGTTCCGGGTGGGCAAGCTCTCGGAAACCGATTACCAGAAAACCAAGCAGGATCTGCAAAGCGAGCTGGCCGCCGTGCTCGCCGAAGTCGACCGCGTGCGTGCAGGACTCGCGGCCTCGCCTTCGAGCAAGCCTAAGGCACTTCGCGCGGAACCTGTCAAGGCAAAGGTATGTCCATCCTGCGGAGCCAAATTTGAGAAAGAATTGAAGTTTTGCGGTGAATGCGGCAAGCCCATGAAAGCGGCCAGAGCATGATGGCGCAATCGCTGCTTCAAAAGTGCTCTTGGGCGCTCCTTCTACTGTTTGCCCTCCCGCTTGCCGCCGCCGTCACCGGCACGGTCATCAATCGCACCACCGGTGCTCCGCAGGCGGCAGCCACGGTGACGCTCTACAAGTTCGGCCAAAGCGGCATGGAGCCGGTCACCGGCACCAAGACCGACGCCCAAGGCCAATTCACCATCAACCAGAATCCAGCCGGTCCCGGGCCGGCCATGCTCCGGGTGGAAATCGACAACGTGACCTACAATCATATGTTGCCGCCCGGCACGCCCACTACCGGCATCACGCTGGACGTGTTCAACGCCAGCCGCCAGCCGCAGGCCGTGAAAATCTCGAAGCACATGCTCCTTTTCCAGCCATCGTCCGGTGGCCAGATGACGGTCAACGAGACATTCCTGGTCGATAACTCCAGTAAGACCACCTGGGTCGATCCCGTGAACGGAACGCTGCGTTTCTATCTGCCCGCCGCTGCGGAGGGAAAGGTCGAGGCGACGGCTGCCGCACCCGACGGGATGGCCGTTCCCATTCCTACTGCCAAGACCGCCGCGCCGCAAGTCTATGCCGCCAAGTTCGAGATCAAGCCCGGCGAGACCCGCTTCGATCTCAGCTACACCGTGCCCTATACCACCGGCACGGCGTACGCCGGAAAGATCGCGACCGCGGATGAAAACACCTACCTGGTTGCGCCGGAAGGGGTGACGCTGGAGGGAGGCGGCTTGCAGGACCTGGGTGAAGAGCCGCGCACCCACGCGCACATTTTTGGGTTAGCCGCCAATGCCTATCGCATCAAGCTGACGGGCGCCGTGGCGGCATCCGCGGCCGCTGAAGCGGCCGCCGATTCCTCGGACCAGCAGGATTCCGGCTCGCGAATCGAAGTCATCCTGCCGCGCGTGAATGGCAAGGCAAAGCTGATCGTCGGGCTGGCGCTGGCGATTCTCGCGCTGGGCTTCGTGCTCCTCTATCGCGCGCAAGCGCCCGCCGCCAAGGAGAGCAATGAACGCGGTCGCGGTTGATGGCGTCTGGAAGTTTTACGGCGACTACCCCGCGTTGCGCGACATCAAGCTGGAAGTGGAGGCGGGAACCTGCCTGGCGCTGATCGGCCGCAACGGGGCGGGGAAAACCACGCTGCTGCGCATCCTCGCCGGTTTTTCGCGGCCCGGCCGCGGGCAAGTGCGCATCTGCGGCGCAGCGCCGCGCGACACCGCTACGCGCCGCCGCATCGGTTTCATCGGCCACGGCATTTCGGTCTACGACGAGCTGTCGGCCATCGAGAATCTCACCCTCTTCGCCCGCCTTTACGGTCTGAAGGAGCCGCGCAAGGTCGCCACCGAGTGGCTGGAGCGCACGGGTCTGGACCGCGTTGCGGGCGGCCTGGTGCGCGAATTCTCCCGCGGCATGCGCCAGCGCCTGGCCGTGGCGCGCGCCTTCCTCCACAATCCGTCCGTGCTGCTGCTGGATGAGCCATTCACGGCGCTCGATGACCGCGCCATCGCCGTGCTGCAACGGCTGCTGCGCGAAGCGCTCGCCGAAGGCAGGACCATCGTCATGTCCACCCACCAGTTGCGCGAGGCGCTCGATCTGGCCACTCACGTGGCATTGCTCAATCGCGGCAAAGTCGCTTTTTCCGGCCCCCGCACGCCGGAAATCGTGGCCGATCCCGGCTACCTCTACGCGAGGTACGGCGAGGGCTGATGGACTTCTTCCGCCAGGTGATGGTAATCGCGGCCAAGGATCTGCGCGCCGAGCTGCGCACCAAGGAGGCCATCAACGGCTCGCTGGCGTTCTCACTGGTGATCCTGCTGCTGTTCAGTTTCGCCTTCGATCCCACCGGCGATACCACGCGCGAAATTTCCGGCGGCTTGCTGTGGATCGTCTTTGCTTTCGCCGGCACGCTGATCCTCAACCGCAGCTTCGCCCGCGAGCTGCCCAACGACTGCCTGGACGCGCTGATCGCCGCGCCCATTTCCGGCGCCGCGCTGTTCCTCGGCAAGGCCATCGCCAACTATTTGTTGCTGCTCGCCATGGAGCTGATTTCGCTGCCCATCTTCGGCATCTTTTATAACGTGCGATGGACCCAGCGCTTCCCCGAATTGATGCTGGTGCTGCTGCTCGGCACTTGGGCTCTCACCGTACTCGGGACCATCACCAGCGCGCTCACCGTCAACATCCGTTTGCGCGAGGTCATGCTGCCTCTGCTCACTTATCCGGTGCTGGTTCCCGCGCTGATGGGCGCCATGCAGTTGACCATGGCTCTGATTTCCGGCACGCCCATCAACGCGGAAAACGTGATGTGGCTCAAAATGCTGGTTGGCTTCGATGTGATTTATACGGCGGTATCCCTGGTTTTGGTCGAGACAATTTTGGTAGGTTGAGTTGAGGTAGGACAGACGATCGGTTTTTGTCGTCTGTCAAAGTGCCGTGCAGTGGCGCGGCATGACAGACCACGAAAGGCGATGGTCTGTCCTACCTGGCCCGTGGAGCAGGCGAACATGAAAGAGAAATCCGGTCGGGGAGATTACGTCCTTTACGCCTTGGGCGCTGTGGCGATTGCCATTCTGGCGCGCGACATCAACGTCATCGCCCGCCTGCCGCCAGAAGCGCAGCAGGGAGCGATCTTCAAGATCATCTTCTTTCACGTTCCGGTAGCGATCACCGCTATGATCGCGGCCGCGGTGGCGCTCATAGCCAGCGTGCTTTTCCTGATCACAAGGAATTTCCGCTATGACGCGCTGGCGGTTGCGGTCACCGAAGTGGGCCTCGCTTTTCTGGCCGCCAACCTGGTCACCGGATCCATCTGGGGCCGCATCATCTGGGGCCAATGGTGGGCGTGGGACGCGCGCTTGACCTCGGCGCTGGTGTGCTGGATTCTCTACGCCGCTTACCTGATGCTGCGCCGCGCCGTGGAAGAACCAACCCAGCGCGCCACCTTCGCCGCCGTCTGGTCCATCTTCTCTTTCATCGACGTCCCGATCGTGATCTTTTCTATCAAATGGTGGCGCACGCAGCACCCGCAGCCGGTCTTCTGGGGCGGCGGCAGCTTTCCGCCCGATTGGACCGCGGTCTTTCTGTGGAATATGCTGGTCATGGTACTGCTGGGCATCGTGTTGACCGTGGTCCGCGTAAGGCAGGAAGATGCCCAACGTGAGCTCGATTCGCTGCGCCGCACCGCGCACGCTATGTGAGGAACCTATGCACTTACAGTCCATCCCCTTGCTCTTTGCGCAGATCACCACGCCAGACGACCTTGTCCGCGAAGCCGCGCGTCTCCAGCGCAACTACGAGTTCCTGAGTTACGGGCTCACCGTCGCCTGGATCATCCTGGTGATTTACGTATTGTTCCTGGTGAGCCGCGGCCGCAAGCTGAAGCGCGAGATCGCCAGCCTGAAGGCCATGCTCGAAGACCGCCAGAAATCATGAGGTGGGGCGTGCTTTAGCTTGCCCGTTTGAGCTTTCTAGCTTGCGAAAGAGTCGCCGATGAGTCCCGTGGAAACCGTTCTCGATTTCATCAACCGCATCAACCAAAGCGACGCCGACAAGCTGGCTGAGTTGATGACGGAAGATCACGTGTTCATCGACGGGCTGGGCCAAACCGTTCGCGGCCGCGAGAACATGCGCGCCGGCTGGCGAGCGTATTACGCCTTTTGCCCGGACTACTGGGTGTCTCACGAGAAGATCCTCTCAGACGGGAATGTGGTGGCTGTTTTCGGCGCGGCCGGCGGAACCATCGCCGCAAATGGCGAGCTCCGGCGAGAGAACCAATGGCGCACCCCGGCAGCGTGGCTGGCTGTCGTGGAAAACGGCTTGGTGAAGGAGTGGCGCGTCTACGCCAACAACAAACCGGTGTATGACATAATGGCGAAATCCAAGATCGCGCCACCGCGATAACGGAGCCGATGACCAAACACCAGTCTGTGGAAACCGCCGTAACCTTCGATACCGTCCGCAAGATCGCGCTTGCCCTGGAGAACGTCGAGGAAAGCACTTCCTATGGCACGCCCGCGTTCAAGGTGCGCGGCGCGCTGGTCGCGCGGCTCCATCAAGACGGCTGCTCTCTGGTCGTCCGGATGGGATTTGAAGAACGCGCGGAGCTGATGGCAGACGATCCCGAAACCTATTACATCACCGATCACTATCTCAATTACCCGTGCGTGCTGGTTCGCCTCTCGCGCGTTCGCCCCGACGCTTTGCGCGATCTCCTCGGCGGGGCGCGGCGGCTGGCCGCGGCAGAGAAGCCGCGCAAATCCGGCCGGCGGCGAAATGAATAAGTGGCGAGCGCTGGCACCCTACCTTTTTGCGAAATGAATCGGCTTTACGGGGACCGGAGCGTCCAGGATTCTCAGCTCAGCCTGTCCGTCGCCGGCGAGCTTCATTTCGAACTTGAGGACATCATCGCCGTCCTTTTCCTCGAAGGTCAGCGTATCGCCACGAAGTTTCGCATTGAGAATCGGTGAAGGCGTGTCCGGCTGTTCGGTGGATTCCGGTTCCTGCAAGTCCCCGTTCGCGTCGGTATTGATGCTGCACGCGTCGGTTTCTCCAGAAATCTGGTCACCGGCCTTCAACCGGATGATGCAAATCACCTTGTCCTTGAACTTCGCCTCCCACGTGCCGGCGAACTTTTTCTGCGCCTTGGCGTCTTGCCCCACAAGGGGCAGACAGGCCAGCAAGAGCAGCGGAGCAAACGTGAATCTACGCATGGCGCTGACCAATGCAAATCTATGGCCGTTTTCGGAATCCGGCTCAGTGTCGGGTTTGTCGACGAGAATCCGTGCGGGTCAGTCACTAGGTGTGAGCGCCGCGACCATCAACCGGCTGCTCGGATGCCAGTTCCATAACCTTAGTTAATAAAATTCTGCTGACTATTAACCAAATTCAGCTTGATATCGCTATCGTATTCCACCATTCTTATACAGGGTCAGGTTGACGCGGTGTTTGGGACCTTCCCGTGTGGGGATCATTGGCTCGTCCCGATGTTCGGGTTGTCACGTCCCGTGTCGACTTCGGCTCGTTCGTTCGCGCTAAGAACTCGCTCCGTTGGCGGACGCGCCTAGCTTAAGGCTCGCGTCCGCCATTCCTATTTTTGGGCTGAAATTCGCCGCCTATCCTTGCGAACTGCGGCATCGGCTTCCTCTCACCGTTCCGCATCCGCTCCAGTCTTCACCAGGTGGCTGTGGTAGCGGCTATAGCCGAAATAGATCGCCAGTCCGATCACGAGCCAGACCACCAGCCGGTACCAGGTGAGCGAATCCAGCGAGACCATCATCGCGAAGCATACCAGGATGGCCAGGATCGGCACCACTGGCACCAGCGGCGTGCGGTAGGGCCGCGGCAAGTCCGGATTGGTACGCCGCATCACCATCACCGCGACCGACACGATCACGAATGCCAGCAGCGTGCCGATGCTGGTCATGTTGCCCAGGTTTGAGATCGGCAGGAAGCCCGAGAAGAGGCTCACGAACACCATGAAGATCAGGTTGCAGCGCCACGGCGTCCGCCACTTGGGGTGAACGTCGGAGAAGATGGCCGGCAGCAGGCCGTCGCGCGACATCGAGTAGAACACTCGAGATTGCCCCAGCAGCATCACCAGAATCACCGAGGTGAATCCGGCGATGATGCCGACGTTGATGGCGATTTGCAGCCACGTATACGGGAACAGCTTGATCACCGTCTCCACCGGCGCCGCGTCCCCGCGGAAGGTGCGGTAGTTCACCATGCCGGTGAGCACGTGCGCGAACAACACGTAGAGGATGGTGCAGATGATTAGCGACCCGATGATGCCGAGGGGCATATCGCGCTTCGGTTTCTTGGCCTCCTGCGCGGCCGTCGATACCGCGTCGAAGCCGATGTAGGCAAAGAAAATCACCGCCGCCGCCCGCATCACCCCGCTGATCCCGAACTCTCCGAACTTGCCCGTGTTGGGCGGAATGAAGGGCGTGTAATTCTCCTGCTTGATGTACGAGAAGCCGATCGCGATCACGATGATCACGATGGTCACCTTGATGATGACGATCACCGCGTTAGTCCGCGCCGATTCGGAAATGCCGATCATCAGCAAAATGGAAATCGCGAAGATGACTAAAATCGCGGGCAGGTTGATCAGCCCGGCCGGCATGTCCCACGGGCAGTGAATCAGATTCGAGGGCAGATCGATGCTGAAGCGGTGCAGCAGCCGGACCACGTAACTCGACCAGCTCACCGAAACGGTGGCCGCGCCCACCGCGTATTCGAGCACCAGGTCCCAGCCAATGATCCACGCCAGCAGCTCGCCCATGGTGGCGTAGGCGTAGGTGTAGGCGCTGCCGGCGATGGGAATCATGGTGGCGAATTCGCTATAGCACATGCCGGCGAAAGCGCAGCCGATCGCCGCCACCACGAAGGACAGCACCACGGCGGGACCGGCGTTATCCGCCGCCACGATGCCGGTCAGCGAAAACAGTCCCGCGCCGATAATGGCGCCGATTCCCAGCGCCACCAGGTTGACCGGGCCCAGCGTGCGCTTCAAATGGTGGATGGTATCCTCCGATTCGGCCAGAATCACATCCACCGATTTCGTTCGAAACAGGCTCATAGGTTCGCTTCCTTTGCCAAAAAGGCTGAGTATACAGTGCTGTGCGGCTCCGGCGCTACTGGGCAGCGCTTGGGCCGGTGACGGCGCACCATTCCTCGATTCTCCGCCGCACGTCGGCGGCGGTTGCGCGCGCGGGCAGCAGATCGGCAATCACCGCTACCGCGTCGGCGCCGGCCTCGAAGACGGCGCGCGCATTCTCACGGGTGATGCCGCCGATCGCCACCAGCGGTTTTTCCGCCAGCGCCCGCGCTCGCCGCAACTCATCGATGCCGACGACAGGGTCGGGATTCTGCTTGGAAGAGGTGCCGAAAATGGGGCCGAGCGCTACGTAATCCACCCGCTCCGCCGCGGCCTCGCGTAACTGCGCCGCATTGTGGCTGGAATAGCCGATTACCGGTCCATCTCCCAGCAACACGCGGGCGTCGGCGGGTGCCAGATCGTCCTGCCCCACGTGCAGCCCCGCGCCCAGCAACTTGGCAATATCGGCGCGGTCGTTCACGATCAAGGTCGCGTCCGCCTGCCGGCATAGCGACGCCACCTTCCGCGCGTCCTCAAACACCGTCGGGCTCCACAGCCCCTTGTGCCGGATCTGCAAGATGCGCGCATCGCCCTCGAGCATGGCCGCCGCCGCCTCCACCAGCGCCAAGCCGCGCTTTTCCAGCGCGCCGGTATCGAGAATCGGGTAAAGCCGCGGCAGTGTCTTCACAATGAAAACCGTGTGCGCATTATACCAGTCAGTATGTGTTCAAGCATGCGCGAACAAAGGCCGCCAAAGAGGATCGGTGCCGTGTGGGTTCGGCCTCTGTTCGCATCGTGGACGCGGCGGGTTGCCCAAGGCCTCTGGTTTTCAGCCGTGCCGATGGCGCCGATGGTCGCTGAGAAAATTGCTACCCCGGCAACCAAGCTGTCGGACATGCGGTGTTGGCAGCGTCATGTTTCTGGTGAATCAAGTACACTACCCCCTACCTCGCACCTTTCAGTATCCGGATGCCGCCGTTGGAAGTGTCGAGATCGACTAGCGGGCCACCCTTTCCGACATCACCCTCCAGGTGTGTCTTGCTGATTTCGCCGTGCACCGTCATTTCGAACTCGCTGCTGATAGAGTCGTTGTTGGTGGATGCGATCACGTGGGCGTTGGTGTTGAGCGGCAGGTGAACCGTGATCGAGCTGTTGGAGGTGTGGGCGCGAATTCCAGCGGCGAAATCCGCAGGCAGTTCCAGATCGATCGAGCCATTGTTGGTTGTGGCACGCACGTCGCTCGGGGAGCGGTCGATCTTGGCGGTGATCCCGCCGTTACTGGTGGTCGCGTCGAGCGAGCCGCGTAGCCCGCGGACATCCACGTGGCCGTTCGAGGTTCGGAGTTGGGCGTCGCCTTCCAGATCGACCAAGTCGATTGGGCCGTTCGAGGTCTCTGCGTCCAGCCTGCCGTGAAGACGCTCTACCCGCACCGAACCGTTGCTGGTGCGAAAATGGGACGGCCCGGCGCCATCTATCGTGTGGATGGCGCCGTTGCTGGCGATGATGCGCTCGAGCACAGCCACGCGCGGGATCTTGATGACGAACCGCGCCCCCTGGTTGTTGCGCCGCTCCACCGGCCGGACGGCGCGCACGGAGACGGACCCGGCAGAGCGGTCGATATCGATGCGCAGGCTGTCGGCGGCGGCCTGCGTGGGGCCGTACTTGGTTCCATCGATCTCGACGCTGTTCTCATCCCAGCTCGAAACGTCAACCGAGCCGTTAAACGTCTCGACCGAGATCCGGCTGCCCGGGGCACACGGGTAGCTGTAGTGAAAATCGCGGCTGAAATGTTGCCAACCGCCATCGAAATCGTCAATATCGCAGCCGGCCAGCGTCAACATGGCTGCCAGCACAGGTAGAACAGGCAAAGCGCGCATGAAAATCCTCGATTCCGGCTTACGCAGTTGCGGGTCCGAATGTTCCATGGAACAAACTGGCATAAATGGCGTACAATCACCAAAGATATGACGCAGCAGCACAGCCGCTGCACGAGGATTCCGCGTGGCAGCCCCGCGGCGGAGTTCGCGAAACGAGCGACAGGAGAGTTCATGTGAAGATCGGCGGTATTGTTCTATTTGCGGCGGCCGTTGTGCTGTTCGCTATTGGTCATGGCAAAGAAGGTCTGGACGCCAGTGTCTGCTACGTAGGGGCCGCTCTCGCGGCGGCACTTGGGGGCCTGTTGTTTGTGATCGCGGGGAGGAGAAAGGCGATAGCGCCCGAGCCCCCTCCAGCCGTCGAGCCGGCCCCAGCGGGAATGAGCGAATTCTCGCGAATCACCGGGGTCTTTTTCGACCCCAAGAAAACCTTCGAAGACATCGCGAAACGGCCCACCTGGATCGTGCCCGTGGTGCTGATGATCATCGCCGCCCTGGCGGTGAGCATGACCATGTCGCAGCGGATCGGCTGGGAACGCATCGTCCGGCATGGGATGGAAGCCAACTCGCGGGTGCAGCAGATGACCCCGGAGCAGCGCGAGCAGGCGGTCACGCTGGGCGTCAAAATCGCGTCGATCATGGGCTACGCCGGAATAGTTTTGGTGCCCGTAATATACGTGATCATGGCCGCCGTCCTCTTAGTCATGGCATCCGGGATTCTCTCCGCGGGGGTCCGCTTCAAACAGGTTTTTGCGGTGGTGTGTTACGAGCCTCACCGGGCTGATTTCGTCGATCCTGACGATCGTGGTTATGTTCCTGAAGAATCCGGATGAGCTCGACATTCAAAACCCGCTGGCGTTCTTCAACCCGGGGGCGTTCATGGACCCGAATTCAGGCTCCAAGTTCGTGTACTCGCTGGCCACATCGCTCGACCTGTTTTCCTTCTGGGCGATTTTGCTCATGGCCGTCGGCCTGAAAGCGGCGGCGGGCAAGAAGCTGACGTTCGGAAGCGCGCTCTTCGCGGTGGTGCTCCCTTGGGCGGTCTACGTGCTCGGCAAGTCGGCGTGGGCCGGCTTCACGAGCTAGTCACGCCGGCTTGCCGTCCTCCGGGAAACTCGCTCGCCGGGGCAAACTGCCCTGACGCCTGCGCCTATAGTCCAGCCGCGACGGGGCTGCGGGTGTGCGCGTCTGGAGGGTCCCGGCTCAATCCCTGCGCAGGTCATCAGCGCCGCTGAGCGCGAGCGTCCCAATGCCGGTCCTTACTGCGTGAGGCGGGCGGCGAGGACGAGGAAAAAGACCGTGCCGACCCCGATCACCGCGCCGTGTGGCAGGCCCATCGCTTTGGGATTGCGCACGTCCAATTCTTCCTTTTTGATGTAGGCCGGGCGTCCGCTCTTCATTTCACTGAGAATGAAGACGACGTTCCACAGCGTCTTCCGGATGCGGCCGTGCGAGGCCATGAGTATCAGCGCCATCGCCCCGCCCAGAACCGCGGTAACGACGAAGATTCCCAACCAATCCTGCCAGCCGACCATGGCGCCCACCGCGGCCATCAGTTTCACGTCGCCGGCGCCCATCGCGCGGATGACATAAAGAAGGAAGTACACGCCGAACGCCAAGCCCAGCCCGCGCAGCGAAAACCAGACGCCCGCCAACGAAAACCAGCCTCCCAGCGGGTCAAACAGAAACGCGTTCAACACCAAGCCTATCGCCACCCCTGTCACGGTGATCCAGTTCGGAATACGGCGGAAGCGGACATCGTAAATCGCGGCTACCAGCAACAGGGCTAGCAGCACGATTTCGATTGGCAGTTTAGGCAGCGTCATGTCAGCTCAATCATAACGCGCCAGTCCGCCGGCTCCCCAGTCCCCGATCGTTTATAGCCGGATGCTAACCAGGAAGCGGCCGGCCGCCCGCCGGCGCTACGGAACCACGCTGGGAGCGGGTCTGGAGGCTTTCATCCGAATGCCATCGCCACGTGCGGCCAGGCCAGGGATGGAGACCTGATTGCGCTTTTTCGTTGGCCTACGGCGAATTGATCGTCGCCCAGGGCCTCCACGTTGACAAGGCGTTTGCGGTCGAGCCGAGCTTTTTCCTTCGCGGCGAGAATCATCATTACACTTTCCTCGACACCGTTGGCGTTTCAGCCGGCCCTTCTCCAACGCTGCCATCAGCAGCAGGGCTGCCAGCGGCTGCAGAAAATGATGCGTGGGAATGGTTCGCAGGATTTATAGCACTGCGGCCCGTGCTGGGGCTGCCGCGCGCGCCGGAGACACCGGCTTCCGCGGCGGCATCCGGTTCAGCAGCCGTTTCACCGAACGCGCCAGCATGGCTGGCTCGCCCGACGTCTTGGCAATCACCGCGTCGGCGCCGGTGTTTCGCTCGTTCAGCCCCAGCGGTTCCACAAAGCCCGACAGAAGGATGATGCGCGCGGCGGCATCCCGCCCGCGGATTCGGCGGATCATCTCGATGCCATCCATGCCAGGCATGCGATAATCCGTAACCACCACGTCATAACGGCCGCACTCGAATCGCCGCAGCCCTTCTTCACCGTTCAGCGCCGTCTCCACCTCCAACCCGAGCTCCTCGAGCAGCAGGCGGCGCACCAAAAGCCCGTCGGGATTGTCATCGACGAGTAGGATCTTAAACGGCTCAGCGGCGGGGGTTTTCATCATGGAACTGTGGGAGCGTAACAGACCTGTAATCGGTATGTCAACCAATTTTTATCGCCTTGTAAAATCGGAAGATACTTTTCTTGACATCCGGCGCTCGATGAGTTTGAGCTCGCTGTCCGCGCGCACGCGCGCCGCGGTACGCTGAGAGTTAACTTCCGAGCCGTCCTATGAAGCTAAACACTCTGGCCGAAGCCTTGGGTTGCCGTTTGGCGGGCTCGGCCGAAATCGAGATCACCGGCGTCGCCACCGTGGAACAAGCCGGGCCGGGCCACATCACGTTTCTGGCCAATCCGAAGTACGCCGCCAAGGCGAAACACACGCGGGCCAGCGCGATTCTGGCCGCCGAGCCGCTGGCCGGCATCGACATCGCCTGCTTGGTTTCGGCGAATCCGTACCTCGATTTCGCCCGCGCCCTGGCTTTGTTCTACCAGCCGCCGCGGCCCGCCTTGGGGATTCACCCGTTGGCCTCGGTCGCCGCCAGCGCCGTCATCGGCGAGAACCCCTCCATCGGCGCGTTTGCCGTCGTCGGCGAGCGAGTGAAGATCGGTCGCAATGCCGTCCTGCACCCGCACGTTGTGATCTACGAGGGCGTCGAGATCGGCGACGATTTTCTGGCCCATTCTCACGCCGCCGTGCGTGAGCTCTGCCGTATCGGCAACCGGGTGATCCTGCAGAACGGCGTCGTCGTGGGCGGCGACGGCTTTGGCTTCGCCAAGCGTGCCGACGGCACTCATGCCAAGATCGTCCAATCCGGCGTCACCATCATCGAAGACGACGTCGAAGTGCAGAGCCTCACCTCGGTTGATCGCGCCACGATCGGCGAAACTCGAATCCGGCGCGGCGCGAAGATCGATAGCCTGGTGCAGATCGGCCACGCCTGCGTGGTCGGCGAGGACAATATCATTTGTGCGCAGAGCGGACTCGCGGGCAGTACCACGCTGGAGCGGAACGTGCTCCTGGCCGGACAGGCCGGTTCGGCCGGCCACCTTACCGTGCACGAGGGCGCTATCGTATATGCGCAGAGCGGCTTGGGCGGCGACGTTCCTCCCGGCGCCCGCGTTTCCGGCTCGCCCGCGTTCGATGCTGGTGAATGGCTGCGTGCCATAACCGCTTTTCAAAAGCTGCCCGAAATGCTCAAGACCCTACGGGAATTGAAGAAAAGAGTCGATCAATTAGAACAGCGATGACGAACCAAACACCCCCCAATGGCGGCCGCCGTCCGGTCGCGTACCTCAACGAGCAGTTCCTGAACAGCCCGGACGCGCGGGCCATCCGCATCCTGTCGGAATTTCTGGAGCCGCTGGCCCACTTCCGCCGTCAGAAGATTCGCGACACGGTCGTCTTCTTCGGTTCCGCGCGCGTGCGCGAAGACAGCGAGCTCGGTCAATATTACAAGGACGCCCGCACGCTGGCGAAAATGCTCACCGAATGGGCCGCCCAATTCACCAACGGCACCTATCGTTTCGTGGTGTGCTCCGGCGGCGGTCCCGGTATCATGGAGGCCGCCAATCGCGGCGCCTCCGACGCCGGCGGAAAGACCGTCGGGCTGAACATCGGCCTGCCCTTCGAACAGTTCCCGAATCCGTATATCACGCCTGAGCTGAGCTTCGAGTTCCACTACTTCTTCATGCGCAAGTTCTGGTTCGCCTACCTGTCCAAGGCGCTGGTGGTGTTTCCCGGCGGCTTCGGCACGCTGGATGAGATGATGGAAATCCTCACCCTCACGCAGACCCAGAAGCTCGCCAAGAAGGTGACCGTGGTGCTCTACGGGTCGAAATATTGGAAGGAGATTATCAACTTCGACGCGCTGGTGAAATACGGCACCATCAGCGCCGAAGATTTGAACCTGTTCCAGTACGCCGACGATCCGGAAACCGCTTTCGCGATGTTGCAGGCCGGGCTGGAAGCATATGTGCAACCGGAGACGCAGGAATTGCCGGCGATTTCCAGGTCGCGCAATCCGCAGAAACCTTCCGGCACCTCGTGAGCGGCGTCAAACCGATGCCAATCGATTCCCCTGTGTTCCGGCGAAGCGTGGCGCCGGGCATCGAAATCAAGTTGCTCGAACCCTCTGACGCCGAGGCCGTCTTCGCCGTCGCCGACCGCGACCGTGCCTATCTGCGCGAGTGGCTGCCGTGGGTGGATCGCACCGATTCGGCTGAGGATGTGCGCCACTTCATCGAAGACGTGGTGAGTCCGCAGTGGGCGGATAACCGCGGCCCGCAATGCGGCATCTGGGTGGATGGCTCGTTGGCCGGCTCGATTGGCTGTCACGCCATCGACTGGGCCAACCGCGCCTGCAGCCTCGGCTACCGGATCGAATCCCGCCGCCAGGGGCAGGGACTCGTCACCCGCTCGGTCGCCGCGATGCTGGATTACCTTTTTGAAACGCAGCGCTTGCACCGCGTGGTGATCCAATGCGGCGTCGGCAACCACCGAAGCTGCGCCATCCCGGAGCGCCTCGGCTTCATCAAGGAAGGTGTGCTGCGCCAGGCCGAGCGCGTCGGCTCCCGCTGGGTAGACCTGGCCACCTGGAGCATGCTGGAAGAGGAATGGCGCCTTATGGCGCGGGCCCCCGGCCTGCGCTAACCTGGCGCACAGCCCGGCTTCCTACCGCGCGATTCCGCACTTCTTCCATTTGTCCGCCGCGCAACGGCGGACCTGCTAGAATCGGTAGCAGAAGTAACGGGGGGGGGACCATGTCCGATCTCACAGCGGGCGGCGCCAGCCAGCGCCGAGACCCAATCACTCTCTTGCACGAAAGCGAAAACTTGGTTATGGCGCTGCTCGAATCGGCGTCGCAAGCGATTCTGAGCGTTGACGCGAGCGGCCGCATTGTGCTGGCCAACCCCAAGACCGAGGAAATGTTCGGTTATACCCGCCAGGAGCTGCTCGGCGCGCGAGTTGAGATTCTTCTCCCCGAGTCCCGGCGGCGAGCTCACGAACGCGAGCGGGAAGAGTACTTCATGCGGCCGCGCGTCCGGCCGATGGGCATTGGATTGGACCTCGCCGGCCGGCGAAAGGACGGAACCGAGTTTCCAGTCGAGATCAGCCTCAGCTACGTCGAGACCACCGAGGGCACGTTTGCGATTGCCTTTGTCAATGACATCAGCGACCGCAAGCGGCTCGAAGACCGGCTGCTGGAGGCGCAGAAAATGGAGGCCGTGGGAAGGCTCGCTGGCGGCGTGGCGCACGATTTCAACAATATGTTGACCGTGATTGCCGGCTATAATTGCATGATCCTCGACGACCTTTCGCCGCTCGATCCATTGCGTGGCTGCGCCGAAGAGGTGCTCAAGGCGGCTGACCGGGCCGCGGCGCTGACCAGACAGCTATTGGCTTTCAGCCGCCGCCAGGTCATGCAGCCCTGCGTGATGAACATCAACACCGCGGTTGTGCACACCGAAAAGATGCTGCGCAGACTGATCGGCGAAGATGTCGAGCTGGTTCTCAGCCTGCGGGAGGACGCGGGCAACATCAAGGCGGACCCGAACCATATCGAGCAGGCGATCGTCAATCTGGCGCTGAATGCGCGCGATGCCATGCCGGAGGGCGGCCGCATCACGGTCGAAACCGCCAATGCACACCTGGATGAGACCTACGCGCGGACGCACCTCGGCGTAAAGCCCGGCGAGTTTGTCATGGTGGCCGTCAGCGATACCGGCCACGGCATGGATGCCGAGACGCGCCGGCGCCTCTTCGAGCCGTTTTTCACCACCAAGGAAAAGGGCAAGGGCACGGGCCTGGGGCTGGCCACCGTGTACGGCGTGGTCAAGCAGCTCGGCGGCGACATCTGGGTTTACAGCGAACCCGGCCAGGGCACCACCTTTAAGCTCTATTTCCCGCGCGTCACCGAGAACGCCAGTCTGCCTGCGGCCAGTCCCGTAGAGGCGGATCGAGCGCCGTCAACCGAAGCCATTCTGGTGGTCGAAGACGAACAAGCCGTGCGCGATCTCACGGTGAAGATACTGCGGAAACTGGGTCACACCGTGCTGGCCGCGGCCAACGGCACCGAGGCCATCGAAATCGCCACGTCCCATTCCGGTCCTATCGCTCTCCTGCTGACCGACGTGGTGATGCCGAACATGAGCGGCCGCCAGGTGGCGGAGCATCTGCTCAAACTCAGACCCGAATTGAAAGTGCTTTACCTGTCCGGCTACACCGACAACACGGTGGTCCACCACGGCGTGCTGGAGGACGGCGTCGAATTCCTTCCCAAGCCGTTTAGCCGGGAAGCCCTGGCGAGAAAGATCCGCGACGTGCTGGGAACTGCCCCGCCGGCGAATGGCGACCCGCAGTCCTGAATGCTGCTACCCGGCACGCATATCCGCGGAGCGCGTCGAGATTTTTCTTGACGTGTCTTTTCGCCTTCGGGCCAGCAGCCGCGGGTTTACGTCGAGATGCCGCCCAGTGCCGATGGATGCTTCGGCTGGTAGAGACCGACTTCGCCTCCGCCGGGAAGCCGTATCCTGGTGACCGACCCCCATGGTGCTTCCTGCACTTCCGAACATCGGACGCCCTTGTCCGCTAGAGCCAATATCTCGTCCTCCAGATCGTCACACGTGAGATAGAGTTCGTGCCGGCCATTCGTTTCGGCGGGATGAACCGCCACTTCCGCCGGAGGCAGCGCGAAGATCAGCCATCCGTGACCGGCGTCCACGGATGAAAACCCGAGGACCTCCCACAAGAAAGCGCGATCAGCCGCCGCATCCTTGCTGTATAGGATTACATGGGCCCCAAAAATCATGAACTCTGCTCCTTTTCACCCCGATCTGGCGCTGATTACAGTACGCTGTCCAGCAGTTTTGTGCCGTCCGGAACACCCAGTCCCGAGCACGCGTCCCAACCGGGACCGGCGGTGTACAACCCTTTCAGCTTTCCGTAGATGTCGTTGTTCCCCGTGGTGATGTCGCGGAACGCCGACGCCGCGGAGCCATACAAGAGCGGATTCAGGAAACCGGCGGTAACTCCCGGCGTCTTCTGCGCCAGGCTTTGGTTGACCAGCGCAATCAGACCGGCCATCAGTGGCGCTACCGCGCTGGTGCCCCCGATCACCTGCTGCGTCCCCGCGAGGAAGATCTGGTAACCTCTGTCGGGATCCGCGTTACCGGCCACGTCCGGCAAGCCGCGCCCGGCGCTGCCATTGGGCGCTTTCGGCACCTGGATGTTAGCCTGGTAAGAAGGCAGCGCAAACAGGTTGCTGACGCCTCCTCCGCCCGCACCGGCCCTCTGGCCTTCGTTCCAAACCACCTCGCTCGCGATCGATCCGTTTGCAACGGAAAGCTTGGTACCTCCGCAAGCCAGCGAAAACGGGCTCGAGGAAGGGAAGTCGGCATGCGGCTTTCCGTCCCACCCCTTCAGCGCCATATCGGGCGAACCGTCGTCGCCCGCCGCGCAGCAAACCGTGACGCCCAATTGTGCAGCGTCCTGGATCGCCTGATTTAACCCCTGCGTGAACTGCTGATCCACTTGTCCGTCAGGGTCCTCCGGCCCTCCCCAACTGATCGAAATCACGCTCGGTTTGCGTACCGTGTCGTGGACCGCCTGATTCACCGCGTCAATGAAGCCGTCCGTCGTGTTGGGCGCAAAGTAAACCGCGATGGTCGCCCCCGGTGCGACGGATCCGGCAACTTCGATATCCAGAGTCACTTCACCGTCCGAGCCGGGGTCCGGCCCGGGAACGTTCGCCCCGCCATCCACGCTCACCGCTACCACCGTGGGCGCGGCGATGCCGAGACCCTTGAAGTAAGCCGTCAAGTCGGATGCTTGATATCCGGCGCCGGTCGGGTTCCCGGATTTATCCACGTCATTCAGCTCGATCAGGGCGATCGACTGGCCTTGGCCGGTAAGCCCCGCCGGAAAGTTATAGAGTGCCGCAACTTGCGGCGCCGTGATACTCGGGTCCACCGCCTTCTTGCTCTTCGCGGGCGCTGCCTTGCTCTTGGCCCTGGTTGCCTTTCGCGGCTTGGTGGTGATCGAACCGCGCCAGCGGGAATGATGCTTCGCCACCGGCCGGTTGTCGAGCCCATATACGCCGACGACGATATCCTTCAGATCTTTCGGGATGTAAATGGAGCCCGTCCGGCCGCGGTATGGCCCCGCGCTGCCCTTTGCGTAATGGCGCAGCTCCACGCCGAATGCTTCGCTTAAGCTTGCGGCGGTGCCTTTCATCCGGATGGTTCGCTGCCCGGCGTTCGCCGCCGATACCACCAAACCGTGGGCGTGCGCGAATGCCTCTACTTTGGCGAAATCCGCCGGGTCTGCCCCGTACTGCTCGGCGAAGTGCTCGCGGCTCAGGGTCTGGCGCTCGGCCGGCTTCTGCGCGCCCAACTTCATCAGGTCTTCGGGAGACGCTTGGGCCCGGCCCCGGATACGAACCGTTACCTCGATCAGTTCGCCCGGATCCACGGTCCTGCCCGCTATCGCGCCTGGCATTGCTCTGCGCTCGCTGCCCGGCAGCTTAATGCGTGACTTTGTCGCCATCTGAATGCCTCCTACTCCCTGGTAAGTGATCCAGTCAATTCTATATCACTCCGGGTTAATGCCGTGCCAGCCCAATGTGGTTTTTTCCACGTCGTCGGAGCTAGCTTGCGGGGCAGGTCGGTAAACCCGCGCTCCGATGGTCAATCGGCGCAGTCGGGCGCAAGTCCGACCGTTTACGCTCCCACGTCTCCTCTGAAGCCCGGCCCGCCTCAGCCGCCCGTAGCCGGGCAAAGGTCGCGGAAGAACGGGCAGGCGCGGCAGCGCTCTCCTTCGTTCAAAGGGAACTGCAAGCTGCTTTGCGCTTCCTCAAACTCGCGCACAACCTCACTGGGCGATTCGATCAACGATGGCGCGAGGTCAATCTCCACCACCGTGTTTGGCCGGAGGAAGCATAGGAAAGCGCGATCTGGAGCCCGGCCGGCCAACTGCTCGACAGCCATGCCATACAGCCGAAGCTGCAATCCGTAATCCTGCGCGCGGCGGTGCGCTTCGGCGAGGTTGACGGCGTCGGTCTTGTAGTCCACGATCACCAACTCCCCGCCTTCTTCGAACCACAAGTCCACCTGGCCGCGGATTACCAGACCCTCCACCGCCATCAGGAAATCGAATTCGCGCTCGACACGGGTTGCCTTGGCGGCACGCCGGCCGAGAGCGCTGTTGCGGAAATCATCGGCCAGGCGCAACGCTTCCTCGTCCGGATCGGCAACCGCGGCGCCGGCGAGCAACTGGTGAACCTGCGTACCCAGCTCACTGGCCGGAAGGCTCTCATCCTCGCCGGGCTCCGCGATCCGGTGCGAACGGCCATCGAAACCGAGATAGTGCCCCAGATAGTAACGCCTCGGGCACTGTGCGAACTCACGCAGCTCCGTGACGGTGGCGTTAGTGTCGTGCTGCCCGGTCACCGCTGGCGCGTCCAGCCAGGTGGTCGCCGGAGGCGCCGCTCCGGAAGTCCGCGCCGCCGGAGCGCGCGCGATCCAGTCCGGTGCGCTGTCCGTCACCAGCAACCGCAGCTTCCAGGGATTTCCATCCGGCGCGGCGTACTCGATCGCGCGGTCGCCCGTTTCCGTCAGCGGTAAACTCAGGCTCTCCGAAACCCGCTTCGCCCAGTTCTCGATTTTCTTGCCCGTCCCCGAAAAGGTGAGCGCGAGGTGCTGCTCGGCGCGGGTCATGGCCACGTAAAGCAACCGGTGGCTCTCCTCCTCCTCGCGCCGTTTGCGTTCTTCCCGAATCGCGTGCTGGAACACATCGTCCTTATCGCCGCCATCGGCCGGGTTGCGCCAGCGCGCGCCGAGACCGGCCCTCGGCGAAAACGCCACCACCGGCGCCCCACTCGCAACCCCCTTTTGCAGTGCCGCCACGAATACGATGGGGAACTCCAGCCCCTTGGCGGAATGCACAGTGAGGATTTGCACGGCGTCGGCGGAATCCTCGGGCGGGGCGTCGGGTTCGCGCAGGTCCGAGTCGCGCAGCACTTCCAACTCGGCAACGAACTGGTCGAGCGTCATGCGCTCGGCCGCGGCGCGCGCCAGCCCGAGCAGTTTGTCGATATTGGCCGCGCCGCGCGCGCCATTGGAAGGCTGATAGCCGCAGTCGTCGATCGCTTCCGCCAACAGGCGGTCGAAACCAACGCTCTCGCGGAGCAGTCGCCACCGGCGTAAGCGCTCGCGGAAATGCACGAGAGCGCGGAAATCGTCCGCATCGAATTCGGATTCCGCTTCCGCGCTCAGCCGCCCCAACCCGGTGCTCAAATTTTCCACCAGCAGCCGCAAAGCCAGCAACGCTTCATCGGAAACCGCCACCAGCGGCGATCGCAGCACCACGGCCAAACTGACTTCATCGCGCGGGTTGGCAATCACACGCAGCAGATGCACCAGGTCGTTGACCTCGCGCGAATCGTAGAGACCTTTTCCGCGGTTGACCAGGTAAGGAATGCCGGCTTCTTCCAAGGCGAGCGCGAACTGCGGAATCACCTCCGTATTGCGCACCAGCAAGGCGATATCTTCGTAAGTGAACTCGGGTGATTCATCGAGCAGTTCAACGACGCGGCGCGCCACCCAGCGCGCTTCCAGCTCCAGCGCCGCCTGCGCGTCGTCCGCCGTGGCACAGATGGCTTCGACGGCCACATCGCGTGCCGAGGCGAAGTTGCGCCGCGCCACCAAAGTTCGGGGCTCGATGCCCGGCGCGCCGACCGTGATCTTTTCGATCGCGCTCAGAATCTGCGGCCGGCTGCGAAAATTATCCTCCAGGCGGACCAGTCCGCTCCCGGCAGCCTCGACTTGGTCGCGGTAGCGCTGAAAGCCGGCCGGCTCGGCATGACGAAAGCCGAAGATCGACTGGTTGACGTCGCCCACCGCGTAAAAGCGGTCCGGCGACCGCACCAGTTCCAGTAGCCGTGCCTGTTGCGGGTTGGTGTCCTGGAATTCATCCATCAGGATATGATCGAACTGCTCTTTCAACCGCGCGCGGGCTGGCCGGTCGCGATCGAGAAAACGGACCGCGCACTCCTCCAGATCGGCGAAATCGAGCGTGCCGGAACGTTGTTTCCGTTCGCGGTAAATTCGGTCGAACCGGCGCAGAATGTCGAACAGCGTCCGGCGCTCGTGCCGGTACAGCTCGGTAATCAGCGTGTAAGTCAGCTCTTTGGCCTGTTCCTTGAGGGTCTTCCCTAGCAGATAAGCCGCCGTGCCATTTTTCGACTTGCGCAGATTAGCCGGGAAGGCTGCGAGCGCGCACAAGGCTTCCAGCGGACCGGCCGCGTGAACGATGCGCTCCGCGCCTTCGAGGATTTCAGCCAGGTGCTGCTTTTGGGCGAAGCTCCAGGTGGTGGTGGGTTCGGCCGCCAGGGCCGCCGCAGTGGCGGCGAAATCGGCCATTCCGGTTCGGGGTGGTTCGGCAAAGCCGGCGAGGTCCTCCACCCGCTTGCCGGCCGAGCGCATGGCATCGTAAGCCGAAAGCAACGCCTCTTCGAAGTCGAACGCAGAGAGGCCGCGAATCAGCGCGCGCACCGCGGCCGGCTGCTCCTCGAAAAGCTCTTCGACGGCGGCTGCGATGCACTCCTGCTGGAGGCGCCACGATTCGTTGGCATCGGCCACGGAGAACTCCGGGTCGACCGCGGCCGAGACCGCGTTCTCCTTCAGCAGCCGTGAGCAGAACCCGTGCACCGTGGATACCCAGGCCCGTTCGAGCTGGGCGCGAAGCCCGGGACTTTCGCGAAACGCCTCGGCCAGCTTGGCGCGCATGTTGGAGGCGGCCTTTTCGGTGAAGGTGATGGCGAGAATGCGCTGCGGGCTTGCGCCGGCCTCCACCAGTTGGCGGAAATGTTCCACCAGCACGGTGGTCTTGCCGGAGCCGGGACCGGCCACCACGCATGTGTCGCGAAGCGGCCCGGCAACTTCGATCGCCGCGCGCTGGGCGGGCGTGAATTCAACTTCCGTCATGCGCCCACCACCGCCGCCAGCGGAACTTCGATGCGGCAAACGTCGCGGCACTGGCAGTAGCGGCAGCTTTCGCGGTCGGCGGGTTTCACTTCGATGCGGCCGCCGCGAATCTCCTCCACCGCGCGCTGCGCCCGCTCCCGCGTGCGGGCGAACCAGTCCTCCGGCATCGGCTGCGATGCAAGCTCGCCTGAATTGCTCCATCCCACGTATTCCACGCCGCCTTTTAAGCCAACGTAAAACACGCCCGCCGGCGTCACGCCGAATTGCTCTGCGGCGCCCATCAGATACAGCGGCGCTTGCAGTAGCCGTTCGTCTTCCAGCTTCTTCTTGGTGTTTTGCGCGTTGCTGTATTTGTAGTCGAAGACGAAGGCGCGGCCGTCCGGCGCTTCGTCGAGGCGGTCGATCTTGCCGCGTATCTCGGTGTCCTCCGCGAGAGCGTAGCGGATTTTCTCTTCCGTGCGCGAGGGAAACTTGCCGCGCGGCCACCGGGTGTCGGCGGTGAAAGCCAGCAGATCGTCGAGCATCGCGTTGCGCAACCGCTCGGTGTGGTAGGCGCTGGGAATGCGATACAGCTCCCTCGCGCTCTCGAACGCCTCGTCAAAGGCCGCCGCGATATCGCCGCCCTCGACCCACCAGCGCGCCAGCACGGCGTGCACGATATTTCCTTGCAACAGGAAATCGAGCCGCTGGTCTGGCCGCGGCGGCCGCGGCTGCAGCTTGAGCGAGTGACGGCCGAAATACTGAAAGCCGCATTGCAAATAGCTTTCGAGCGACGTCGGCGAAACACGCGCGGTGTTTTCCACGAGCGCCCGGAGCAGGGAAGTGCGCGCGATGGGACGCGGCTGCCGTAGCTCGCGCGGAAACCGCGGGCGTGGCGCCACCGGCGGCGCATCCTGTGGAGGCGCGATGAAGTCGTCGAGGAAAATCGACGGCAGGTTGGATTCGATGCGTCCACTGGATTCGGGATAGGAAAGCGTCACCAGCATGGTGGCGCGGGTGATGGCGGAATCGAACAGCGTCCTCTCCTCCCGCTCGAATTCGGACGCGGTGCGCAGGCGTATGCCGGCTGCATTCAGGCGGCGGCGCGCGTCATCGGGAAAGAACGCGTCCTGCCGATGCGCTTGCGGGAACTGCCGTTCCAGTATCCCGCACACAAACACGATGGGCAGCACCCATTGCCGCGCTTCGTGTGCGCTCAACACGTGGACCACGTTGCGGCGGGCGTCGCCGAGCCGGAGCGGCTTGAGGCGCAGCACGGATTCGACCGTGTGCCAGAATGGCTCAAGGGGAATCTCGGCGGCCGGATCGAGCGCCGCGGCAGCCTCTGCCAGCGCTTCGTCGAACAGCTTCAGTGCAGCGGTCTGGCTGCGCCACATCGGCACCAGCTCGCGATCCGCTGTATCGGAGGAAGCTACCGCCGGACGGAATAAGTTGCGCAGGGTGGCGAAGCGCCGTGCCCAGTCCTTGGGCAGCAGGACGAAGGAGAGCCACTCTTCCAGCGCGCCCATCTCGTCGATCAGCGGCAGCAGCTTTTCGGCGCGAGCCTCGAGCGTCAGCTCCTTCAACGCGCCGAGGCCGGAATTGGGCGCCTGCTCGCGCACCTTGAAGTCGAAACGGTCCATCGCGCCGGAGGCGGCAAAGCGCGGCGCCAGGCGCAGCACAGCGAGTGTTTCCAGGTGGTCCCATCCGCCCAGCATGGCGTCGATGGCGCCGGCCAGGAAGCGCGCGACGGGATGGCGGCCGAGGCGTTCGTCGAAATAGAAACGGGCCGGAATGCCGAAGCGGTGGAAGGTAGTCCGCAAAACCGGCACGTACGACTCCGGCCGCACGATCACGCCGATTTCGCGAAACGGCCGGCCCGCCGCGGCTTGTTCGAGAATGCGGCGCGCAATCTCTTCGGTCTCGCGCTCGACGTTCGCGGCCCGCACCACGGCCATCGCCGGCGTGGAACGGACGCGTGGTATTTGTTGTTCCGCAAATCCCATGCCGGCGAGGCGCGCGCGCAAGTCGGGCGCGGCGGCGGAATCGAGAGTGAGAGCGATCTCGGCATGGCGGCCGAGCGCGGCCAGGACTTCCAGCTCCGGATCCGGCAGCGCGTGAAAACCATCCAGCCAGATGGCGCGAATGCCGTTTAGTCCTTCCGCGGCTATGCGGGCGGCAGCCAGCTGCAGGCACCGTGCGCGCAGCGCCAGGCCGCGGCTTTCGAGCACATCTTCCACCTCCTGATATATGGCGAGAAAGGGCGCGGCAAGCGGCGTATCGGGAAGATGCTGCCGCAAGCGCCGGCTGTCGCAGCCGGCTGAGGAAAACTCGGCGAGAGTGCGCGCCAGCGAACTGCAGAACCCGGCGAAGTGCGCCACCTGCCGGAATTCGGGGCGATCGATTCGCCGCACCGCCTCTTCGACTGCGAGGTAGACCACGGAATCCGGCGCCTGAACCGAAGGCAGGGCCCACGGGCGCACAAAGCTCGACAGCGTCTGAATGGCGCCGCCACGCAGAGCGCGGCCTTCGCGGGCCAACTGATTCTGCAAATGCTGCGCCAGCGTGGCCGTGGGCACCAGCACCCGCACGGCCGCATCAGCGGCGCGCGCGGCGTCGCGCAGTTCGTTCAAAACGAGGCTGGTCTTGCCGGAGCCGGCCGGCCCCACGATGAGGCGCATCGGCTCTAGTGTAAGCCGCGTTCAGTGCTTCTCCCAAACCGCGGCCTTGACGTCCCGCTCAGAATACGCCTATAGTTCGACTGTGAAACCTCTGTTCTTTGAGCGGGATTCGAATCGACAGACGATGAGAGAACCCGCCGCGGGCGCCGTGCTCCACCGGTGGCCGGCGGGCTGGCTGGCGAGCTTGGTTTTCCTGGTCTCGGCGTCTGGCCCGTTAGCCGGCCAGTCCGTATCGCCGGCGGCTGGCGGCCCGCCTCCGCCGGTCGAGATGACGGCGCAGCAGGATCATCAGCGATTGATGGATCTGCTGCACATCAACTCGCTGCGGCCGGGAGCCGATCCCAATCATTCCCAGGCGGAGAATGCCGTCAACTACGACGAATCAAAGGCCAACCCTTATCCGAAGCTGCCGGACCCGCTGATATTGAAAAACGGGAAAAAGGTGACCACGGCGAAAGTGTGGTGGAACAAGCGCCGCCCGGAGATCGTGGAAGACTTCGACCGGGAAGTTTATGGCCGAGTTCCGAAAGTGACTCCCGCGGTGAAATGGGAAGTCGCCAGCACGGCGGATGACAAGGTCGGCGATGTGCCGGTGGTTACGAAACGGCTGGTGGGCCATGTCGACAATTCGTCGTACCCTCCGATCACGGTCGATATCCAGTTGATGTTGACCACACCGGCCAACGCGACCGGTCCGGTGCCGGTGATCCTGGAGTTCGGTTTCGGCGCTCCCGGCAATCGTGGGCCCGGACGTGGACCAGTGCCGCCGTCCGGGCGCGGCATGCCTGCCGCCACCGGACCCAGTTGGCAGGCGCAGGTTTTGGCCCTGGGTTGGGGCTACGCCATCCTGACGCCGACCAGCGTGCAGGCCGACAACGGCGCGGGCCTGACGCGCGGCATCATCGGTCTGTGCAACCAAGGCCAGCCACGCAAGCTGGACGATTGGGGCGCGCTGCGTGCCTGGGCCTGGGGAGCCAGCCGCGCGCTGGACTATTTTGAGACCGACCGCTCGGTTGACGCGAGGCAGGTGGGAGTTGAGGGTCACTCGCGTTACGGCAAGGCGGCGCTGGTCGCTATGGCGTATGACCGGCGTTTCGCGATCGCCTTTATCAGCTCCTCGGGCGAAGGGGGCGCCAAGCTGCACCGCCGCAATTTTGGCGAGTTAGTGGAGAACGTGGCCGGCACGGGCGAGTACCACTGGATGGCCGGCAACTTCATCAAGTACGCAAGTCTATTTACCCCGAATGACCTGCCGGTGGACTCTCACGAGCTGATCGCGCTGTGCGCGCCGCGCCCGGTGTTCATTAGCGCCGGCGCAACGCAGGGTGATGGGTGGGTGGATGCCAAGGGCATGTTCCTGGCGGCCGCCGGTGCCGGGCCGGTGTACAGGTTGCTGGGCAAGAAGGATCTCGGAACGAGTGAATTCCCCGCGATCAAGACGCCGCTCATCGAGGGCGACATAGCTTTCCGCCAGCACAGCGGTGGCCACACACCAGCCCCTAACTGGCCGGTGTTTCTCACCTTTGCCCGCCGATACATCAAGGTGCCCGCGGCCCCTCTTGGCCAGAATCCGTAACAAGTGCCCGATAACGATCGCAAGCAGTCCTCGATAACTTCCACACACGTTTTCTGATGCCGAATGGCAGACCAGACCGGTCATGGTATTACCGGCCATTGTCAGCCGCGGTACCCCAGAGTATCATTGGTACTGGACCTGATTCGTAAGCTACCTGCCGGTAGAAAGAATACAGGAATGCAGAACAGCACTACGCTGGAGCTCGCGAGTTTGATAGACGCCGACGATCCCGCGTCAGCCGTAGGTCAGCCCGAAATCGCCCTTCCGGTGGAGGAGAAGGGATCAGCCGCCCCGAGCAACGAGCTGGCCCTCCAGCGCCTCGATTCCATCAGGCCCGGAACCGTCGTACTTATCGAATCTCAGGACGGATCCCGCCCGGAAAAATATTTCGTCCGGCAAAGCACCCGAAACGGCGTCATCCACAGTATCAGGCTGGTGCGCAACACGTCGGCGGAGAACGAAGCCGAACCTGAGGTAGAAGAACCTAACTATTACGACGTTCTGCAGATCGGCGCGCAGGCCGAAGCCGAAACGATCCATCGCGTGTACAAGATCATGGCTGCCCGGTTTCACCCGGACAATCCGAAGACAGGCGATCTCGAAACATTCCTGCGTCTGAAGGCGGCCTACGAAGTCCTATCCGATCCTGTCCGCCGCCGTGCGTACGATGCGCGCCGCGAGGAGCGGGACGCCAAGCCAATGCCGGTTTTCGAGCTGAAGGACTTTGTAACCGGCGTGGAGGCTGAGCCGAACCGGCGTCTGGGAGTGTTGTCCTTGTTGTACCACCAGCGGCGCCAGGACCCGGATCATCCCGCAGTCTCGCTGCTCTTTCTGGAACACCGCATGGCATTCCCGCGTGAATACTTGAACTTCACGATGTGGTACCTGCGCGCGAAGGGCTTTGTGATGGCGGCCGACAACGCGGACTATACGATTACAGCCACGGGTGCGGAATTCGTGGAAGCGAATATCGGCAAGAGCGAGATCCTTGCCCAACTGCTCTTTCCCGGCCGCGCGTAGTCCGAACTCGCCCTGGGTCTCCTTGCGACCGTACACGCTTCTTTGAAGAAGAGCCCGGCGCGGCGCCACTGCGATGGCGCCGCAGCCGGGCTCTCTCACGACTCTCGAATGACCCGCGGTCTACTGGACGTCGCTGACTTTCCCGTTATTGAAAGTTACCTTCATGTCTTTGTAGACATAAATCTTCTTGGCGCCCAGATTGACGATCTTCAAGGGGGTTCCCAGCGCCGCTGTGACTTGATCTATGGTCTGGCCGACATCGACGCTAACCGGCTCGGCGGCCGGTGCGGGGGCCGCGTTGGGCCCGGGGCCGGAAGCTGCTGAGTCGGCGGTAGCTTCCTTCTCCGCCTGATCGGCTGCTTGCGATTGCTGATTGATCTCGGCGGCAACCTCGCTTTCCGGCGGCGGCGGCGGAGCGAGGGCAGCCATGGGGCTCTCTGCCGGAGCAGCGGCGGCGGCAGCCGGGGCGGCCGGCAATCCACCTTGCCCCTGCTTCTTCTGCAGTTCCTGCATGCCTGCATCAATGGTTTCGCGCATATGGTTCTGCATGTCCTGCAGATCCTGAAGCGCCACGGAAACCACATCGCCCCTCGGGCACTCCTTGCCGCCCTTGCTGGCCAGCACGGCGAGGTTGGCGGCTTGCGCATCCGCCGCGACCGGGCCGCGGAGTTGGATGGCGTCGCCTTCGCTGAGGGCGCACTCGTTGCCCGCGGCGTCGGTCACGTCGAGATCGGTGCCGGCCACGAAGACGTGCGGCTTGCCGTCGGTGAGCAGACGCTGAATGCTACTGGAGCGGGGGTCCGGCTCGGCATTCGGGGTGGCGGCTGCGGCCTCGCTGTTTTCGAGCGCAACCTGCTGTTTCACCTCGTCGGCGATGAGTTGCTTCACTTCAGGCGTTAACGGCGCGGGATTGGCCATGGCCGCCTGGTTGGCCTGATACGCCGCCTGCAGCGAATTCGCGATGAGATAGTCCGTCAGCCAGAGCGACGGGGCGGCGTAAACCGGATAAGGCGTGAAATAGGCGCCATAATATCCGAACCACGGATTACCGGCCCAGCCCCAGCCGTACGCGATCGGATTCACCCATGGATTGTAGACCCATCCGTAAAACGCCGGCCGGTAATAGAAGCTCGGGAAATACGGGTTCACGTACATGCCGTGATAATAGTAGCGTCCGTAGTAATGATTATAGTAGCGGCCATTGTAATAGTATGAGCGCCGGGCATATTCATGGCCATGATACATGTAAGGGCGCTGCACATAACCGCGGCCGCCGCGCCCAACGAAGACGCGGGAATGATCGCCGCGCTCGACAATTACGTGCCGGCTTCCATTGAGCCCGTGGTGAACGTCCATGCCGCGCCGGTTGTCGTGGAACCCGGCGACCCTTCCATCCGCACGCCTGGTAACGGCGCCATTCCTGGTCTGCATTGTGGTGTGGCCTCGCGGGGCCGGCGCGCCATGTCCGCCGGCAGCGGCCCCGTGGCTCGCCATGTTGGACGGATGAGCACCGGCCGCGCCGTGCGCACCGGCCGGCGAACCTGTGGCGTGGGACGTGCTGGCGCCCCCGGTAGTAGCCGCATGACCAGTGGACGTAGTCGTCGGGCCGTGCGACGCAGTCGACGCGCCGGTGCTGTGGGACGCGCTGGTGCCTCCGCTTGCCGGCTTGGCGGCGGGCTTGGCCGGAGCTTTGGCAGGCGCTTTGGTGGGTTTATCGGCGCAGAGCGCCGGATACGCGAAAAACAGCAGGGCCAAAGACGCGGTCAGGCATCTGGCAGAAAACAGGATGCGAACTCTATGCATACTCATTTTGACGATCTCCTCAGTCGGCTCTTTCGAGCTTGCTCCCAAGCGGGCTACTGTACGTCCGTCACTTTTCCGTTGACGAAAGTGACTTTCAAATCCTTGTAATAGTAAATGTCTTTGGTCCCGACCTTGGCCTTTTTTGCGGGCTGGCCCAAAGCCGCTACAACTTGATCTATGGTTTGTCCTTCCGACACGGACACCGGGTCGGCCGGCGGGGGCGGCGGAGCTTCGATCGGCGGCGGCGGAGCCTCGGCGGGAGCCGGGGCGGCAGCGGCTGCTGCGGGTTGGCTTGGCGCGGGCGCTTCCTGCTGCCCACCTTGCGGAGCGGACTGCGCCTTGTCGCCGCCCTTGTCCCCACCCTTGTCATCGGAAGGAGCAACCGCGATAACCTCGGCCACGGCCTTCAAAGCTTCTTCCGGGGACGGGGTGATCGCTCCGAACGGAATAAATAGTGAAGTCCCATAACGCGTGTCGTTGATGGCATCGGTGAAGAAGCCGAGAGTAATTCCCGGTTCCTTGCCGGCGCCCGCGACTTCGATCTTGGTTACCCAGAACTTCTCACCTGTGACGAAGGTCCTGCTCGCCGGGGAATCCGGGACGTTGCTCGCGCCGGGGATGTGGCTCGTAAACCTGGAGAACTTTTTCAGCTTTTCGTTGGTCCTGCAGGCTGCGTTTTGCGTGACCTTCCCGTCCTTGTAAGTATTCCTGCACGGGTTGGTGCTGCTGGCCGCCAGCATCAGCACATTGTCTTTCTGAAGAACCACCACCGAACCCGCCGTCACAATATCCGACTTGTCGGCGGTCGTCTTGGTCAGTTGATACTCACCCTCCAACTTTTTTTGGATGGCGGCCGCTCCTTGGTCCTGGGCGTAGGCGGTCCACACACACGGGAGCAGGAATAGCGTCGCGTACACCGCCGCGTGCACCCAAGCGGAGCGCGCGGTTTTCGCATCAATGCCTGGCATTTTCAGTTTCTCCCCCATTGCACGTTGTGCGTCCGGTCAGACACTACCGCAACAGCCGCCAGCCGCACATCGACACGCCTGATGCGTCCGGAATCGTTCCAACGGACGCGCCTTGCTGTCTTCCACATCATCTAACGCACCAAATCTTCCCAATCTAGTGCATTTTGTGCCCAAAGAATTTCATCGGAGGTGGTTTCTGAGTGATGCGTGACCAAACAGACTCGACGGCGGATCAGAACAGACCCCCACATTCTCCCGTCGCACACCCCGCAGCTTGAGCCGCTTCCGATTCTGCGATGGTATCGGAGGCCCGACCGATTGTCAAGCCTGAGTCTTATCTCATACAAGATGAGCCTGGGGCTGGCATTGGTTTCTCATACAAGATGAGCCTGGAGGGGGCGAAGTCCGGCATGCTGGGGGTTGATCGTCAACATGCAGGTAGCAGAAGGGTT
>Ga0187891_1000567_pt1 | contig 36340 bp, 32 predicted proteins | sample June2016WEW_21_4_FD_132990 | JGI IMG/M metagenome (GOLD analysis project Ga0187891, IMG submission 132990) | Peatland microbial communities from SPRUCE experiment site at the Marcell Experimental Forest, Minnesota, USA - June2016WEW_21_40 | ecosystem: Environmental > Terrestrial > Soil >... | reverse complement strand
CGTCATGCGGACTTCTGAACCAAAGCCACACTAGATCAATACGTTGCTAGTGTCCTTCGATTCCGAAGTTCGCAAACGAGGGTGCCGCATAATGATGCGAACTTCGGAATCGGGACACTAGCGGCGTGTCTAATAATCCTTCAACAGCCGTTCGATGTAATCGAGCTCCTCTTGCGGACGCAGGACGTCGCCGAAACGGCGGCGCAATTCCTCGATGATGCGGCGGGCGCGCTGCACGTCGATCTCGCCCGGCACCTTCACGGTATAGTCGTCGGTGTAGTCGCGCCCGCGCAGCGGACGGCCGAGCGGGTCGGTATCGCGCTGCCCGCGCGGCATCCCGAGCCGGCCGTTTTGACCGGGCTTGGGACCTTGGCCCACTTGCTGCTGCATCGATTGCGCGAGACCCTGCGCGCCCTTGCGCAGCGCGTCGAGCGCGCGGCCTTGCGACTCGACGGCGCTGTCGGCATTGCCTCCGCCGAGATTGCCCTCGGCCTCGCCCATGGCCTCGCCGGCTTGGCCGAGTTGGTCCATCCCGTTTTGGCCGTGCCCGTTCTGGCCCTGCCCGTTCTGTTGCCCCTTTTGCCCTTGCTGGCCCTGCTGGTTCTGGCCGAGACCGCGATTTTTCAGGTCATCGAGCAGCTTATTGAGACGGTCGCGCAGCGCCTGCTGGTTCTGCCGCAGCTCGCGCATGGCGTCGTCCTGCTGCTGGCCTTGCTCGCCCTGCTGGCTCTGCTGCCCCTGCCGTCCTTGCTGACCGCGCTGCGCATTCTGCCGGCGTTGATCCTGGCCTTGGCGGAAGGTGCGATCGCGCAAATCCTGCTGCTTGCGGATCATGTCGCCGAGCTCATCGAGCTGTGACATCATCTCGTCCATGTCCATGTCGTCGCCGTTCATGTCCGGCGTCGCCATCTGCAGGTTCTCCATCATCTGCTGCAGCTGTTGCAGAAGCTGACGCGCGGCATCCTTGGCGCCGTTGCGCGCCAGGTTCTCCAGCCGGTCGAGCATGTTTTTCAGATCCTGCGAGCGCAGCGTGCGCGAATTGCGGTCGAGCGGCCGGGCCAGCTGCTGGCTGTTCTTCAGTTGCTCCTGCATCGCTTGCATGTAGCGGTCCATCGCCGCGCGCAGCTGATCCATGAGTTGCTTGATCTCCTGGTCGCTGGCGCCGCGTTCGAGCGCCTGGCGCAGCGCCTCCTCGGCATTGCGCAAGGCGGCCTGGGCGTCGGAAACGTCGCCGTCCTAGATGCCGACCGCCATCGCCCACAGCCGCGCCGCCACGTCGCGCAAATCATCGTCGGTCTTGGCGTGAATGAGCGACCAGAAGATCGCGCGCAGGCCGAGATAAATGCCGGCGTCGGGCGTGAACTTTTCCGGCGCCAGCGCCAGCGCGTCGAGCGCGGTGATGACAAGCGGACGCGTCCCGGCATCGAGCGCGAGATTGCGCCGTTGCTCGACCAGCGCCCGCGCCAACGGCTTGGTGAACACGCGCTCGGGCAGGCGGAACGCGAACGGCTCGCTTTTGCCCTCGTTGCCGCCCTCGTCGCGCGCGATCAGCGTCATCACCACGTCGGCGCCGGCCCAGGGATGGTCGCTCAAATCCTTGATGGTCTGGCCGATGCCTTTCCTGGTGCGCGCCTGCGGCAAGATCAGCGCGAAATCGGGTGGCCCATAGAGCGGATGCGGACCGGCGTCTTTTGTTGTCGGGGGGTCCTTGCGGGCAAATGTCGCTTGCGCCTGGGTCACCCCGTAATCGTCCTCGAGGCGATAGGACAAGAGCAGCGAGCCGCGCGCCTGCTGCTCGGGATCCTTGGCGAGCGCGATGGTCGGCGGCTTGTCGGGAATGGCATTGAACGCCCAGGTCAGATCGTCGCCGGCGCCGCGCAGCGTCGCAGTGCCGGTCGCCGTGATCTTGAACCGGTACTCTTGCGTGCCGGCCGGCGCATGCACGGCCTCCTTGGCGGGGATCACGCCGCCTTTGCCGGAAACATCGACATCGAGCTTGCCGGTGGCGCGCACCACCAGCGTGCTGCCGGCCGGAACGGAGACCGGCTCGCCCGCCTCGCCGGTTGGCCGCGCCGGCTCGCCGGGATGCATGCCGGCAAGAATGAGCGGCGGCCGCCCGGTATAGGCGGGCGGGGTGACCCACGCGTCGACGCGGAAATTCGCCGGCAGCACCACGCCCTGCCAATCGAACGCCGCGGCGATGCGCTTCCAGTGTTCGCCGCCGGCGGCGATGAAGGTGGCGATGCAGGCGATCAGCACCAGGCCGCGCAGCGCGTAAGGATCGCGCCAAGCGATCCGCGGCGACGGCCAGCCCACCCTGAAGGCTCGCGCCGCCGCAAGCGTGCGCTCGACATGGGTTTTCCACAGCGCCAGTGAAAACGGATCCTGCGGCGTGACCGCGAGCTCGTCGACGATCGTCGTCGCCGGACGATGGCGAAGGCCGCTGCCGCGATCGAGCCGGCGCAGGCCGTCGGCGGCAGCAGGCATGCGCAATCCGATAAACCGGGACGCTGCCGCTAGAGCGGCGATCGCAAACACGAGCATGACCGCGGCGCGGCCGGCAGGCGGCAGCCAGAGAAACAGCCCGAGCCATGACACGGTCAGGAACAGACCGACCACGGTCGCGAGCGTCGCCAGAGCCGGCCACAGCCGCTCCCAGAAGATCGTCCAGCGCGCGCGGCGCAAGGCCGTGCCGAGCTGAGATCGTGCAGCCGTGTCTGCGCCCCGATGCGGCGGGGCAGGAGGGCTCGAAGAGGTTTCCGTCACCTCGGTCTCCACGGAGGAATACTCCGCCTACAACATTTTAGCATGAGGGCGGGTTCAAGGCACCCGACCCACACGGGGTGGGCGATGCAAGATCAGAGCCAGGGCGGCAAGCGGTCGAGCGCGATCAGCTCTTCGACGATGACGCGCGACCGCACCAGCGCCCATTCGTCAGCCCTGACAAGGACTTCGGGCACGAGGGCGCGGGTATTGTAGGTATTGGCTTGAACCGCGCCATAAGCGCCCGCGGTCATGACGGCGAGGAGATCGCCGGGCTTCGGCTCGGCGAGTGAGCGGTCCAGCGCCAGGTAATCGCCTGATTCGCAAACCGGCCCGACCACGTCAGCGATGATTTGCGGCGCGCCGATCGCAGGCTCCCGGATCGGGCGGATGTCGTGGTAGGCCTCATAGAGCGTCGGGCGCACCAGATCGTTCATGCCGGCATCGACGATGACGAAGGTCTTGGCCTCGCCCCGCTTCACATAGAGCACGCGCGTGACCAGGATACCGGCATTGCCGACGATGAGGCGGCCCGGCTCGAAGATCAGTTTGCAGTTAAGCCCGTGCGTCGCGCGCTTGACGGTAGCCGCGTAGGCGGCGGGATCGGGCGGCGGCTCATTGTCGTCGCGGTAGGGAATGCCCAAGCCCCCGCCGAGATCGACGTGGCTGATGCTGTGACCGTCGGCGCGGAGCACGTGCACGAAGTCCGCCAGCAGCGCGAACGCGTCGCCGAACGGATCGAGCTCGGTGATCTGACTGCCGATATGCATGTCGACGCCGACGACGCGCACGCCATTGAGCTTGGCGGCGCGGGCATATACCTCGCGCGCGCGGCTGATCGGAATGCCGAATTTGTTCTCGGCCTTGCCGGTTGAGATCTTGGCGTGGGTCTTGGGATCGATGTCCGGATTGACGCGGATCGAAATGTCCGCCGTGCTGCCGGCGCCGGCAGCGATCGCGGCGAGCAGTTCAAGCTCCGCCTCGGATTCGACGTTGACGCAGAGAATGCCTTGTTCGACCGCGAGCTTAAGCTCATCGGCGGTCTTGCCGACGCCGGAGAACATGATCTTCTGCGGCGGAATACCGGCGGCCCGTGCGCGCAACAGCTCGCCGCCGGAGACCACGTCCGCCCCGGCGCCGAGCCGTCCGAGCGTCGCGATCACGGCCTGATTGGAATTCGCCTTCATCGCGTAGCAGACCAGCGCGTCGACGTCGGCAAAGGCGTCGGCGAACACCCGATAGTGCCGCTCCAGCGTCGCGCTCGAATAGCAATAAAACGGCGTGCCGACGGCCTGCGCCAGCGCGACGAGATCGACGGCTTCGGCGTGCAGGACGCCGTTGCGATAGGCGAAGTGATGCATGAAGCGTGTTTAGAGCATGATCCGGAAAAGTGGAAACCGGTTTTCCGAAAAGATCATGCGCCGATAAAACCATGATCCGGAAAACGCCAGCCCCCGGACTTGATCCGGGGGGTGGAAACCGGTTTCTGTCAGAGCGGCGCTATTGGAGCAGCGGATCGAGGAGAAATGACTTCTTCTGGCTCGGCGCCGGCGGCGGAACCGCGGGATTCGCAGTAGCCGGAGCGCCGGACGCGTCGGCGGCCGAAGCCGCCGGCGGGGGCGGCACCGCCGCGCTGGGCGGCGGATCGAGCGGCCCTTTGCGCCCGCAAGCGGATAGGCTAAGCGCGGCGGCTGCGACGAGCACGGCCACCGCAAACCTGACGCTCAAGCGATCAAAGGCCAAACGACGCTCCCCACCCGCTTCGGCGACAGCATAGCAGATCGAACCGCAGCGGCGAGATTTTGGCGATCACACCTTGCCAGCGGGTTTACCTGTTCCACCCGGAATCGGGCGCTCAAGCCGCTGCAGCCAGCGTTTGGCCTGGGCGCGCACGTTCTTGGGCGCGGTGCCGCCATAGACTTCGCGGCTTTTCACCGACTTTTCGACCGAGAGCACGCCGAAGACCGCGCCGGTGATGCGCGGCTCAATCGCCTGCATGGCCGTCAGCGGCAGCTTGTCGAGCGACACTCCGGCCGCGGCTGCCGCGGCCACGATCCGGCCGGTGACATGGTGGGCCTCGCGAAACGGCAGTTTGAGCGTCCGCACCAGCCAGTCGGCGAGATCGGTGGCGGTGGAAAAACCCTCGCCGGCGGCCTGCCGCATGCGCGGCAGATCGGGCTCCAGGTCGCGCACCATGCCGGCCATGGCGCCGATCGACACGATAAGCGTGCCGAGCGCGTCGATCGTCCCTTCCTTGTCCTCCTGCATATCCTTCTGATAGGCGAGCGGCAGGCCCTTCATCACCATGAGCAGCGCCGTGAGCGCGCCGACGATGCGCCCCGTTCGCGCGCGGACAAGCTCGGCGGCGTCGGGATTGCGCTTCTGCGGCATGATCGACGAGCCGGTGGTGAACTTGTCGGAGAGCTTGACCAGCCCGACCAGCGGCGACGACCAGATCACGATCTCTTCGGCGAACCGCGACAGATGCACCGCGGTGATGGCGCAGGCCGACAACGTCTCCAGCACAAAGTCGCGGTCGGCGACGGCGTCGAGCGAGTTCGCCATCGGCCGTGCGAAGCCGAGCGCCTTCGCGGTCATGGCGCGATCGATCGGGAAAGAGGTGCCGGCAAGCGCTGCGGCGCCGAGCGGGCTTTCGTTGAGCCGGGCCCGCGCGTCGGCGAAGCGGCCGCGGTCGCGCGCCGCCATTTCGACATAGGCGAGCAGGTGGTGGCCGAAGGTCACCGGCTGCGCCGTCTGCAAATGCGTAAAGCCCGGCATGACGGTCGCGGCGTGTTCCAGCGCCTTCTCGGCCAGCGCGCGCTGATAGGATTTAAGCGCGGCATCGATCCCGTCGAGCCAATCGCGCACCCATAGCCGGAAATCGGTCGCCACCTGATCGTTGCGCGAGCGGGCGGTGTGCAGCCGCCCGGCGGCCGGCCCGATCAGTTCGGCGAGCCGGCTCTCGACGTTCATATGGATGTCCTCGAGCGCGCGCTTGAAGGTAAATTTACCGGCTTCGATCTCTGACAGGATCGTGTCTAGACCGTGAGCGATGCGCTTTGCATCTTGCGCCGTAATGATGCCGGTTTTGCCGAGCATCGCGGCATGCGCCTTGCTCGCGGCAATGTCCTGCCGGTAGAGGTGGCGGTCGAAATCGATCGAGGCATTGATGTCCGCCATGATGGGATCGGGAGCCGCCCCGAAGCGTCCGCCCCACATTTTGTTGCTGCTCATGTCACACTACACATGAAGGTTGCGCCGAGGTTTTATCGCCGATGACCGAACTGCCCGCCGAGCCCTATTCCAAAGTCCGCCGCCTTAAAATGACCGCCCTGGCGTTGTGCGGCGCCGTCGCCGTGCTGGCGGGGGTATACGGGATTGGGCGTCTGCGAAGCAATCCGGCAGCGGCGGCCTGTGCGCCCGCGGTCGAGACCGCCGGCCGGATCGCCCCGCTGGCGCATGGCGAAGTCGCGGCGTTTGCGGTGGCGCATATGCCGTTCCGCGTCCCCGACCTCGCGTTCAAGGACGCCGAAGGCCATGAACGGACGCTCAAGGACTGGCGCGGCCGCACCGTCCTGCTCAACCTCTGGGCCACCTGGTGCGTGCCATGCCGCAAAGAGATGCCGGCGCTCGACGCGCTCCAATCCGATCTCGGCGGCCCGAAATTCGAGGTGGTCGCCATCAATATCGATACCCGCGATCCGGCAAAGCCGCTCGCCTTTCTCAAGGATATCGGCGTGACGCACCTGACCTACTATGCCGATCCGAGCGCAAAGGTGTTCCAGGAGCTGAAATTGGCCGGCAAGGCTTTCGGCATGCCGACGACGCTGATCGTCGACCGCTCCGGCTGCGAGATCGGCGAAATGGCCGGACCCGCCGAATGGGCCAGTGCCGACGGCGTCAAGCTTGTCAGCGCTCTACTCAGAAGCCCGGATTGAGCGCCAGCGAAATCCGGTAACGGCCTTTCAGCGGACAGACCGCCCCGGATATCGCTCCGCGCCATCCGGCTACGACTGCAGTTTACCCTACCCCGCCGGAATTCTTTAACGATTGGTGCTGTTTTATTGCTGGCTGCTGCGCGCTGTTGCCGCGCAGATAATGAAATCGGCCCGAGGAGAATCCCGGTGCAAAGCGCCGCTGAAGGCGCGATCGCGACGGCGCCAGGCGAACGCCGGAACGTGCTGCGCGCCCGCCGGCTCGGCATCGAGACGCATCACGAAGCCATCGCCTTCGCACACAAGGATTGCCCGGTGTGCCGAGCCGAAGGCTTCGCCTCGCACGCACGTATCCGATTGACGCGCGGTCGGCGTTCGATCATCGCCACGCTTTATCAAATAACCTCCGACCTGCTGCCGGCGGGCGAGATCGGCCTCTCCGAGTCGGCATGGAGCCGACTGGGCCCCGCGGATGGCGAAGAGATCGCGGTTAGCCATCCGCCCGTCGTCGAATCGTTCGGCGCCGTCCGTGGCAAGGTCTATGGCCACCGGCTGCAGGCGCATGCGGCAGACGGCATCGTCAAGGACATCCTCGCCGGCCGGTATTCCGATCTCCAGCTGTCATCGTTCCTCACCGCCTGCGCGGCGCGTCCGCTCGATTTTGCCGAAACCGTCGCGCTAACGGCCGCGATGGCGAATGCCGGCAACCGGCTCAGCTGGCCGGTGCGTCCGGTGATGGACAAGCATTGCATCGGCGGCCTGCCGAGCAACCGGACCACGCCCATCCTCGTCGCCATCGTGGCGGCGTGCGGCTTCACCATTCCCAAAACTTCGTCCCGCGCCATCACCTCGCCGGCGGGCACCGCCGATGCGATGGAGACGATGGCCCCGGTCGCTCTCGATTTGACATCAATGCGGCGCGTCGTCGAACGCGAGGGCGGCTGCGTCGTTTGGGGCGGGACGGTGCGGTTGAGCCCGGTCGATGACCTTCTGATCCGCGTCGAGCGCGCGCTTGACCTCGACAACGGCGGTCAGCTTGTCGCGTCGGTTCTGTCGAAGAAAATTGCGGCCGGCGCAACTCATCTGCTGATCGACATGCCGGTTGGCGACACCGCAAAGGTGCGCAGCCAAGAAGACGCTGCAATGTTGCAAAAGCGATTGCTGGATGTCGCCGCCGCCTTTGGGATCGACGCGACGGTCGTTACAACCGACGGCAATCAGCCGATCGGCCGCCGGATCGGGCCGGCACTCGAGGCCCTTGACGTGCTGGCCGTCCTGCGCGGCGATGCCGACGCGCCGATCGATCTGCGCGAGCGCGCGCTGGCTTTGGCCGGCGCGCTGCTCGAACTCGGCGGCATGGCGGCGGGCCGCGGCGAAGCAATGGCGCATAGCGCGCTCGCCAGCGGCCGCGCCTGGAAGAAATTCCAGAATATCTGCGAGGCGCAGGGCGGCATGCGCGAACCTCCGGTCGCCAAACAGACGCGGCCGGTCGTGGCAAAAACCGAAGGCCAAGTTTGCCGTATCGACAATCGGCGTCTCGCCCGGCTCGCCAAGCTCGCCGGCGCGCCGGATGCGAAAGCCGCCGGCGTGGAACTGCTCGTGCGCGTCGATGATTACGTTGCGGCGAAGCAACCGTTGTTGACCGTTCATGCGGAGACGGGCGGCGAGCTCGCTTATGCGATGGACTATCTCGCAGCGAACGCAAACATCGTAAGCTTCAATCGCTGATCCCCGGCTGCAAAATCGGGGAAATGGCTGGACCTGCCGAACGGGCGAGCACCGAGACATGAAGCTTGTCCGCGCTGCGTTCCAACAGTTAGACAGCAAAGTCGTCATTCCGGGGCGCGCGCAGCGCGAGCCCGGAATCCATATTCGCGGACGGCGGTTATGGATTCCCGGTTCCTCGCGGATCCTGTCATCGGGCCGGCCGAAGGCCGGACCCGTTGGCTCGGCCCCGGAATGACGTATCCTGCGGACGCAATGAGCACATTCCGCACCGTCGCCTGCGCGTCCCTCGCCGTCATGCTCGCCGCACTCGCGCCGGCGCGCGCGCAAAACCTGCAGCCGCGCCCCGATCGGGACTGCGGCGAGATCGAGCGTGACTACGAGCTCATCAAAGCCGAGGCGGTGTCGGTGCAGATCAATATGACGCTGTTCGCGGCCGCCGACAAAGGCTGCGCGACTTTGGCGCGCAAGCTCATTGACGCCGGCGCCTCGCTTTTGGCGCGCGACCGCCGCGGCGCCAGCCCGCTTGCGCATGCCGCGCGCGCCGGCCAGATCAAGCTCGTCGAGCTTTTCCTCGCCCAGGGCGCGCCGATCGATGCCCGCAACGTCGACGGCGGCACGGCGCTGTTCGCCGCCGCCGAAGCCGAGAAACATTCGACGGTAGCCTTGCTGCTGGCCAAGGGCGCCGACCCAAATCTTCCCGGCCGCAAGGGCGTCACGCCGCTGACGGCCGCGGCTTTCAAGGGCAACGGCCGCATCGTCGACGCGCTGCTGGCGCGCGGCGCCGATCCGAACGTGCGCGACGAGACCGGCAAGACGGCCATGGTCTATGCCGCCTCGCGCGGCTTCGACGATATCGTGAGCCGGCTCATTGATGCCGGCGTCGACCCGCGGGCGCGTTACGGCAACGACCTCACCGCGCTGATGTGGGCGGCCGGCCACGACGAAGGCGTCGGCGCCGCGGCGGTGGGGCGTGTTGTCGATATCCTGCTCGCGCATGGCGCTTCGCTCGACGACACCGACAATCGCGGCCGTACCGCGCTGATGATCGCCGCCGGGCTCGGCGATGCCGCCGTCGTCGATCTCCTCCTTCAGCGCGGAGCCGACCGGACGTTGAAGGATAAACAGGGCAAGACCGCGCTCGATTTGGCGGCGAACCCCGACGTGCGAGCCAGGCTTGGCCGCTGACGGAGCAATCACATCCCGGCGAGATAGGCCGCCATCGCGGCGATCTCCTCCTCCGTGAGCCCCTTCACGAACCCGGTCATGCCTGGATTGTTGGCGCGCTCGCCGCTGCGGAAGTCCATCATCGTTTTTTGCAGATAGGCGCCCACCTGGCCGGCGAGGCGCGGCTGGGTGCTGTCGCCCTTAAATCCTTCCTGATGGCAGCTGGTGCAGACGACGGACGCATTGACGCGCTGCGCGTCGGCGGCGGCCGCCGCCGGCGCCGCCGGCTGACGCAGGTCGGGCCAGGCTTTCTTCGAGAAATATTCCGCCAGCGCCATCAGGTCCGCTTGCTCGAGGCCTTGCGCGATCGGCGTCATGACATCGTTCTTGCGGGCGCCGGATTTGAAATCGCGCAGCTCGAAGAACAGGTAGCCGAGCTGTTGGCCCCAGATCACTGGCACCGGGAACGACTGCTCCACCGGCACGCCGTTCTCGCCGTGGCAGGCCGCGCAGACTTGCGCCTTTTCCTCGATGCTTTCCGCGCGTGCCGCGGACGGCAGCAGAACCGCCAAAGCGAGCCATGCCGTCAGCGTCAGGTGTGGGCCGCAGCGGCAACCCGGAGCTTCATTCATGGCAAAACCATCCCGCCAAAAAAACGGACGGGGCCGTTTCCGGTCCCGTCCTTGCAATCGCCCCGAGGTGATCGGGTTCCGTTATTCCAGCGTGAAGGCGACGATGCTGTCGCCGCGCCTGGAATCGACCTGCACGTTACCGCCGGCCGCCACCGCAATATATTGCTTGCCGCCAACCATGTAGGACGAGGGCGGCGCGTTGACGCCGGCGCCGGCCTGGAACTTCCAGAGCACCTTGCCGTCCTTCGCGTCATAGGCCTTGAACCAGCCGTTGCTCTCGCCGGTGAACACCAGGCCGCCAGCGGTAGCGAGAATGCCGCCGATCATCGGTTGCGGCGTCTTCACCTGCCACTTGATCTTACCGGTGTTGTAGTCGACCGCGGTCACGTTGCCGGCCTGGATGCCGCCCGGAACGTTGGTGAAGGCGCCACCGAGCCACAGCTTGCCGTTGGGATACGGCGCGCTATCGACCGTGTAGGTCATCTCTTGCTCGAGGTTGATCGCGTAGGCCAGCCCCGCGCCGGGATTGGTTGCGATCGGCGACCATTCGACGCCGCCATTGGCGCCCGGGAACATGCGCGCGCCCTTTTCCGGCGTGGTGGCGGTCGGCAGCACCCACCTGTCCTTCTGCGACACCATCGGCTCGGAGAAGCGGATCAGCTTGCAATCCTTGCGATCGTGCACATAGACGTAGCCGGTCTTGCCGGCGTGCAGCACGCCCGGGACAGTCTTGCCGCTGGCGTCTTTCACATTGACCAGGACCGTGGGGCTCGTGGCGTCGAGATCCCAGAGGTCGTGGGAGATGTACTGGAAGTAGCAGGCCAGCTTGCCGGTATCGAGATCGACCGAGACCAGCGAATCCGTATAGAGGTTGTCGCCGGGACGCAGCGATCCGTCGAGATCGGGCGACGGATTGCCGACCACGAAATAGATGCGCTTGGTCGCGAGGTCGACCGAGGGATTCTGCCACACGCCGCCGCCGAGCGTTTTGTAGGGATCGCCGGTCTTGGCGAGCTGCACCTTCTCGGCGGCGATGTCGCGGTGCATGTCGCGGCCGGTCGCGTCCTTGGTCGCCCAGACGCCGACCGAGTTCTCCGGAATCGTGTTGAACGTCCAAAGGAGCTTGCCGTCATTGGCGTCGAAGGCCTTGACGAAACCGCGGATGCCGTACTCGCCGCCATTGGTGCCGATGAGGATCTTGCCGTCGACGGCCGTAGGCGCCATGGTCTCGCTGTAGCCGAGCGACGGGTCGGTGACGATTGGCTGCGACCAGGCCAGCTTGCCGGTCTTGGCATCGATTGCATCGAGCTTGGCGTCGAGCGTGGCGAGGTACACCTTGTCGCCATAAACCGCGGCGCCGCGATTGTTGGGTCCGCAGCAATAGACCGTGATCGGCCCCATGTCGTGCTTGTAGTGCCAAATCTGCTCGCCGGTCTGCGCGTTGAGCGCATAGACGTGATCAAACGAGGTGGTGACGTACATCACGCCGTCGACGACGATCGGCGAGGTCTCCATCGACTCTCTGATATCGGTCTGGAAAATCCAGGCGACGTGCAGCCCTTTGACATTTTTGGTGTTGATCTCGCCGGCCGGATAGAAGCGCGTTTGGTCGTAGTTGCCGTTGGTCGCCAGGAAGTTCTTGCTGTCCTTGGCGGCGTTGTTGAGCATCGCCTGCGTGACATTCGGCGCCGCCGGAGCTTTGGCGTTGCCGGCCCCGCCGCCGCCGCCGGTCTCTTGCGCCACGGCCGCAAGTCCGAGCGGGACCGCCATCGCCCCCGCAAGCAGAATCGTCGTCCCTATTCGCTTCATAGGTTTCCTCCCCGTGCGCGACATGCGCGTTTATGCGGCCGTTATCCCGGCCGCGTATTTCTTGCAATTGTTGGCGCTACCGTGGCAACGGAACCGCAAACTGTCAAGGCAAACGCGCCAAATCGGGCTTCAGCGGCGGAAAAATTCCGCGAATTTTGGTCCATCGGGCACGTTTGGCGACCTCGCAAGGCCGCACCGAACGAGGGGCTTTAGGCGGCGCATTCTCTCTCGGCTCCGGCCAACGGTCTGATCCACGCGGCTTGACAGCTCCGCTGGCTACCCTATAGTTAACTATATGGTTAAGTCTAATGCGGCGCCCCTCGACCGCACCTTCGCGGCGCTTGCCGACCCGACGCGGCGGGCCTTGCTGACGCGGCTCGCCGAGCAACCCGGACTCTCGGTCAGCGCGCTGGCGCAGCCGTTCGGCGTATCGTTGCCGGCGATTATGAAACATCTCGACGTTCTCGCCGACGCCGGACTGCTGGCACGCACCAAGTCGGGCCGCACCGTCACTTGCCGGCTCAATGCCGCGCCGATGCGCGACGCGATCGCCTGGCTCAATCGCTACGAGCGCTTCTGGTCCGAGGCGCTTGGCCGCCTCGCCACATTCCTTGAGGAGGAAACGTCATGTCCGTCCAGTTGGCCGTCAAACCAAGCCTCACCCTCAAGCGGCGGCTCAAGGCGCCGCCCGCCAAAGTCTTCGCCGCGTGGACCGACCCGGAAAAAATAATGCGCTGGATGGGCCCGGCGGAATTCAAGACGCCGCAGGCGGAAAGCGACGCGCGCGTCGGCGGCCGCTATCGTTTCGTGTTGCTCTCGCCCGACGGCGAGAAGCATGCCGTCGGCGGCGTCTATCGCGAGGTGGTCGCCAACGAGAAGCTGGTTTTCACCTGGGCGTGGGACGCCGCGCCGGGCGACGAACCCTACGAATCCTTGGTGACGGTGCTGTTCAAACCGGATGACGGCGGCACGCTGCTGACGCTGACGCACGAGCGGCTGTTCGACGAAGAGTCGCGCGAGGGTCATGAAAAGGGCTGGAACGGCGCCTTGGACAAGCTCGAGAAGCTCGTCGCCTGAGGGACACAAGACTGGAATAAATGTATGAGACTGCAGTCACGATCGCATCACCAAAGGAGCACGTCATGAGCTGGTCGCACGGTCATTTTCATTGGAACGAGCTGATGACGCGTGATGTCGCGCGCGCGAAGAAGTTTTATGCTGATGCACTGGGCTGGCGCTACGATTCGATGCCGATGCCCGACGGCGGCACCTACACGCTCGCCATGGTCGACGGAGAACCGGTCGGCGGCATCTTCGACATCAACGGTCCGGAGTACAAGGACGTCCCGGAAGCTTGGATGGCCTATATCGCGGTCGACGACGTCGACGCGCGGCTGAGAAAAGCGACCAAAGCGGGCGCCACGGTCATGAAACCGGCCTTCGACGTGCCTGACGTCGGCCGGATCGTCATCCTCACGGAACCCGGCGGCGCCGCCGTCGGCTGGATGACGCCGGCGGACGCCTGAACGACCGAAGTAAGGAGCTGCAACATGCAACCGCATAAAATCGTCTCCCGTGACGAGTGGCTCGTTGCCCGCAGGGCGCATCTGGCGGAGGAGAAAGCTTTTACGCGCGCACGCGACGCGCTCAGCCGCAAGCGCCGCGAGCTTCCCTGGGAGAAAGTCGAGAAGAGTTACGTTTTCGATGGACCGAACGGCAAGGAAACGCTGGCCGGGCTTTTCGGCAAAAACAGCCAGTTGATCGTCTATCACTTCATGCTCGGGCCAGATTGGGAGGAGGGCTGCCCGAGCTGCTCGCTGCTCGCCGATCATTTCGACGGGCTGGTCACTCACCTCGCGCAACGCGACATCGCATTCGTTGTCGTGTCGCGCGCGCCGCTGCCGGACATCGAGGCGTTCAAACGGCGCATGGGCTGGCGTTTCAAATGGGTGTCCTCGTTCGGCAACGACTTCAACTTCGACTATCAGGTGTCGTTCACGCCGGAGCAGAGAGCGAACGGCGTAGTGACCTACAATTATCAGCAAGGCGAATTTCCCAGCGAGGAGGCGCCCGGCGCCAGCGTGTTCTACAAGAGCGCCGCCGGCGAGCTGTTCCACACCTATTCATGTTACGGGCGCGGCCTCGACATTCTGATCGGCGCCTACAACTTTCTCGATCTCGTCCCTAAGGGCCGCGACGAGGACGGCTTGGCCTATGGCATGGCCTGGGTTCGCCACCACGACCGCTACGACGGCGCCGTCGCCGCAGCGACCGATGAACAGCCGAACAGTTCGCCGTCATGCTGCGACTAAGCGGCGTCAATCGCGAACTACCGGGCGAACAGGACCCCCCACAGGAAGTCATTGGTGGCCCAGCCCTGCAATTTTGTTTGGTCGACGTTCCCGGTGTAGTTAGCGCCAGCCGCCGCACCATTGCCGTCCCCGGCCTTATCGAAGGACGCATAGGCGTGACATGTTATGCACGATGATTTGGCGATAGGCACACCGGCGTTGATAGCCTCGATAACTGAATTGCCGAGTAACGTTGGAGTGCCGCTGTTGACAAACGTGATTTGCGATCCTTTGAGGCAATAATTTTTCCAAACCGGATTAATGCCGGCATTGGTAAACATCGCCGCCACCGCCGCCGTCTTCTGGCATTCGCCATACTGCTGCCAGAGCGGCGTTGTGGGCGGCACATCCGGCACGGTCGCACCAAAGCTGTCGTGACATCCAATATCGTCACAACGACCGGGGTTCTTTTGGTGCTCGAAGTCGGCCCAGACCCAATCTTTGATCTGCTTGGTGCTGAAATGAAATGAAACCAGGGCGAATTTTGTCGTCGTTTTGCCGGCCGTCGCCGTGTTCGTGTAATAGAGGTCGTCCACCTGTTTTTCGGTCAAATTGAGCCATTTCATAACGTCGGCCACCCTCACCCAATCGCCTTTGAACTCGATCGCGTCCGCCGGAAGATCGACCTTCAGACCCTTCTGGAATGCCGCGGCGAGGCCCGCTCTGGAGTAAAGCTTGTTCGACACGATGTACTGGAACGTCGCCCAATTTCGCCGCACTTCTTCGCCGATGCAGCCGTCGGCAGGAAATCCGGCCGCCTGGGCAACCTGTTTGTCATAGTCTTGAGTACATTGAGACGGCGCGATGATCTGCGGCCGGACCACCACCCCATGCCGGACGGTTCCTAATGCGCTCACTTGCAGTTGTTTGGCCGTACCGACCGATGGCCAATGCGGCGATGCTGCGTAGATGTCTTCATCGCTCGCCCATGTCTCAAACTCGACATTCGTGTTTTGCTGATCGCCGGCCGGGGCGACAATCTGGACAAAGGTTTCCCAGGCGAGCATGTCGGACCGTTGGCCCCATGGCAGCGGCGCTCCCTGCCCGAATGCGGCGCTGCTCCCGAGCAGCGCAAGCGCAAATAACAAATTTCCGAAGTGTCTAGGCATCGTTCAATCCCCCTGTGATCGGGTGACGCGCACGTACGTCGCGGTCCGGCCAAGTGATGTCTCGGTTCACTCGCTGATGAGACGGCACATGGCTCACAACGTTAAGGCGGCCATGCAACCTATACTATATAATAATTTTTGTACAAATTATGATAGAAGTTAGACGGGCACGCGACAGGCGGGGACTTACCCGCCGCAGTGGTTGCTTCACTCGTCCGCAACGGAAATTTTCAGGTCTTTTCAACGCCTTCCGCCGCCTTCACTATTGCGGCTCCGGCGGTGGCGTCATGATCGATCCTGTCGCCACCGACATGGCTTCGTTATTGGCAAGCTCATTCCATAGCGGATCGTCACGATTCATGCGGCTGAGTTGGCTGGCGGTCAGCGGCGCGATGGCGTTGATCATCTGATCGAGAATGCGGGTCTGCGCGTCGGTAAACACCGAAATATCCGGATCCTCCAGGCTGACCATCTCGCGGCGCGTATAACCAGTGACCGTGACGGTCCGCTCTTCCACCTTGCCTTCCCTGGCCAGCCAGCCGACGGCGCGGACGATGTCCTGAGACATCGGCCCGTGCAGCGTTCGCGAATATTGCCGTAACCCGGTAACGGCCACGCCGTGCCAGCGGTAATGCTCCAGATCGGCACACCACAGGATTTTATTGAGCTTGACGTGGCCGAGCTTGCCGGGGGCGGCTTTGGCAATGACATAATGCACCGCCGCTGCCATGCGCTGGCCGTCGATCGCGTCACGTCCCCACACCTGCCTCAGTATGACCGAGCTCAACTGGTGGAGATCTGTACTTGTCATAAGTCGATCTTATCCGGCCGCGCGCGGAGCGCCAGCGCGCAGAACGGTAAATCCACCGGATAATTTGCGCGGTGTCGGCTTACCGCGTCGGCACCGGCTTCTCGCCGCGATAATCGTAGAAGCCGCGCCGCGTCTTGCGGCCGAGCCAGCCGGCCTCGACGTATTTCACCAGGAGCGGACACGGCCGGTATTTGGAGTCCGCCAGCCCCTCGTGCAGCACCTGCATGACCGACAGGCAGGTGTCCAGCCCGATGAAATCGGCGAGCTCCAGCGGCCCCATCGGATGATGGGCACCGAGCCGCATCGCCGTGTCGATCGCCTCGACATTGCCGACGCCTTCGTACAGCGTGTAGATCGCCTCGTTGATCATCGGCAGCAGGATGCGGTTGACGATGAAGGCGGGGAAATCCTCCGACACCGCGATCTGCTTGCCGAGCTTGGCGATGAATTGCTTGGTGGTCTCGAAGGTCGCGTCGTCGGTGGCGATGCCGCGGATCACCTCGACCAGTTCCATCAGCGGCACCGGATTCATGAAATGAATGCCGATGAAACGCTCGGGACGGTCGGTGGCGGACGCCAGCCGCGTGATCGAAATCGAAGACGTCGAGGTGCCGACGATGGTCGCGGGCTTGAGCGACGGGCAGAGCGCGCCGAAGATCTTGCGCTTGACCTCCTCCTTTTCCGTCGCGGCTTCGATCACGAGATCGCAGTCGGCGAGCTCGTTCAGCGTCTTCGCGGTGCTGATGCGATTGATGGCGGCCTGCCGCTGATCGTCGGTGATGCGCTGGCGGCTGACCTGGCGCGCCAGATTGCCGCTGATGGTGTTGAGCCCCTCGGTAATGCGCTCGGCGACGATGTCGTTGAGCAACACGTCGAAACCCGAGAGCGCGCAGACATGGGCGATGCCGCTGCCCATCTGGCCGGCACCGACCACGCCGACCTTGCGAATGGAAAACGCCGTCGCCTCGGCGCGTCCGCTGCGCGTCATCGGCCGCTCCTGCACTTCGACCATCTTCGCTTACCTTCTTCGACGATCCGCACTAGTGGCGCATGCCGCTTCGATCAACGGCCGCGTTTTTCGAGCTCCTGGGCCAGCTCTGGCAAGGCCTGATAGAGATCCGCCACCAGTCCATAGTCGGCCACCTGGAAGATCGGTGCTTCCTCGTCCTTGTTGATCGCGACAATGACTTTCGAATCCTTCATTCCGGCGAGGTGCTGGATAGCACCCGAGATACCCACGGCGATATAAAGGTCCGGCGCCACCACTTTGCCGGTTTGCCCGACCTGCCAGTCGTTCGGCGCATAGCCGGCATCGACCGCCGCGCGTGAGGCACCGACCGCTGCGCCGAGCTTGTCGGCAACCGGTTCTATGTATTTGGTGAAGTTCTCGCGGCTTTGCATCGCCCGGCCGCCGGAAATGATGATTTTAGCCGAGGTCAGCTCCGGCCGTTCCGATTTCGAGAGTTCCTCGCCGACGAAGCCGGAAAGGCCGGGGTCGGCCGCGGCCGCCGCCGGCTCGATCGGCGCGGCGGTGGCACCCTCCCCGGTCGCCTGGAACGTGGCGGTGCGCACCGTGATGACCTTCTTGGCATCGGTCGAGCGCACGGTCTGGATGGCGTTTCCGGCATAGATCGGCCGCTCGAACGTATCCGGCGCCACGACCTTGATGACCTCGGAAATCTGCATGACGTCGAGCAGCGCCGCGACCCGCGGCATGATGTTCTTTCCCGTCGTCGTTGCCGCGGCCACGATCGTCTCGTAGGGACCGGCCAAGGAGACGATCAGCGCCGCAACGGGCTCGGCCAGCATGTGCTCGTAGGCGGGCGCGTCCGCCAGCAGCACCTTCTTGACGCCGTCGAGCTTGGCCGCAGCCTCGGCGGCGGGCCGGCAGTTATGACCGGCGACCACGATGTGCACGTCGGCGCCGAGCGCCTTGACGGCGGTCAGCGCCTTAGCGGTCGCATCTTTGAGCGACTTGTTGTCGTGGTCGGCGAAAAGAAGTGTAGCCATAGCTCACCGGCCCTTCTTCACCTCTCCCCGGCGAGGAGAGGTCGGCGCGCGGCAGCGCGCCGGGTGAGGGGGAACTGAACTACCGGGAGTCACTTGCCCCCTCACCCGGCTCGCATTTCGCTGCGCTCCATGCTCGCCACCCTCTCCCCCCAGGGGAGAGGGAATAATGCTCGATCCTCGTTGTCTCGGCATCAGATCGCCCCCGCCTCGTTCTTGAGCTTGTCGAGCAGTTCGGCGACGGTCTTGACCTTGACGCCGGCCTTGCGCACCGGCGGCTCGCTGGTTTTGACGACGTCGAGCCGCGGCTTGGTATCGACCCCGTAATCGGCGGCGCTCTTGTCGTCGATCGGCTTCTTCTTCGCCTTCATGATATTGGGCAGCGACGCGTAGCGCGGCTCATTCAAGCGCAGATCGGTGGTGACGATCGCCGGCAGCTTGAGCTTGACCGTCTGCAGGCCGCCGTCGACCTCGCGCGTCACCAAGAGCGCATCGCCCTCGATTGCCACCTTGGAGGCGAAGGTGCCCTGCGGCCAGCCGAGCAGCGCCGCCAGCATCTGGCCGGTCTGGTTGCAATCGTCATCGATCGCCTGCTTGCCCATGATGACGAGGCCGGGCTGTTCCGCCGCCACGATCGCCTTGAGGATTTTCGCCACCGCCAGCGGCTCGACGGCACCCTCGGCCTTGACCAGGATACCGCGGTCGGCGCCCATCGCCAGAGCGGTGCGGATCGTTTCCGCCGCCTGCGGCGGGCCGATCGAGACCGCGATGATCTCGGTGGCCTTGCCGGCCTCCTTCAGCCGGATCGCCTCCTCGACGGCAATCTCGTCGAACGGATTCATTGACATTTTGACGTTGCTCAGCTCGACGCCTGAGCCGTCTGACTTGACCCGGATTTTGACATCCTTGTCGACCGCCCGCTTCACGGGCACGAGTATTTTCATGGCTTGTTTCGGCTTTTATCGGCTTCCGCTGCGAGGGTCCCCGGGGATGCTGCGGTGCGGCAACGTACCGGCGGTCGCGCCCGCGGTCAACGGATCGGCCGGGTGAAGGGCAAGGTGCTGGACAGGCCGCCATCGACCGGGAAGGCCTGGCCGTTGACATAGGAGGACTCGTCGCTGGCGAGAAACAGCGCCATGGCGGCTATTTCCGCCGGTGCGCCGGCGCGCTGCAGCGGATTGAGCTGACCGATCTTGCCGTGCGTGCCGCGTTCGCGCGCGGCCTCGAAGATCGGCTTGGTCATCCCGGTTTCGATCAGTCCCGGGCAGATCGCATTGACCCGCACGCCGGTTCCAAGCAGCGCATTCGCCGCCGTCTGCGCGAGGCTGACCACCCCGGCCTTGCTGGCGCTATAAGCAGCGCCCCCGGCATTGGCGCGCAATCCCGCGACAGACGCCGTGAGAACGATCGAACCGCGGCGCTTTTGGACCATGTGCGGGGCGGCATGTTTGATCGCGAGGAATGTTCCGATCAGATTGACCTGCAGGACGTGCTGCCAATAATCCACGGTCTGCTCGAGCAGCGGAAGGAGACCCCCCCTGACCCCGGCATTGGCATAAAAGACGTCGAGCCCGCCAAGGCTCTCGCGCGCCTGGTCGACGAATGCTTCGACGTCTTCCTCGCGGCTGGTGTCGGCGACGACGGCCTGCGCTTTGCCGCCGTGCTGCGCTATGGCGTGCGCCGTCTCGTTCAACCCTTCCTCATTCTGATCGACGATGACCAACCGCGCGCCTTCGCGCGCGAACAAAATCGCACTGGCGCGGCCGATGCCGCTTGCCGCACCGGTGACGATTGCCACCTTGCCGTCGAGCCGCCCCATGAACGCCCCCTTTACTGCTTCGCTGTCTCAGCGATTCTGGCCCGGCTGCCACAGCACGTCGCGCGCGCCTTTGTCGTTGGCATAGCGCGCGGCAACGAACAGGTAGTCGGAGAGCCGATTGACGTATTTCAGCACCTCGGGTGTGACGCTCTCGTCCGGCTTGTCCTTGAGTTCGGCGATGAGCCGCTCGGCACGCCGGCACACGGTGCGGGCGAGATGCAGATAGGCTGCCGCCGCGAAGCCACCCGGCAGGATGAAAGAGCGCAGCGGCGCTAGCGCGGCGTTGAGCCGGTCGATCTCGCTTTCGAGCCACGCCACCTGCGCCGCGGTGACCGTGAGCCGGGCGCCGCCCGGCCCCCTGCCCTTGCCGGGCGTGCACAGATCTGCGCCAAGGTCGAACAGATCGTTCTGGATGCGGGCGAGCGAGGAATCGAGCGCCGCCTCCCCGGCCGTATGCAAACGCGCCAGCCCAATCACCGCATTGGCCTCGTCGAGGGTGCCATAGGCGGCGATGCGCAGGTCGTATTTCTTGCGCCGCTCGCCGCTGCCGAGGGCGGTCGTGCCGTCGTCGCCGGTGCGGGTGTAGATCTTGTTGAGGACGACCATACTTATTCGCCGTTCACTTGGCCATTCTACTTGGCCATCACCCAGATCGTGACCATGATGATGACGATGGCGACGAATTGCAGCAGCACCCGCAGCCGCATCAGCTTCTGCGAGGTATTGCCCGAACCGCCACGCATCATGTTGACGAGGCCGAGCAGCAGCACCACCGCGACCGCGCCGATGGCGATCGGGACGAGGCCATGAGACAGGAACTCTGACATGGGCGCTACTTAGAACGCATTCGGACCCGGTTCAACCTTGCCGTTGGCCGACTTTGGCGGCCCGCCGCAATCAGCGACACTTGCGGAATTGAAGGGCAAAGCAGACGCCAACATCGCGCTTCGCCGAGGACATGCGTGCGAAGCGCTTGCGCTTGTGACTCCGCGCAAACGGGATATTGTGCCAATTGATGCGACGATGAGCTTTCGCGGTCCGGGCAAGTTGCTCGGCATCGCGCAAAGCGGCGCGAGGTTTTGAGGAAACATGCCATGGGACTCAAGCTGCACTATCATCCGTTCTCGACCTATTCGCGCCGGGTCCTCATCGCGTTTGCCGAGAAGCAGATTGCGCACGAGCTCGTTGTCGTGGACATGGCCGCGCGCCGGCATCGAGAGCAGCCGTATCTGTCGCTCAACCCTTACGGCCGCGTGCCGACGCTCGAGGAGGATGGGTTCGTCCTTTTCGAGTCGACCGCAATCCTCAATTATCTCGAGGCAACGCGGCCCAGCCCGCCGCTGGTGCCGGCCGACGCGCGCGGCCGCGCGTTGGTCGACATGCACATGAAGCTGTGCGACCTGCAGTTTACGCGCCACGCCGGCACTATCGTTTTTCCCAAGCGCTTCCTGCCCAAGGAACGATGGAACACCGCGGCGATAGCGGACGCCAAGGCGGAAATCGAGAAGCATTTTGCGATCCTCGACAAGCAACTGGCCGGCAAGACCTATTTGGTGGCCGAGCAGTTCTCGCTTGCCGAGGTGTGCTACGCACCGTTCGTGGAGTTCCTGCCGCTGATGGAAATCACCCCTCCAGCGGCTGTCGCGGCGTGGAGCGAACGCCTGCTCGCACGCCCAAGCGCGGTTTCGACACGGCCGGAAAAGTAGCGTCTTTGCCGTTCAAAACAAGTGACAGAGGTGCCAATCGAGGGCCTCGACGACGAAAAAACACTCTGCCGCAATGGCAATGTCGTCGCGCAAACGGCGCAGGTCGGCCACTCTTGACGAAGGATGCGGTTCGCATCCGAGCGCTACCGCCGCACCGGATGCGTGCCCGTCAATGAGCCCCCGAATGAACGCCTCCGGTCGCAATGACGAGCGCGGACGGCGTCGGTAATGTTCATCCTTGAACTTGGGAATCGGCGCGAGGCGCCGATCCTTCGCTGAGGAGGCTGTCGTCCCCGGTGAACAGGGCTTCCAGCAGTTTTCGTTCCCGACCCACGATCAGGTTCAAAAATTCGCCGGCACCGCCCATCGTGCGGAACGCATCGTAGCCCCGCTGCAAAAAGTCGTGCAGTTCGCCCAGGCCGGCAAGCCGCGCCGGCCGACGCATCATTGACAGCGCGGTCCCGATCAACGGCTGATGCACCAATCGGTCAAGCGAATGGCCGAGATCTTCGATAAGATCGATCTGGCGCTCACGGTCCTTGCGGCGGTCGACCTTGCGGTAGGCGCGGGCATAGGCGGCCGCTGTCAACTTCGGCCCGAGTGCCGCGGCCATGGCTACGTCGAGTTCTTCGGACAGGGCTTCAAGTTCGATAGCGTCCGCGACGGTCTCAAGACCCGCCGCCGGCAGCACCCGCTTGATTGTGGGCACGACCCGTCTGACGTCGGCATCGAGTCTGGTCAGATCCTTCGAGCCGTAGAGATCGGTCAGAAAGAATGTGGCGGCAGGGCCCATGCTTGGGCTCGCCAGAAGGTCGGCATGGGTGCGGGCTAGCCTCACCGCCTGCCAAGCGCGCAGCCGCTGGCGGGCGGCCTCAAGTTCAGGGTCGGCTTTGGCGCCTTCCCACAGCTGCGCGGCGCGGTCGAGCTGTTTCGTCAACCGCTCGACCGCGTCCTGTTGATCATTCATGGCAATACCAAGCACCACTTCGTCTGGGCTATGTTGATCTACCGCAATTGTTGCGCGGCAAACAGCGGCACAATCCGCCGAGACCCGGATCAGGACGGTGATGATGGCGCGTAGCGAACGCATGGACCCGGTCGATACCACCTGGCTGCGCATGGATCGGCCGGCCAATCTGATGACTATCGTCGGCGTCTTGATGCTTGCGCCCCCGGCGGACATTGGGCGAATTGAAGCCACCCTCGCCAAACGGATGCTCGCATTTCGCCGCTTTCGGCAACGTGTCGAGACGCGTCCGACCGGGATGTGGTGGTGCGACGATCCGCATTTCGACATCGCGCGTCACATCAAGCGCGTTCGGCTTCCGAGCCCCGGCGGCAAGGCCGAGCTCGAGCGCTATGTGGCAGAACTCGCCTCGCGGCCGCTCGACCCTTCGCATCCGCCCTGGGAATTCCAGATCGTTGAGGACTACGAGCAAGGGGCCGCCGTCGTCGCGCGCATCCATCATGCGATTGCGGATGGCGTTGCCCTTGTCGGTGTCGTGCTCTCGCTCACCGACGATCGACCCGACGCGCCGGTGATGCGGCGGCCGCGGAGCGCGGGCGGTGAAGGCGGTCTGGGCTTGAATTTGCAGGAGCTGTTGGGGCCTGCAGGCGAGATCATCGGAGCGGGCCTCCGGCTCACCAATGAGGCTTGGCACAGCACGATCGATCTCGTCACCCATCCCACACGGGCGGCCGACTATCTGCGCGACGGCACCGGGATCGCGGCCGAGCTCGCCTATCTGCTGTTCATGCCGATGGACACGCCGACTCGTTTCAAGGGCACGCCTCTGGGAGACAAGCGCGTGGCCTGGTCCGAGCCGATCCCGCTTCCTGAAGTGAAGGCGGTGAGCCGGGTGCTCGGTTGCTCGGTCAACGACATGCTGCTCTCCGCCGTCGCCGGCGCGCTCAAGGGTTATCTGGAGGAGAAGGGTGATCCGAGCAAGGGCGTCGAAGTGCGCGCCTTGGTGCCTATCAATCTTCGCCCGATGACGGCCAAACCCACGCTCGGGAATCGTTTCGGCGTGGTCGCCATCGAGCTGCCGGTCGGATTCGAAAACCCGCTGGAACGGCTGTTCGAGGTGCGGCGACGCATGGAGGTGCTTAAAAAATCCTACGAACCGGTAACGACCCTGGGGCTTTTTGCAGCGCTCGGCTACGCGCCCAAGCTGGTTCAGGACAAGTTATTCGATCTGCTGCTTAGCCGAGCCACGGCGGTGATGACCAACGTCCCAGGCCCGCAAAACCCGCTCTATCTGGCGGGCTCCGAACTGAAGCAGTTGATCTTCTGGGTGCCTCAATCGGGCAATATCGGCATGGGGTTGTCGATCCTGTCCTTCAACGGCAGGGTCCATTTCGGGCTTATAACCGATGCGGCTCTAGTGCCGGATCCGCAGTCCATCATCGCGCGCATTCAGCCGGAATTCGAGCGTCTGCTCTATTTCGTGCTGATGCAGGGATAGGACCCAGTCAATCCTCAAGCTCGGATTTCGCCAGCTCGGCGTCGAGCCGCTCCATCGCGTCGGCGGGCGCACAGGCGGCTGCTTCCTGATAGAGGCGGGTCGCCTGCGGAAGCTTTGCCTCGCCGAACATCATGACAAGACCGTTGGCATATTCGATGCGCGCGATTGCCGAATGCGGATTGAGCTTGAGCGCAGTCTCGAAATGTTTCACGCCTGCCTCACGGCTCGCCCCATAGGTAAGGCCGCCGAGCATGGCGCCGACCTTGTTGATCACCTCGGCGTGATAGGTGCCCATGGCGATATGGGCATCGGCGTGGCGCGGCTCGATCGCAATCGTTTGCTCCAGGGCATGCTTGACCTTGCCCCCGAGACCCTCCGCCAACGCCTTGACGACGGAAATACCCTGGCTGTAGCGGCCGAGCGCCTGGGCATAAAAGTACCAGGCATTGGCAAGCGTCCCGGCGCATTCGGTCAATCGTTCAGCGCGGCCCGCCGATTGAAGAAACAGGTCGAGCTTGGCTTTTTCGCCCTTTTCCAGGTAGGTGGCGTAGATGTTTGTGGCCTTGTTGGCGACATTGTAACCGATCAGGCCGATGGCGAGACCGAGCTCCACGGCTTCGGCAAAATCGCCGCGATGATAGGCGCGCCAGGCATCCTGGAGCGTCACCGCAGCCGCATCGATCGACTGGTTAGAGGCTTCGAGCTGCGGATGGCGCGCGATCAGCTGCTTCAGGCCTGCCCCGTCGAGATAAGGTTCGCAATCGCCCCGATGCAGACGCGACCAGTGCGCCTTTAGCGCGGCACCGGCGTATGCGTAACCGGCATCCGCATAGGGAAAGACCTTCCATCTTGCTTTGGCCATCTGGCGTGATCCTTCGAGCCGATACGGGCCTCAGTCTCAGTCGTTGTGCTCGATCCTTGCTACCGCGCTCGTCTACGCGCGCCTTGTTCGGCTAACCGAGGCCCGTCGCGCGTGGCCACCAACCCCTCGAGACGGTCGAGCGTCGCCCCAAGGTCGCCCGCGGTCTGGCCGAGATTTCCCGCGCTGCGGCGCCGGGCCTTTCCGCGCGGCAGGAGCGTGCGGCGAGTGTCGGCGAGGACCTCCTCGTTGACCGTGATGCCGTGACGGGTCAGCACCGGGCGCAGCTCGGCAAGCCGACGCCGCAGATCGGCGCGCGTATTCTGGTAAGCGTGCTCGCACAACCGCCGGCGGGCTGCATAGCTGAACGCATTGGTGAAGAACATTTCAACATCGCCGCGCTCGGGCTCGAACAGCACGACGTCGGCGTCGGGATATTCCGTGCGATAGCGGCCCATCCCGGCTTGCATCCGCGAATGGATGAGCGTTCGCAGAGTCTGCGACATGATCGCCGGAAGGCCGCTTCCGCCGATCGAGGGATGCTTCACGTGGCCGTGGCGGGCCGCCTCGCGGGCGTCGAACGGCACCAGCGGATTGACGCACAGCACGAGCTTGGCGCCGGCACCGAGAGCGAGTGAGGCGTGCAACGTCTTGGTCAGCACCCCATCGACGTAAAGCCGCCGGCCGACCTCGACGGGGGGAAACAGGCCGGGGAGCGCGGCGCTCGCCGCAACGGCGCGCGCTATGGGCACGTGGTCCCAGCCGGGAGAGCCGAACGCCACCGCCGCGCCGGTGTCCAGATCGGTTGCGACCAGAAACAGCTTGTGCGGCAGCATGCGGAAGTCGTTGGTCCGCGGTGGCGTCAGGAACAGCCTAGTGAGGTAGTTGGTGATACCCGCGTTGTCGAACAGGCCGGTCGGCAGCGCTCGCGCAAGGCGTCCAAAGGATTCGAAGAACCCATGCGATCGCGGGTCTTGCAGATATTGCCGCGCGGCCGAGGCTAAAAGCTGCGGCACCGCCGCGAGTCGGCCGGCATATTCGCCGAACGCCGGACGCAGGAGCAGGCCGGGCTCGAACGGATCGTCGGCCGCGTCACTCTCGATGAACATCGCGTGCATCTCGGGCGCCGTGATGCCGTTCACCAGGCCGGCAGCGATGAAGCTGCCGGAGCTAACGCCGACATAGAGGTCGCAGGCCGTCAGATTGAGCCCGTCAAGCGCCTCACCCAGCGCGATGAGGGCGCCGATCTCGTAGATGGCACCCAGCGGCCCGCCACCCGCGAGCGCCAGCGCTCGGCGCGGATGCGTCACGTTCCCTCCTCCGAGAGATCAGCAACGGCCCATAGCAGAACCACGGTCACACCGTTAGCCCGATGCGACGCCAGCGTGCGGACGCCGTTGGCATACCTGCGCCCGCAGCCTTCCGATCAAGAATGCGTAGCCACGCTGCGGGCTTCGGAATGCCGTGACGGCTCTTTCGTCGCCGAAAGCTTTTTGGTCACCGCCGTCAATTCGGCCACCCGATGCGAGAGCGTGTCGATGTCCTTCTTGGTCGGTACGTTCAGCATGTGGAGCGCCCGAGCGACGCGGTCCTCGAACACGTGCTCCAACTGATCCCATGACTTGGAGGCCGAGGCCTTCACTTCCGCCAGCGCATCGTCGGCAGACTTCTTGGCCTGCTTCTGAACGGCCTCGCCTTCCTTCACCAGCGTCTCGAAGAACTTGCCGCCCTCCTTTTGAGCCTTTGCGAAGGCGCCGAGACCGGCCAGCCAGATCTGAGTGGCAGAGTCGCGGATTGCAGTCACTAACTGTTGGCTCTTGTCGCCCCCCTGAGCGAGCGCCTTTAATTTCTTTGGCATAATACGTCTCCCGTCTTTGGTTGCGGTGTCCGGTGTCCCCGGCCGCCACGACTATCGCCCAGTGCTTACTCGCTCGCGTTGATCAAGATCAAAGCAGCACGTACGGTAGTCATTAGCATGCTGTATGATGTCAGGGACCTCGTCCCACGCCGTCAAATATAGCCTAACGAGCAGGCGTGGTCGCGATGCGGGACGCCGAACATGATGTATTTTGTCACCGGGGCGTCGGGTTTTATCGGCAAACGCCTGGTGCGTGCGCTGCTCCAAAGGCCCGACGCCAGGGTCTATTTTCTAATCCGGGACCCATCGCCCGAGCGCATGGCTACGTTGCGGGAATTCTGGGGAGCCGATGAAAGACGCGCGATTGCCGTCAAGGGCGATCTCACAAGCGCCGGACTGGGGCTGAGCGACGATACTGTGGCGGCGCTGACCGACAGGGTCGATCATCTCTTTCATCTCGGGGCAGTCTATTCGCTTGAGGCCGATCCTGAGACGGAGATGACCACGAACGTCGAGGGCACGCGCAACACCATACGCTTCGCCGAGGCGATCCGAGCCAGGCGGCTCCACCATGTCAGTTCGATCGCCGCGGCCGGACTCTATGATGGCGTATTCCGGGAAGACATGTTCGCGGAGGCCGAGAACGTCGACCACCCCTATTTCGCCAGCAAACATTTGTCGGAAAAAGTCGTGCGCGACGAGTGCCGGGTGCCCTGGCGGATCTATCGGCCGGGCATCGTCGTCGGGGACTCTAACACTGGCGAGATGGATAAGATCGACGGCCCGTATTATTTCTTCAAGCTCATTCAGAAGCTGCGCAAAACGTTGCCCTCCTGGATGCCGAGCATCGGCCTCGAGGGCGGCCGGATCAACCTTGTGCCGGTGGACTTTGTGGTCGCCGCTCTCGACCACCTGGCTCATGTCGAGGGCGAGGACGGTCGCTGCTTCCACCTAACTGACTCGAATCCGCGACGCGTGGGCGATATTCTCAACATCTTCGCTCGCGCGGCCCATGCGCCTGAGATGACCATACGGATCAACGCCGCGCTCCTCGGGTTGATTCCACGCGCCGTACTCGACGGCTTCATGGCCCTCACCCCGGCTCGCCGCATCCGCAAGGCGATCATGAAGGATCTCGGATTGCCGGACGGCATTCTGAGCTTCATCAACTATCCGACGCGCTTCGACAGCCGCGACGCGGAACGGCTGCTGCGGCCCGCCGGAATCATGGTACCGCGGTTCGAGGATTATGCGTGGCGGCTATGGGACTACTGGGAGCGCCATCTCGATCCCGACTTGTTCGTCGATCGCTCGCTACGCGGCCGCGTCGCAGGCCGGGTCGCTCTCATCACCGGCGGTTCGTCGGGCATCGGCAAGGCTGCTGCGCTAAAGCTCGCTGCTGCCGGAGCGGTGACGATCATTGCCGCGCGGGACCCTGAAAAGCTCGAGGCTACGCGGCAGGAGGCGGCGGCGCGCGGACTACCGCTGGTCATCTGCCAGGCCGACATCACCGATGCATGTCAGTGCGACGCCCTCATCAAGAAAATCTATGAGGAGCACGGCGGGGTCGACATCCTGATCAACAATGCAGGCCGCTCGATCCGACGCGCAATCGAGAACTCCTACGACCGGCTGCATGATTTCGAGCGCACCATCCAGCTCAACTATTTCGGAGCGCTGCGCGTCACCTTGGGTGTGTTGCCGGGAATGGTGAAGAAGAGAAGTGGCCATGTCATAAACATCTCGTCGATCGGTGTGCTGACTAATGCGCCGCGGTTTTCCGCCTATGTGGCCTCGAAGGCCGCGCTCGAAGCGTGGACGCGATGCGCGGCGTCCGAGTTTCTCGATCGAGGCGTCGAGTTCACTACGATCAACATGCCGCTGGTTCGTACCGCGATGATCGCACCGACGAAGTTTTACGAACGAGTGCCGGCAATCACCGCCGAGGAGGCTGCCGATTTGATCGTGGAGGCGATCATCCGCAGGCCGACGCGGATCGCGACGCGACTTGGCACTTTCGGCGCGGCTGTGCACGCTGTCGCCCCGCGCGTTGCCCAGATCATCATGAACACCAGCTTCCGAATGTTTCCGGAATCCGCCGCCTCGCAGGGTCAGCAATCAGCCGCCGAACGCGCGACCGCCGACCAGATCATGTTCGCGCAGTTGCTGCGCGGCATCCATCTTTGACCCGGACTTTTGGTGCGGCCCGGGGCTTGGTAAAACGCGCTCACGGTGGCGCGGCCTTCGGCGTCTACGCCAGCTCTTCCTTGAGGAGGCGCAGCACTTCCGCCGACCAGGTCAAGCCGATATGCCCGAGGGCGGGAAGAATATGCTCGGCCGCGCCGGGCAGGCGGCCACTGTCGTGCGGCACGACGAACTCGTCGGCGCGGCTCCAAAGCGCAGCGCCCGCGACCGGCGGCGCCGCCGACGCATTCAGGCGGCGCAGCCAGATGCTACCCGGCTGCATTTCGCGGGCATTCCGGCCCAGGCCAAGCCGCGCGACCTCAGTGCCACGATGCGGCGCGGCGATGGTCACGAGTTTGCCGACGCGGGCGGCGCCGTGATGTTGCAGATAGGCGCGTGCCACGAGACCGCCCATGCTGTGAGTAACGAGCGCAACCCGGCCGGCTCCGGTTTCCGCCACCAGCGCCTCGATGCGCCGATGCAGTTGCGCCACGAAATGATCGATACCCGCCAAGGGCGGTTCCAGATTGAGAGTCGCAACCTCGATGTGGTCTGCACGCAGGCCCCGTCGCAGCCACCACCACAGTCCGCGATTGCACAGATAGCCGTGAACCAGCAAAACCGGCAGCCGCCCGGCGGGAAGCGGTCGCACGGTGTCGGCGCCCATCCACCACCGCTCGAACGGCGCGATCACCATGAACTGCGCCAGCAGGGCCAGGCATTCACTGCCGGCGCTCCACCAGCGGTACGGACTGTCGAAATCGGTGCCGACCACCGACGCCGGCGCGTAGAGGCGTAAGATTACATAGATCGCGACTGTCACAGCGACGTTGAGAACCGGCAAAGCGCCGATCACTGCGACGGCGATCATGCTGGGGCCCGCGCCGTTCATCAGAAAGGCCGCTGCCGCGGCAAGCGCGACCGCCTCGAGGGCTAGAAGGGTTCGAAGCCATCGGGATATCATCGGGATAACGATTTTTCAGATTTATGACATTTATCAAAAGTGTAGTCCAAAAGGCCGCTACAATTTTAGTTTGTCAAAGGAGCATTATCGGCGGGAGCAGGCCATGGAGAGGATTTGGCTCGCAAGGTATCCGAAGGGCATCCCGGCAGATGTGAACGTTGCCGAGTATCGCTCGGTCGGCGAGATGTTCGACAAGAGCGTAGCGAAGTTCGGACCTCGCGCCGCCTATGTGAATATGGGGACGGCGATCAGCTATTCCGAACTCGACCGCTTATCTCGAGCTTTCGCGGCTTATTTGCAGTCGGAGTTGAAGTTGAACAAGGGCGCGCGGGTCGCGCTCATGATGCCGAACATTTTGCAATATCCGGTAGCGTTGTTCGGTGCGCTGCGGGCCGGCTACACGGTGGTGAACTGCAACCCATTGTACAGCCCCCGCGAACTGGAACACCAGCTTGCGGATTCGGGCGCCCAGGTCGTCGTCATCGCGGAGAATTTCGCCTCCGTTCTCGCCAAGGTTATTGCGCAGACCGCGGTTCAGCACGTGATCACGACACAGCTCGGCGACATGCTCGGATTCCCGAAGGGCCTGGCAGTCAATTTCGTCGTCAAGTCGGTCAGGAAGATGGTGCCGGCGTGGAATATCCCGGGGGCAGTGTCCTTCAAATCCGTGCTGCGGCACGGCGCGGCGCAGACCTTCGAGCCGGTGGACGTCAGTCCGGACGATCTCGCGTTTCTGCAATACACCGGCGGTACGACTGGAGTTCCCAAAGGCGCCATGCTGAGCCATGGCAACATCATCGCCAACCTGCAGCAGTCGCACGCGTGGCTCAAGCCCGTCCTCGAAGAGGGCCGCGAGATCATCATCACCGCATTGCCGCTGTACCACATCTTCGCGCTCACGGCGAACTGTCTGGTGTTCCTGAAGATCGGCGCGACCAACGTGCTGATCACCAACCCTCGCGACATTCCCGCGTTCGTCAAGGAATTGGCCAAACATCGTTTCACGGTCATTACTGGCGTGAATACACTGTTCAACGCCCTGCTCAACCATCCCGACTTCGTCCGGCTCGACTTCACGCCATTGAAGGTTTCGGTCGGCGGCGGCATGGCGGTGCAGCAGGCGGTTGCCCAAAGGTGGAAGGAGGTCACCGGCAAGGCCCTCATCGAAGCCTACGGCCTCACGGAGGCATCGCCCGGGGTCACGCTAAATCCGCTCGACCTCAAAGACTACAACGGTTCGATCGGTCTCCCGATTCCCAACACGGAAATCGCGATTCGCAATGACAGCGGACAGGATCTCTCGATCGGACAAATCGGCGAACTCTGCGTACGCGGTCCTCAGGTTATGAAGGGATATTGGAAGCGGCCGGAGGAAACCGCCGAAGTGATGACAGCTGACGGCTTCCTGCGAACCGGCGATCTGGCAAGAGTCGATGAGGACGGATTCGTCCGCATTGTCGATCGTAAGAAGGACATGATCATTGTGTCCGGATTCAATGTGTACCCGAATGAAATCGAAGACGTCGTCGCCATGTGCGCCGGCGTGCTCGAGTCAGGGGTCGTCGGGGTGCCGGATTCCAAGTCGGGCGAGGCCGTAAAACTCGTGGTCGTGAAGAGGGAAACCGCTCTCACGGCCAACGAGTTGATCGCGCATTGCCGCAATCATTTGACCGGCTATAAGATTCCACGTCACGTGGAGTTTCGCAGCGAGCTGCCGAAATCGCCGATCGGAAAGGTGCTGCGGCGCGCGCTTCGTGAGGAGCGCGCGATGGAGACGTTTTAAAAGCTCGCGACTGTCTCGCGCCTCATATTTGGCGGCGGCCCATGCGGAACGCGGTCGCGAGGTTTCGACACGGCCGAAAAAGTAGCGTCTTTGACGTCTTAGAGCGAGATGACTTATCTTCGAATCGTCATCCCGCTCTAAGTTCTTGTTTTATCGCGCGTCCGGACGGAAAACCGGTTTCCACTTTTCCTGGACGCGCTCTAGGCACGCAAGGGCGCGGCCCTCGGCAACACTCAGCCTGCCGCCGCCGATCTCGCCGTCGCTGCGTCGGGTCGGGCGAAGCTTTGCCGGAGCTGATATTTCAAAATCTTGCCGGTCGCGTTACGCGGCAGCGCGGCGACCATCTCCAGGCGGCTCGGCAGCTTATAGCGGGCGAGGAACTCGCCGGCGAAGCCGCGTAATTCCTCAAGCGTGACCGTCTGCCCGGCTTTTAGGACGACAATCGCCACGATCGCCTCGCCCCATTTCTCGTCGGGCGCTCCGATCACCGCGACCTCGGCGATGGCCGGATGGCGCATCAACCCGCTTTCGACTTCCGCCGGATAGACGTTCTCGCCGCCGCTGATGATCATGTCCTTGACGCGGTCGCAGATGAACAGAAACCCCTCGTCGTCGAGGTAGGCGGCGTCGCCGGTGCGGAACCAGCCGTCATCGTCGATTGCCGCCTGCGTCGCCTCCGGCAAGTGCCAATAACCGGGGGTGACATTGGGGCCGCGTACCAGCACCTCGCCTTGGACACCCGGCGTGACGACGGGCCGCCCCTCGCTGTCGACGATCTTTATCTCGGCGAACAGCGGCGTCTTGCCCGACGAGCCGGCTTTGGCCAGCGCGAATTCCGGGCCGAGGAAGCTCACCATCGGCGCGGTCTCGGTCAGGCCGTAGCCCTGTTGCATTTGCACGCCGCGCGCCAGATACGCTTTCAACACCGGCAGCGGACAGGGCGCTCCGCCGACCACGAGCACGCGCACGGACGACAGGTCGGTCTCTCCGAAGCTTGGATGCTGCGCCATGAACTGGAACATCGCCGGCACCCCGAACATGGTGGTCACGCGATGCGCGGCAATGTCCGCCAGCGCCTTGCCCGGATCGAAGCTGCGCTGGAGGACGACCAACCCGCCTTTCTGCAGGGTCACCAGCGTCGTCACATTCAGCCCGCCGATATGAAAGATCGGCGCCGCGGTCAAGGTGACGTCGTGCTCCACGATGTCGAGCGCATGCATGGTATTGGTGTTGTTCCACCAGAAATTACCGTGCGTGAGCATCGCGCCTTTCGGGCGGCCGGTGGTGCCGGAGGTGTACATGATCATGGCGACATCGTCGGCGCGCGCCGGGACATGGGCGGCCGCGGGCGCGGCGCCGTCGCGCCACAGCGTCTCGTCCTCGGCGGCAAGGAGCGCCGTGACACTCATCAGCTCCTTCTCGACCGGGATAATCGCCGGCCGCAATTGCGCATCGGCGATCAGCACTTTGGCGGCGCTGTCGTTGATCATGAAAGCGAGTTCCGGCCCGGTCAGCCGGAAGTTCAACGGCACGAAGATCGCGCCCAGGCGCACGGTCGCAAACATCGAAAACAGAAACATCGGCTGGTTGAGGCCGGCAAACGCCACGCGGTCGCCGTTGCCGACGCCGAGCGCGCGCAGCCGCGCGGCGCAGTTCTCGATGCAGCGCTGCATTTGGCCGTAGGTCCAGGTTGCGCCCTCGAAGCGCAGCGCCAGCCGTTCCGGCGTGCGCAACGACCGTTGCAGGAACCAATTGGCCAGTCCGACATCCGGCGTCATGTCATCCCCCCGCTTTATTATCAGCAAGCGCCTTTTTATAGATTGGCGCTCCTTGTACTTTCAAACCCGCCGCGTGGCGAGCCTGCCTTATGTGCCCGTAGCCGCCGCCGACGGCAATAGCCCGCGTTGACCAGGGCTTGGACTCATAAGCGCGCAGGAATATCCGCCTTGAGGTGAAGAAGCAGACATCCCCACCGAAGCCGTCTCGTCAGCTTTTGACTCAGATCTGACCTCAACGATGTCATTTCCGTAATGCGCGTTATCCTATTTAGCAGCTTGCCAGCGGCTTTCGGGAGCCCGGAGCAGTGCGCAATCACCGCACTCTTATTCATCACTAGGGTCAAAACTCATTAATATGATTGCTTTCACCAACCTCCAGCAGTTTTCTGAGACGATCGGAAACTGCGACAAGAGCGTGTGTCTGCATGCGAAAATTCAACAAGTCTGACTCCTGATTCTTGATTCACGTGCCGTAGGATCATGGCAGAGACTGATCCATGCTTAACGCGGGCCGCGCGTCGGATGCGCGGCCGACCAGCCGTGCCGGCACGCCGACTGCAGTGTACCCTGACGGCACCGACGCAAGAACCAGCGAGCCGGCGCCGATCTTGGCAAAGTCGCCGATGTCAACGTTGCCTAACACTATCGCCCCGGCTGATAGCAGCACGCCACGGCCGATCCGCGGCGCGCCAGCTTGGCCTTCTGGCGAACTGCTGAGCGTGACCTCCTGCAGCATCGATACGTCTTCGCCAATGACCACACCTTCACCGATGGTGATACCGGTGCCATGGTCGATAAATAGGGCACTTCCGATAGTCACGGACGGATGGATGCTGACATGCAACGCCTGAGTGATGCGGCCGTGTAGCTCGCGGGCGAATTCGGTTCGGCCGCTTTCCCAGAGCCGATGCGAGATGCGGTAAGCCTGCAGCGCGATGTAGCCCTTGAAATGCAGCAGCACGTGAAGAGGGCCGGGACACGCTGGATCACGGTCAAGTGGTGCCCTCAGATCGAGGGTCGCGATCTCGATCAAAGAGGGATCGTCGCGATAGGCCCGTTCGGCAATTCGCCGGGTTACGGTCTTCTCGTCGCGGCTTCCACTGACCGCCACAGCGATCAATTGTGCCAGCGCGCTGGCAAGATTGCGCTGATTAACGACCGCCTCGTGCATCCACGCGGCCAAAGCAGGTTCAGCGGCAGCGACCGCGACCGCCTCACGGTGGATCGTATTCCGGAGCGAAGAGCTTTCAGCCGGTAATGCCAGGCCCATGATGGTCTCCGCAGACTGAGCGAAGTTCAGCCATTCACGCCCATATTTATATCACAACTCGTCAACGTTGTTGCTTAGATAATAGCAAGATGATTCGGGTCGTGCGAAACATACATGAGCAGGCATCTGTTTTGGCTGAGCGATGAGCAGTGGTTACGGAACCAAGCCGGTCATTCCCAATCGCAGCAATAGGAAGAAATCGTTCAGCTTCAACAAGCATCTCTACAAGCTTCGTTGGCGCATCGAGAATGCTTTCAGCAGATTGAAGGATTTCAGGCGCATCGCGACGCGCTACGATAGGTTGGCGCGAAATTATCTGGCTTCTGTCTGCTTGGCCGCCGCGCTGATATGGTGGATTTAATGAGTCTGGACCCTAGTAACCTAATGGCGCCACGACCCAACGTCTTCTGCAATTGAGAGACGTTGGGGGGTCAACACCAACTGGCTTCGTCCGTGCGGGGCGCGCGGAAAAGTTCTTTAATATTTGCCTCTATCAAGCGGAACCCAACATTCCCGTAAAGTTTCTGGCGTCCCTCGTTTAACACGAAGCTCGGACTGCCTTCGATCCGCATCTTGTCTGCGTCTTGGTAGTCCGTCGCCAAACGGGCGAATGCGACGCTACTGTGAATGAGTTCCTCAATGGCGCCGATATCGGCGCCGAGGCCCTCGGCTATCTCGCATTGAATATCCCACCGAGAAATATCCCGACAATCTCGAAAGAACGCACAGCGAAATGCCCACATCAATTGATCGAAAATGCTTGGCGCGGATTGGCTTCCGATCGCTCCGGGTCCGTGGGTCCACTGCTGAACTGCCTTCATGAACAGATGCGTGCTCGCCGAACTCAAAGGCCGCGTCTTCGTCCAGATCTCGGGATGAACCTTAATATGAGGAAACCGCTCTGCCACCTGTCGCAAATGCAAGTTGAACCCTTCATATCCGCCTTTGTCTTTCCAGGTTGAGGTGATCTTTTGCGCTGTATCGCCGAAGACAGAGCAGAACCTATGCTTTATCTGGACGGCGTCGCCAAATCTCTCTTTGACTGCATCGAGGCGGGCTTGTGAGATATATGCCCATACGCACAAGACGTCCGAGAAATATGTAATTTCGACCACGCTCATTTTACATTCCTCGACTTGGTTAAATGACGAGCATACGGTGCGCTCCTCTCGACTAGCATTGCAAGCGCGAATAGCTCGTCGAATGTCTGCTATTGTGCAGGTATTGTGCAGGTTTTCGGACGCCGGCAATCGCGGATCAATCCACACGCGCGGGCGGCCGGCGTCGGAAAAGCGCCGAGGCAGGAAATCGCGGTCGGTAGTTCAGCGGCGGTGCGGCGTGCGCT
>Ga0187891_1000557_pt1 | contig 36716 bp, 23 predicted proteins | sample June2016WEW_21_4_FD_132990 | JGI IMG/M metagenome (GOLD analysis project Ga0187891, IMG submission 132990) | Peatland microbial communities from SPRUCE experiment site at the Marcell Experimental Forest, Minnesota, USA - June2016WEW_21_40 | ecosystem: Environmental > Terrestrial > Soil >... | reverse complement strand
TTGCTCGCGCTTTGCCCGGTGCGCGGCCAGCAAGCTGGCCTAAAGAAAAGCGGCAGCAAGCTGCCGCACTCCAAAGCGATTGCAGCATTTTGGATGATGGCCGCGCTTGGTCTCAGTGTCGCGAAGGCCGCGACGCCCGACGAGTGCCGCGCGCTAACCAAGCACGGCCGTCGCGACGAAGCGCACGCGTGCTACCAATCGCTTGCGGCGCAGCGCGATCATTACCTCCGCGCCGAAGGTTACTGGGGTCTTGGAATGTATCAGGAGGCGAACGACGAATTTCGCCAGGCGGTGGCCCAGGACGACCGCAATGCCGACTACCGCGTTCGCTGGGGCCGCCTGATGCATGAGCGCTTCAATAACGTGGAAGCGGAAAAGCTCTTTCAAGAAGCCTTGCAGCGCGACCCCAAGAACGCCCGGGCCTGTCTGGGCCTCGCACTTGTCAGTGCCGATGGGTACGACTCGAAGGCGGTGAAGTGGACCGCCCAAGCGCTCGCGTTGGACCCGCGTTTAGTGGAAGCCCACGAGCTGATGGCCAATCTCGCGCTTGAAGATTCGAATCGGGCGGAGGCATTGAAGCAGGCTGACGCCGCCCTGCAAATATCCCCGGAAGCGCTCGACGCCATGGCCGTTCATGCGGCCGTGGAGGTCCTTGAGGACCGCTCACCTGATCCCTGGCTGGCGAAGATTCGCCAGGTCAATCCAACCTACGGAGAAGGCTGCGCGATCATTGCCCACCACTTGCTGCTGAACTATCGTTTCGAGGATGCCGTCGCCTACTACCGAAAGGCGGTCGAATTTGATCCGAAGCTTTGGTCGGCGCGTTCTGCCCTGGGAGTCAACCTGATGCGCCTGGGAAATGAAAACGAAGCCCGCCGCCAACTCGAGCTCTGCTACGACAACGGCTTCCGGGACGCAGCAACCGTTAACACGCTTCGTTTGTTGGACAGCTACAAGAACTTTATTACCTTCAAGGATGGGGCCACGGTTCTGAGGCTGAACAAGAAGGAAGCCGAGCTGTTGCGCCCGTACTTCAATTCCCTGCTGCAGCGCGCCATGGCGACCTACGAGAAGAAATACAAAATGACGCTTCCGGGTCCCGTGCAAGTGGAAGCCTACCCCGACCACGAGGACTTCGCGGTCAGGACCATGGGGATGCCGGGCCTGGGCGCCGAGGGAGTCACGTTTGGCGAGGTCGTCGCCATGGACAGCCCCTCCGCACGCAAGCCCGGTGATTTCCACTGGGGCGCCACGCTATGGCATGAGCTGAGCCACGTCTACATCCTTACCGCAACGCACAGCCGCGTGCCGCGCTGGTTCACTGAAGGTCTGGCCGTCCACGAAGAGGCGGACGTGTCTCCGGAATGGAGTAGCCGCGTCACGCCCGACATCCTGGTGGCCTTGCGAGATAAGAAATTGCTTCCGGTTGCGCAACTCGACCGCGGCTTCGTTCGACCGGAATATCCCGGCCAGGTCTTGGTCTCCTACTTCCAGGCAGGCCGCATCTGCGATTACATCCAGGGCCGCTGGGGCGACGGGAAGCTGCTCGAAATGGTGCAATCGTTCGCCAATCGAAAGACTACATCCGAGACAATCCAACTGGACCTCGGCACGTCGCCGCAGGATTTCGACACGCAGTTTCAGGCGTGGCTCTACGCGGACCTCGGCAAGACCGCCGCAGGCTTTGACGCCTGGCGGGCGGGCCTGAAGGCCCTGGCGGCCTCCGCCAAGGCCGGCGATTACGACCAGGTGCTGAAGCAAGGCGAGGAAGTCCGCCGCATGTACCCACAGTATGTTGAGGACGCGAATGCTTATGAGTTCCTTGCGGACGCGCACCTTGCCAAAGGCCAGAAACGGGCCGCCGTCGAAGCGCTGACGGAGTATGAAAAGGCCGGGGGCCTCAACCCGCAGACGCTTAAAGAGTTGGCCTCGCTGGAGGAGGACCTGGGCGAACCCAAGGACGCCGCTGCCGCGCTGGATCGGATTAACTATATTGACCCGATGGACGAGGACTTGCATCGCCGCCTCGGCAAGCTTTGGCTCACGCAGGAGAATTATCCCGGCGCGATTCGTGAATACGGCGCGGTTGTGGCCATGCACCCGCTGGACGCCTCGTCCGCGCAGTTCAATCTGGCCCAGGCCTATTTCGCCGCCGGCCAGCGCGATAAAGCCGAAGAACACGTCTTGGCCTCGCTGGAGGCGGCGCCGGGCTACCGCCCCGCGCAGAAACTACTCTTGCAACTTCAGGATTCTACGAAAAGGTGAATCATGGGGACTATCACGGAAGTACAACCTGACTTAACTCAACTCAAGAGCCGGATTGAGCGCTTTCAATCAGTGCGGGACAGCATTCTCTCCCAAGTCCGGCAAGTGATCGTCGGGCAGGAAGAAGTCCTCGACCAGATTCTCATCAGCCTCTTCGTCGGGGGGCACTGCCTGATCACCGGACTGCCCGGCACGGCCAAGACACTCATGGTCCGCACTATCGCGCGGACGCTCGGCCTGGTTTTTACGCGCATCCAGTTTACGCCCGACCTGATGCCCTCGGATATTACCGGGACGGATATTATCGAAGAGGATCCGACCACCGGCCACCGGCGCTGGACGTTCGTCCAGGGCCCCATCTTCGGAAACATCGTTTTGGCGGATGAAATCAACCGCACGCCGCCCAAGACGCAGGCCGCACTGCTGGAAGCGATGCAGGAACTCTCCTGCACGGTGCGCGGCAACCACTATCCGTTACCGCTGCCCTTCTTCGTTCTGGCCACTCAAAACCCCATCGAACTGGAAGGGACATACCCGCTTCCCGAAGCGCAGCTTGACCGTTTTTTATTCAATACCCTGCTCGGTTATCTGAGCGCCGAGGACGAGGCCAAAGTCATTGACCTGACCACGACCACACGCGTCGCGAAAGTGGAGGCGGTGACCAACGCGGAGGAAATTCTGGAGTTTCAGGGCTTGGTGCGCATGGTGCCCATCGCGGACTCACTGGCGCGCTATGTGGTCAGCCTGGTGCGCGCCACGCGTCCCAAGAGCGGCACGGCGCCGGACTTCGTTAAGAAATACGTCAACTACGGGGCCAGCGTCCGCGCCGCGCAGTTTATCGTGCTGGCGGCCAAAGCTCGCGCCCTTGCGCACCGTCGCTACCACGTGACCTACGAAGACGTGCGGGCGCTGGCCACGCCGGTTCTCCGGCACCGGATCCTTCTGAATTTCCATGCCGAGTCGGACCGCATTGATTCGGACGAGATTCTTCACCGCTTGCTCGAGCAGATGCCGCCTCCGGCGGGAGGATGAGCGTGCAACGATTCATCGATCCGGCGGTGCTGTCGGGCATCTCCGGATTAGACCTGATCGCCAAGACCGTGGTGGACGGCTTCATCGCCGGACTCCATCGCTCGCCGAACTTTGGCTTCAGCCAGGAGTTTGCCGAGTACCGCGCCTACACGGCCGGAGACGACTTGCGCCACATCGACTGGAACGTTTACGCCCGCACCGAGCGCGCCTACTTAAAGCGGTATCGAGGGGAAACCAACACCTTGCTGACGGTCCTCCTCGACTCGAGCAACTCCATGAAGTACTCCTCGCACGGGGTGAGCAAGTCCGAGTACGCGCGCTTCGCGGCAGCGGCGCTGTTTTATCTCACCACCCAGATCCAGCGCGACGCCGCGGGGTTAATCGTTTTCGACGACGAGGTCCGCAACTACATCCGGCCCTCCAATCGCCAGGGGCAATTCCACCGGCTCTTGAGCGGCCTCGAGCAGGCCGAACCCGGCGCGAAAACCGACTTCGGCAAGGCCCTCGAGCGCTTTCTCGAAGTCTTCCGCAAGCGTGGCGTGGTCATCGTTATTTCGGACTTTTATGAGGCTTCGGAGCGGATTATCAGGGCGCTCGAGCCGTTGCGGTTCCGTGGCAATGAAGTGCTCCTGTTTCATGTCCTCGATCCCGCGGAAGTTCGCCCTCATTTTCGCGGACCCATCACCTTAATTGAAATGGAGACGCAGGAGTCGCTCGAGGTGAGCCCCGAATACGCCCGGCTCGAATACACGAAGAAGATCGATGCGCACATCGAGTCGCTGCGCGATGGCGCCCGCGGTTCCGGGATGGACTACTTCCTTTTGGTAACAGACCGGCCGCTGGACGGCGCATTGCGAGAATACCTGGCGATCAGGCAAGGAAAGTGGTGAATGAAGCTGCTGCGTGGCCGTGGTGCGGGCGTCCCGCCCGCTGTCGCGAGAGCGTCCCGCTCGCGCCACGGTGGGATGCACGGGCAGGATTCCCGTGCCACTGCGGGCGGGACGCCCGCACCACGACAGATATCCGGACGAGGAGACCGTGAATGGGTTTTCTTTCCCCATGGTTTTTGGCGGCTGCGGCTCTGGTGGGCCTCCCACTGTATCTCCATCTGCTTCGCCGGCACCAGTCGGAAGCGCTGCCGTTCAGTTCGCTGATGTTTTTCGAACGACGCACGCAGAGTTCCATCAAGCATCGCCGTCTGCGCCATCTGCTGTTGCTGTCGCTGCGCATAGCCGTGCTGCTCTTGCTCGCCCTGGTCTTCGCAAACCCCTTTCTTAACCGGCCGGTGGCGGGCATGATGGGTAACAAGCTGCTCGTGCTGGTCATCGACAATTCGTTCAGCATGCGGGCCGGCTCACGTCTGGCGGACGCTAAGCGCGCCGCGCTCGGCGTGCTCGATGCAAGGAATCCGGGGACGCGCGCGCAAGTCATGACGCTCGGATCGCAGCTTCATGCACTGACGGCCCAGACCCAGGATTCGGGTGAACTTCGCCAAGCAGTCAACAGCGTAGCGCCCAGCGACTCGCGCGCCAGCGTCGCTGAAGTCGCGCGCGGGGTGCGCTCCCTTGCGGAAGCAGTCTCCATCCCCATCGAGGTCCACCTCTTCAGCGATTTACAGAAATCCGGGATGCCGGCGAGCTTTCAGGAAATGGTCCTGCCGCCGAATGCCACGCTGGTGTTGCACCCTGTGGTCAAGGACGCGGCGCCCAACTGGACAGTGGAAAGCGTGAGCGCGCCGGCCCAGGTGTGGGATCCGAAGAAGGCGCGGGTGCAAGCCGTGGTGGCGGGTTTCCACACGCCCGCGGCAACCCGCACGGTTTCCCTGGTTGTTAACGGCAAGAGCCTCGCGACGCGCAGCGCCAGCGTGCCCGCCAACGGCCGTGCCACCGTCGAGTTTGACTCCCTGGATGCCCCTTACGGCTTCAGCCGCTGCGAGGTGAGCATCGATTCCGCTGACGCTCTTCCTGCCGACGACCGGTTTATGTTTTCGGTTGAGCGTTCTGACCCGCGTCGTGTTCTGTTCATTCACGAGGGCAGCGACACCCGTTCTCCGCTCTACTTTGGCTCGGCCTTGGCCTCGGCGGCGGGGGGAGTGTTCGCGCTCGAAAGCCGTAGCGTGGAACAGGCATCGAATGCGCAACCTTCCCAATACGCTTTCGTCGTTTTGTCTGACGTGCTGTCGCTCCCGCCAGCCTTGGAACAGAGCCTTGTCGACTACGTACGCGGCGGGGGAAGCGTCCTCATTGCCCTCGGTACGTCGGCGGCACGGCGGCCACGCATTCCCGTTCTTGCCGAGAGCATCCAGGCCGTCCACAATTACACCGGCTCTTCCCAGCGCTTCCTGACGGTCGGCGATGCCGACCCCACCTATCCCTCGCTCGCCAAGTCCGAGCGCTGGGCCAATGTGGAATTCTATTTTGCCGTGGCTGCCGACACCACCGGCGCGCGGGTCGCGGCGAGGCTTACCGACGGGACGCCCTTGCTGGTGGAGAAGAAGCTCAACGAAGGACGTGTTTTGCTGTTTACCTCGGGCCTGGACAATTTCACGAACGACTTTCCATTGCACCCGATCTTCGTCCCCTTTGTCGAGCAAACGGCCCGGTATCTTTCCGGCATGCGGCAGAGGATTGGGTCAAGCGTCGTCGATTCCTTCTTCGAGTTGCGCTCCGACAAGGACCGGGCGGCAGGTGTGGAGGTGGTGGACCCCGAGGGACGCCGGCCCCTTTCTCTGAATGGGGCCGCCACTTCTTCATCATTCCAATTGAGCATGGCAGGGTTTTACGAAATGCGCCTCGCCAACGGCCGCCATGAGGTCGTCGGTGTGAATGCGGACCGCCGCGAGTCGGACCTCGATGTCATCAGCGAGGATGTCTTGGCGCTTTGGAGCGGCAAACAAGGCCCGGTTTCTCAACCGGCCGCAGCAGCGAACGTGACGCAGGCGCAGGCGACGCCGTTCAGCCTTTGGTGGTATTTCATGTTGCTGCTTCTGGCCGGGGCAGTAGTGGAGTCATTGGTAAGCGATCGCTACTTGGGCAAGCTGCGGGAAGAATCTTAGTTTACTCAGCCGCCCTCTCCCTTGGGGAGAGGGCGTCGCGCTCCGGCGTTTTCATCAGCCGGAGCGTGACAGGTGAGGGGTCAGTTACTCAGCGCAGGAGGAACCATGAACGCACGAGATCAGCTCGCGTCCTACCTGAAGATGCTGCAAAGACGTCTGCGCCTGGGCGCGTTATTGCGAGGCGCGGCGGCGCTGGTAGCGGTTGCCTTGACGGCCACCCTCATCCTGGTGCTGATTACGAATGCATTCGGCTTCTCCGATTCGAGCCTTCTTGCCGCTCGCTTTGCGCTCATCATCGCACTCGCAACCGTGGCCGGCTACGGCCTGGCGTTGCCTTGGCGCAGGCTCAACGACCGGCGGGCAGCCCGCAAAGCAGAAGCTGTCTTCCCGCAGTTCGATCAGCGTCTGGTAACCTTCGCCGAGCGCGACCGGGGCGGGCGCGATCCCTTCCTCGAACTGCTGGCCGCGGACACGCTTCAGGTGGCGAAATCTGCCCAACCGGCACACTTAATTCCAAATCACAAGCTTCTGGCCTGGATTGCGAGCGGGGGAGCATCCCTCGGCATACTAGTGTGGCTGATCGCTGCGGGGCCCGGTTTCCTTGGCTATGGTGCGGCGCGACTGTGGGCCGGCTCGCTGCAACACACCGCTCCCTATTATGACATTCAAGTGAGCCCCGGCAACGCGGTCGTGCGCCGCAGCGCCAACCAGTTGGTGACCGCGCAGGTGATCGGACGCCAGGTGGAGAGCGCCCGCCTTTACGCCCGCTACCAGAGCGCCTCGAAGTGGGAAGAGGTCACGATGCAGCGGCAACCCGCTGGGAACGGCTTTCAATTCCTTTTCGCGGGGCTTCCTGAGAGTGTCGATTACTACATTGAAGCCGGACCGCTGCGCTCGCGGAATTTCAAACTCCGGACTGTCGACCTGCCCGCCGTAAAACAGATCCGCGTGACCTACCATTTTCCTGCCTGGACAGGAATGAAAGATGCCGTGGAAGAGCATGGCGGCGACCTTCGAGCCCTCGAGGGCACCGAGGCGCGGCTCAACATCCTCCTCAGCCAACCGGCGGCGCATAGTTTTCTCGCGCTCGACGGCGGAAAGCAGATTGACCTCGCCGACGCCGGCCACAATTCGTATGACGGCGCAGTCGCGATCGAAAAGGATGGAATGTATCATGTCGCCGTGCTTGACCAAGGTCAGCCGGTGCGGCTGTCGGAGGACTTCTTCATCGAAGCGCGTAAGGTGAATCCCCCGATGGTGCGCATCACCCGGCCGGCCGGCGAATACCACGCCAGCCCGATCGAAGAGGTCACTGTCTCGGTTCAAGCCGAGGACGAGTTTGGCCTCAACGCTTTGGCCCTTCACTATTCGGTAAACGGAGGGCCTGAGCAGACAAGCAGTTTGTTGAAGCAGAAGGGCGCCAAACAGACGGAGGGGGCCACCACGCTCTCTCTGGAGGACTTCAAACTTGTTCCAGGCGACTTGGTGAGTTTGTACGCGAGTGCCAGGGACGCGCGTGCGGAATCCCGCACCGACATGATGTTTATCCAGGCTGAGCCGTTCTCCCGCGATTACTCGCAATCTCAAGTCATGGGTGGCGGGGGTGGTGGGATGGGCAACTTCCAGGAGCAGATTTCCCAGCGCGAGAAGGAAATCATCGCGGAGACCTGGAAGCATGAGCTCGATAAAGGCGCCTCACCGCAGGGCCTCGCCGAAGCGGCCAAATTCCTCTCCGGCGTGCAGGCCAAGCTCCGTGACCAAGCGCTCTCGCTCGCGGGGCGTCTCGAGCGCCGCGAACTGACGGAAGAAAATGCGGAGTTCAGCAGTTTCCAAAAAGACATGGGCGACGCCGCCCAGGCGATGGACCCCGCAGCCAAGGCTCTGCAACAACAAAAGTGGCGGGACGCCATGCCCCAGGAGCAGAAGGCCCTGCAATCCCTCCTGCGGGCGGAAGCGACCTTCCGCCAAATCGAAGTGGCCTTTGGCAGCGCCGGGGCAGGTGGCGGCGGGGGAGGCTCGGGGCGCGACCTCCAGAGCCTGTTCGATCTCGAACTGGATACTGAGAAGAACCAGTACGAGACGGAACAAACGGCCAACTCCGCCGATCAGCGCGGCGATCAGATTGACAAGGCTCTCGAGAAGCTGGATGAACTGGCGCGGCGCCAGCAGGAGTTAGCCCAGCAGCCGCACAATTCGCAGGATTTCCAGTCACGGTGGCAGCAGGAAATGCTGCGCCGCGAAGCGGAAAAGCTGCAGGAGCAGATGGCGCAGATGGCGCGCAACGGCTCGCAACAGGGCACATCAGGTTCGCAGCAGAGCGCTTCGGGCCCCCAGCAGGGCAACTCAGGGTCCCAGCAGACCGGTTCAGGATCATCCAGCCGATCATCTTCGAGGGGCGGGCAGAGCGGATCGGACACGAGCATGCAGCAAGCTCTTGAACGCCTTCAACAGGCCAACGACGATATGCGCCGGGCTGCCTCACCCGGTCAAAACGGGGCCGACGCACGCCGCGCTGCCGACCGCCTCCGTGAAGCATCCGACCTGCTCAACAGCTTGAGGGGGCAGGACGCTTCCCAACAGCTCGATTCGCTGGCTCACGAGAGCGAGCGATTGAGCGGCGAGCAGCGCGACCAGGTGGAGCGTATGCGGCGCGCGTTCGATTCAGCCGAAGCAGCCCGGCGCTCGGCACAGGGCCCGTCCGAAGCCTCGCTGGGGGAATTGGCGAAGCTAGCCGGCGATCGCCAGCGCCTCGCCGATGACCTCGCGGACCTGCAACGGCGGATGCAGGACGCCACACGCAGCCTCGCTTCCGCAGATCGCGCCGCGGCCTCGAAGCTGCGCGACGCTTTGGCCGGCATGGATGAATCCAACCTCCAGGCCAAACTCCAGCGCAGCGCGGAGATGATCCGCCGCGGTATGGATCCTAACGGCAATCCCAGCGAGGGTACAATCAACTCCGGGATCGAACGCTTGAACGAACAACTGCGCCAAGCCCAGCAGTCGCTCGGGAATGGTCAGCAGAATCCGGAAGAGGCGCTGGAACGCATGGCGCGCCTGCGGAGCCAGATCGATATGCTGACACGAAATCCCGGCGGCCGCGGCGGGCAGGGCGGCGAACCGGGCGGGCAGCAGCAAACCGGTGATCGGGCCGCGGGTGGAGATTTGCGGAACGGAGTCGCCGGCGGAAACTCCAATGGCGGCCGCTGGGACGGCGAGCGCTTTTACGGAGGGTACGATCCCGGCAGTTTGAAAAGAGCGCAAGGCATGGAGCGCAAACCTGAGCCCATTACTCAGGCTGACATCGAGCGCGCTTACCAGGAGGCGCTGCACGACTTGAATGCCTTGCAACAGACGGTACGCGGCGAGCCCGGGCCGCTGGGCGACATCAAAGATCTGCAGCGTGAACTCGACCACCTGGACCCGCGGCGCTTCTCCGGCAACCCCGCCATGCTCCAGGAACTCCACGCCCAAGTGTTGGCCAGCATGGATAAGCTCGAGTTGCAGATTCGCCGCGCGATGGACGACAAGAAGCCGGGACAAGTCCGAACCGGCGACGCGCAACGCGTGCCCGACGGCTATCAGGACTCGGTGGCGGATTACTTCCGCCGCTTGAGCAAGCCCGACAAGTAGCGCGGGCTTGCTTTCCACGGTCTGCGGCTTTAAGCGTTTGGGACCTGCGCCACCTGTGCCTCTTCAGGGAGCTCTTGCGGCGCGTGGACTACCCACCCTAGCCCGCCGCGTCCCTGGCCGTAGAGCTCCGTTCCTGGCATACCTGCCGCAGCAAGCATACCTCTCACACCACAAGCGCTGTTTTACGCCGCGGCTTGGACACGGCACGGCAAAAAACCGGAACTGACGAGGCAAAAGAGGTGTATAGTTGTGGGGTCAGAGCTCCCAAAGACAAAAACTCGGGTCATAGCCCTCGTGGACCCGCAACATAAAATCTCAAGCAGGGGAGGAATTGGTATGAAACCTCGACGCATATCTGCTCTAGCGCTTGTCGTCGTTTTGGCCGCCGTGGTTTTGGCCATGCCGGGCTCGCACACGTTGAACGGAGCCGGAAAGAAGCCCGTCGATCCCGGAGTGCGGAGCGGCTCGCCGGGGGCCGGCGGCTCTCTCGCTAACCTCATCGCCGACGAAACTGCGTTTTTCCAGGACGGCGCTGCTCGGTTTGCGGAAGTTGAGGTGGTAGCGGGAGGCGCTAACAACGGTCTGGGGCCGCGCTTCAACTCAATCCAATGCCTTTCTTGCCACTCACAGCCGGCTCCCGGCGGAACGAGCCCCGCACAAAACCCTTTGATTCAAGTCGCCACGCTCAACGGGGCTAAGAATGCGGTGCCCTGGTTCATCACGCCCAATGGCCCTGTCCGCGAAGCACGCTTCAAGCTGAATCCGAACGGAACGAACGACGGCGGAGTGCACGCCCTTTTCGTCATCACCGGACGCACAGACGCCCCCGGTTGCAACATTGCCCAATTCAACTTCCTGCCTGCCGGAAATCCGATTACGGGCCAGCATGGAAATCCGAATATCATCTTTCGCATTCCGACACCGCTGTTTGGCGCGGGACTCATCGAAGCGATCCCTGACTCGGCGATTCTTGCGAACCAGCAGGCGAATGCATCGTCGAAGTCAGAGTTGGGCATCTCCGGGCACGCCAACGCCCACCTGAGCGGCAACGCCAACCTCAGCGCCAACGATGGAACCATTACCCGCTTTGGGTGGAAGGCCCAGAATAAGTCCCTGCTCATGTTCGCGGCGGAAGCCTACAACGTCGAGATGGGAATCTCGAACCAACTCTTCCCCCAGGAGCGCGATGAAACCCCAAGCTGTCTCTACGTCGCCTCGCCCAACGACACGCTCAATTTTACGGCCACGCCCACGAGCAACCCCAACATCAATACCGCCACTATTTCCGACATTGAGGCATTTGCCAACTTCATGCGCATGCTGGCTCCGCCTGTGCCCGCTCCGGACACGCCCTCCACGGTGAATGGTCGCGCCGCCTTCATAAAGACTGGCTGCGCACACTGCCATACACCTTCCTTCACCACCGGCGCCAGCATTGCCAGCGGCTCCTCAAAGGTTCCCTCTGCGGCCCTTTCCGGGCAGCCAGTGAATCTGTATTCCGACCTTCTCGTCCACCACATGGGAAAGGGTCTTGCGGACGGCATAACACAAGGGAGCGCCGGGCCCGATGAGTTCCGGACCGCTCCGCTCTGGGGGGTTGGGCAGCGCATCTTCTTCCTTCACGACGGGCGCACGACCGATCTGGGAGAGGCTATCGAAGACCACAAGAGCCAGGGCAGCGAGGCCGATAAAGTCATTGACCGATTCAATAGGCTGAAGACCCAGGAAAAGCAGGACATTATCAATTTCCTGCGGTCGCTCTGAAGACTGCGCAATAAGCCGTCTGGCTTGTCATGCATCGAAGCCAAGCCGGCACGAAACGAAATATGCGATCAGTAACTGCACCTTGCGTGAAAGGGGACAAGCAGATATGGCACTGATTGAACTTCACAAAACCGATGAGGCTGGAGAGGATGCGGGTGTCCTCTTTGTTAATAGCGACCACATTGTTGCGATCACTGCCGCCCAAAGAACCACCGAGCTTCAGCTTTCCGACGGGCACACTCGTTGGGTAAAGGATTCTCCCGAGGATGTTGTCTCGTTGATCAAGAACTCAGCGTGAGAACCCGTGAAAAAATCCGGAATGTGTCATCCTGAGCGCAGCGAAGGATCTCTGTAGTTGTTCGTAAATCGTTGAATCATGCGAAACTGCGGAGATCCTTCGCGGAGTCTATCCTGAGCGAACTACGGGGATTCTTCGCTTCGCTCAGAATGACAAGCGAAGGACTCAGGATGACAGGCGCTCGACCTTTGCACGTATTCTGAGGCCGCGGGAAGGCCTCGATCTCACTTCCACCGCGCTCGCCGGACGCGCACACCCTTCCTAGGTTCTGCGGCGGGGCTTCTGTTTTTCGGAGACCGACCGGATGATCAGCTTGCCCTTGCCGCTCGCGGGCAAGGGTGTCTCGCCCTGGGCAATGGCGGCGGCGATCAGTTCTTCGACTTCCGGACGCGCCAGCGTGGCCGCCGACTCAAGCCTGATGAAGCGGTTTTGGGAACCGCTGCCCAGGAGCAGCCTATGTGGATCGGGCAGAGTCGCTCCATAGTAGAACGACAGCCCGACTCCGTTCGCGGCGGCGGCAACGGAGACGAGGCAATCGGAGGGCCGCCCGGTTGAGCTGTACCCGATAACGAAGAAGTTGTAGTTGTCGTAAACCAATTCATTGGCGGTAGGTAGACGCTTGCGCAATGCCTTGCGTACGGAACGAATCAGCGCAGCGTTCTTCGAGTCAAACTTGTCGATGAATCCTTCCAGTTGTTGCGCCGGTGAAGCGCCGGTTTTTGCGGCTGCCTTGGTGTTGGCCTTCATGCATCCTTCTCCATTCTTCGAGATCTCTTTCCCTCGGCTCACCGCGCATCTCTGCTTAGAGTTCCTGGCGACGGCGGCATTGGCCGGATTGATTGCTAGTCTCAGTAATTATGATGAAGAGGTTCCCTGCTAGACAGTATACCCTCTCGATCCGCAGGACAGAAGCCCTCCGGTGTGCGAAAAAAGCCATCCCCTCAGCGCGGTTGACCTGCTAAACTGAAGCAAGCAACTCCTTGGGGTCACAAGGCGCAACCAGTGTTGGGGGCAGGAAGGTGCGAATGCAGCTCAATTCGTATCAGACGGACGGTTTCTATGACGAGGTATTTAACGCCGAATGCAAAGCGCGTCCGGAAGCTCGCCTGCTGCTGGAAACCATCGAGTCGCTCGCGGACGGCGAGCTTTTGAGGTGCCAGCGAGCGGCCGAAACTCTTCTCCTGCAAATGGGGATTACCTTCAATGTTTATGGGGATTCGGCGGGCACCGAACGCATTTGGCCCTTCGACCTGATTCCGCGCATTGTCCGCGCCGAAGAATGGGATTGGGTCGAGCGCGGACTCAAGCAGCGCATCCATGCCCTCAACGAATTCATTGACGATATCTACCACGACCAGAAAATCCTGAAGGACAAGGTCATCCCTGAGGAGATCATCCAGTCCGCCGCGTTCTATCGCCACCAATGCCGTGGCATCAACCCTCCCGGCCGAGTGTGGTGCCACATTTCCGGCACGGACCTGGTTCGCCACTCTGATGGCCAGATCTACGTTTTGGAGGATAACCTCCGCGTGCCTTCGGGCGTTTCCTACGTCCTGGAGAACCGGGACATGATGAAGCGAACTTTTCCACATGTGTTCGCGGGCCTGCACGTCCGCCCGGTGGACGATTACCCGAGCAGGCTGCTGGAAACTCTGGAGGCCATCGCACCGGCCCGCGCCGGGGCCAAGCCTACGGTGGTGCTGCTCACCCCGGGCATGTACAACTCCGCCTACTACGAGCACAGCTTTCTGGCGCAGAGGATGGGGATTCAATTGGTCGAGGGCCGCGACCTGGTGGTGCACGAGGGGTGGGTCGCGATGCGCACCACGAAAGGGCTTCGGCGCGTCGACGTGATTTATCGCCGCATCGACGACGACTTCCTGGACCCCAAGACGTTCCGCCCCGACTCCTTGCTCGGTGTTCCCGGGCTCATGGATGTCTATCGGGCCGGCCGAGTTTCTTTGGCCAACGCCCCCGGAAACGGTGTCGCGGACGATAAAGTAGTCTATTACTACGTGCCGGAGATCATCCGTTACTACGAAGGCGCTGATCCCCTGTTGCCCAACGTCCCCACCTTCGTCTGTTGGCGTGACACGGACCGGCAGCATGTGCTCCAGAACCTCGACAAGCTTGTGGTGAAGGCTGCCAATGAAGCGGGCGGATACGGAATGCTGGTCGGCCCGCACTCCACCGCGGCGCAGCGGGAGGAGTTTGCGGCGCGAATTAACGCCAAACCGCGGAACTACATTGCGCAGCCGACACTGGCCCTCTCGCGCGTTCCGACACTGGTGGAGGACCACTTGGAAGGGCGGCATGTGGATTTGCGCCCTTACATTCTCTACGGCAAGGAGATTTACGTCCTGCCTGGCGGCCTGACCCGAGTGGCCTTGCGCAAGGGCTCGCTGGTGGTGAATTCCTCGCAAGGCGGCGGGAGTAAGGACACCTGGGTTCTCGCGCCGTTGCCAGAAGGAGCCACGTATGAGCAGTGAAACCGCGCCGCTCCTGAGCCGAGCGGCCGAGGCCGTTTACTGGATGGCACGCTACATCGAGCGGGCGGAAAACGTGGCGCGCTTCATTGATGTTAACCTGCACTTGCAACTGGATTTGCCCCTCGAACCCGCCCACCGGTGGCAACCCCTGATTGACACCAGCGGTGACGCCGCAGTCTTTCGCGAGCGCTACGGCAACGCGGAAAAGCGGTCGGTGATCAAGTTCCTGGTGCTCGATGGCGACAATCTGAATTCCATCATTTCCTGCCTGCGCGCCGCCCGTGAGAACGCCCGCTCGATTCGCGAGATCATTTCCTCCGAGATGTGGGAGCAGGTCAACAGCTTGTACCTGAAGATTCAATCCCAGATGTCGCTGGCGGAGTCGGTGCGCCTCGCCGAACTCTTGCGCGGCATCCGCCTGGGCTGCCACATGTTTGAAGGAATCACCGACGCCACGATGAGTTACAACGAGGCCTGGCATTTCCTTCGCCTGGGAAGGCAGCTCGAGCGGGCCGATAAGACATCGCGCATTTTGGATGTGAAGTACTTCATGCTGCTCCCCTCCGCGAACGCTGTGGGAACTCCCTACGATGACATTCACTGGTCGGCGGTCTTGAAATCGGTCAGCGGATTCGAGATGTACCGTAAGAAGTACGGACGCATCGTCCCGCGCAGTATCGTGGAGTTCCTGATCCTTGACCGCGAGTTTCCCCGCGCCATCCGCCACTGCCTCCGCGAGGCCGATGAATCGCTGCACACGATTACCGATACTCCCATGGGGTCATGTGAGTGCCCCTCGGAATGCTCCCTGGCCCCGCTGCGCGCCGAACTTGATTACACGTCTGTGAACAAAATCGTCAAGAATGGGCTGCACGAGTATTTGGACGGCCTGCAGGCGCGGATGAACGCCATCGACGACAACCTGTCACGCGACTTCTTCGCCGGGGAATCGGATTCTCAAACCTCCGTGGAAGAGGAGACCTCGTCCTCAAGGGCCGACAAGTGAGCGATACCTCACAGGCAGCGAATCAAACCGTGGCGGAGGAGTGGCGATACGCTCCCGTTAAGGGCTACTGGGACGAGGCCGTGCTGCCCTCCGGTCTGCCGCGCCGCCCTTGGCGCCGCCTCGCCGCCGCAATTCGCCACATAGGCTTCCGGCAGTTCAACCGTCACTGGCAATCCGGCGTACAACTGATCCGGGAAACCGGCGTCTCCAACAACCTCGCAGGGGATCCTTGGGACAATGAGCGTCCACTGACTCTGGATCCCATACCCTTGCTGATTGCGGAAGAGGAATGGACCCGCATTGAAAGGGCCGTCATCCAGCGCGCGGATCTGCTGAATGCGATTCTGTTCGATCTTTACGGCGAGCAAAAACTGTTGTATGAGCACTTCCTGCCCCCGGCGCTGGTCTTCGACAATCCCCAGTTCCTGCGGCCTTGCTTTGGATTTACGCCGCCTGCCGGCGTGTACTTGCACACTTACGCTGCGGATTTGGCCCGTTCACCGGACGGCCGCTGGTGGGTGATTGCTGAGCGCACCCAGGCGCCGGCCGGAATGGGCTACACTTTGGAAAACCGGCTGGTCGGCGCGCGCGCTTTGCCCAGCGTCTTCAGCCAACACCGGGTTCGGCAACTGGCGCGCTTCCTGGACGTCCACCGCCATGCCCTGTTCTCCCTCGCCGCCCGGCGCAGCAATCATCCTCGTGGAGTCGTCCTTACTCCAGGGCCGCACACCGACGCTTACTTCGAGCATTCCTTTCTGGCAGGCAGTTGGGGCTTGCCCCTGGTTCAAGGGGACGACCTGACGGTCCGCGACGGCCGCGTCTATTTGAAAACCTTGGCAGGTTTAGAACCGGTGGATTTGATTATGCGCTGTTTCGAGGACGCTTTCTGCGACCCCCTCGAACTGCGGGGAGATTCCTTGCTGGGCGTGCCCGGCCTTGTCCAGGCGGCTCGCAGCGGCGGGGTGGTAATTGACAACGCTCTCGGCAGCGGGGTGGTGGAAGGGCCTGGCTTTCTGGCGTTCCTCCCGGGGCTTTGCCGCCTGCTCCAGGGCGAAGAACTCCGCCTGCCTTCGGTGGCCACTTGGTGGTGCGGCCAGGAGAAAGCTTGCCAATACGTGTTGGAACATCTCGATCACCTGGTGGTCCGGCCTGCCTCGACCAGTTTCGGCCAGCCGCCGGAGTTTCCGGCGTCTCTGGACGGTGCAGGGCGGGAAAAGCTGATTGCCGCAATCAAAGTAAACCCTGAACGATATGTGGCGCAGGAAGAGATTGCGCTTTCCACCGCGCCGTCGCGCACCGAAGGCGGATTGGCCGCTCGTCACGTCGTCCTGAGAGTCTTTGCGTCCTGGGACGGCCGGTCTTATGGCGTGATGCCCGGCGGGCTGGCGCGGGTTACCACGGAATCATCCTCCCGGCAGCTTCCTGTGCGCCTGGGAGGTGCAAGCAAAGACACCTGGGTGCTCGGGGACACAGGAGAATCTTTGCCGGGGCCCAACCTGCCTCCTCTGCCCCTCGACGAGTCCGCTCGTCGCAGTGCGCTGCCCAGCCGGGTCGCCGACAATCTTTTTTGGCTGGGCCGCTACACCGAACGAGTGGAAGCCCATGTTCGCCTTTTCCGAGCTTTGTTGCCCGCGCTTTCCGCAGAAGAAGATTTCGGACACGCCTTGACACTTGATACCGCGGTCTCTCTGCTCGTGGGCCTGGGTTTTCTGCCGCCCGAAGACGCCACCGCGTCACTCGCCGAGCAGCGCTGGCGCGTGCAGCGCTTTCTGACGGAAGTCGTTTACGATCCCTCCCGGATTTCCAGCCTGGGATGGAACCTCAAACAGATGCACCGCGTCGCCCGGCAATTGAAGGAGCGGCTCTCCGGCGACACCTGGCACGCGCTGCGGCGCCTGGATGCGGAATTCTCCGGCGCCCTGCCCGTCAATCAGGAGCACAGGTATATTGCTCAATTTGGCGTTCTCGATCGCGCCGTCATGACACTTTCCGCCTTGTCCGGCTTGCTGATGGAAAACACCACCCGCGGCGAGGGCTGGCGCTTCGTGCAGCTTGGCCGCCGGCTGGAGAGGGCTTGGCAATTGGCGGAGTTGCTGCGCGTCGCGGTGGTGGAGGCTCCGCCCCGCTCCCAACCCCACCTTCACATTCTGCTTCAGGTGGCGGACAGTTCCATTACCTACCGCACGAGATATGTCAGTATCCTGAGAACCGACCTGGTCTTACAACTTCTGTTAGTGGATGAGTTGAACCCTCGCTCGATCGGATTCCAAATAGCCGATTTGGCGGATCAATTGTATTCCCTAGGGCGAAGTGACGACCCCGAGCACCACCGGCTGGAGGAGTTGGTGTGCGGAACACTCAGTGAAATCCGGGCCGCCTCCTTGTCAACTCTCGCCCAGGGGGACAGTGATGGAAGGTTTGGCGCGCTGGAGTCGTATCTCTGCCAACTCAAGACGAACTTGCACGAATTCTCCGAAGCGTTGACGGCGCAATACCTGAGCCCAGCCAAGGCCTCGCGCCTGACCGCGTCCTGGTGATGCAGAATGCTCTACCGGATCACACACTCCACTCGATACGCTTACCCGTCGCCGGTGACACAGTGTTACAGCGAGGCGCGCCTGACTCCGCGGGCGCTGCCTTCCCAACGAGTTCTCGAGCATCGGCTGCACGTTGATCCTCTACCGGCCTTCCTGAGCAGTCATAAAGACTATTTTGGCAACGATGTCTCCACCTTTGCAGTTCTTGATAGACATGAGCGATTCGAGGCGGCCGCCTCCAGTGTTGTTGAGGTCGGACCGCAGAGAAGCGAAATTCGTTTCTCTCCGGCGTGGGAAGCGGCGCGCGAGACTCTGGCTCAGCCGCTCGAGCCGGATTCCATCGCCGCGTCCGAGTTCACCTTCGATTCTCCCTATGTTTCCGCCCACGCGGAGTTGCGGGAATATGCTTGCCCCACTTTCACGCCCGGCCGCCCGCTGTTCAGCGCGCTCCAAGAACTCACCGGGCGCATCCACGACGAATTCAGGTATCAGCCTCAGTCCACATCCATCGATACGCCGCTCCTCGAAGTGTTCAATAACCGCCGGGGCGTCTGCCAGGATTTTGCTCACCTCATGATCGGCGTCCTTCGTTCGCTCCGCCTGGCGGCGCGCTACGTGAGTGGCTACATCCGCAGCGGCCCGCAGTTTCAGGGAGCCGCAGCCTCACATGCCTGGGTGTCGGTATTCGATCCGGCTAACGGATGGCTGAGTTTCGATCCCACAAATAACGTGATGCCCTCCGACGCCCACATCACCTTGGCGTGGGGGCGGGACTATGGTGACGTGACGCCGATGAAAGGCCTTACGCTGGGCGGGGGCGGGCAGTCCGTGGAAGTTGAAGTCCGCGTTCTGCCGCTCGAGCAGGGGCCCCGTGGCGGGCTGTGAAAATGGCAAGTGGACCCCTCACCCGGCCTGCGCCGGGTGAGGGGGTTCCGCTCTGCCCTACGCTGCCCTACTCATACCGCAGCGCCACCAACGGATCTGTCTTCGTCGCCCGGCGGGCAGGGATCGAACAGGCGGCCAGCGCAACCAGAACCAATAGGCCCGCGACCGCCGCAAAACTCAAGGGATCATGCGTGCTCACTCCGAAGAGCATGTTGGCCATGAGGCGTGTCAGTCCGAATGCGGCGACCAGGCCGATCGCAACACCCACCAGCGACATCTTCACTCCGTCCCCGAGCACCATCCCCCAAACCGCCATCCGGTCAGCTCCCAGGGCCATGCGGATGCCGAATTCGTGGGTTCGCTGGTTGTTGATATAGGAAACGACGCCGTACACTCCGACGCAGGCCATGACCAGAGCAAGGCCGGCGAAAACGCCCAGCAGCACCATGGAGAAGCGGCGAGCGGCGAGAGAGTTGGAAACGATTTCGTCCATCGTCCGGATGTTGTACATTACCTGCTCGCTGTTGACCTGGTGCAGAGCGTGACGAAGGGAAGCGATTTGCGCCAGCGGCGATCCTGCGGTTCGAAGCGCGATTCCGGTGTATCCGGCCAGCAGGGGAACGAAGCGACTCGGAATCTGGGCTATGGCGAGATAACATTGCGCCTGCATGCTGGAAGTCATGTCCGAATCAAGTCCCCACTGTTTCACATGTCCTACCACTCCCACAATTTCCGCTGTTCCATCAATTAGGGCGAAGTGGATGCGTTGACCGATGGGATCCTGATTAGCAAAGTAGATCTGCTGAAAGCGCTCATCAATGACGGCCACCAGCGGGGAATGCTCGTCATCCGCGGGCGAGAGGAAGCGGCCCCGCCGGAGCGGGGTTCGCATCACCTTCAAATAACCGGGCTGGACGTTGTAGATAATGGTCTGCTTCATTTCCGCCTCAGTCGCGGGCTTGGGCCGGCCCTCGACCCAGAACGGGAATTCTTCATCGCCGGCCATGGGCGTGGCGCCGACGGTCAGCGAGGCGGCTTGAACGCCGGGGACAGCATTCAGTTGTTCCTCCAGGCGGCGCCACGTGGCCCGCGCGCTGTCCGCAGTCGAACTCGATGCCAGGGGGAGCGCTGACCTGAAGGTCAGGACGTTATGCCGGTCGAAGCCGGGATCGACATTCCAGAGGTTGACGAGGCTGCGAATCATCAGCCCGGCGCCGGCCAGGAGCACAAGCGCCAGAGCCATTTCCGCGGCCACCAGGACTCGCTGGGCGCCATGGCGCGCGCCGCTCAATCCTCGTCCGCCCTCTTTCAAGGTCATTTGAAGGTTGGTCCGCGAGGTCTTCAGTCCGGGCGCCAGGCCGAATAAGACGCTCGATAAGATCGAGGTGGCGAGGGTGAACAACAGCACGCGTCCGTCCAGACGGACTTGTTCAACACGCGGCAACGCCTGCGGCAGAACACTGAGCGCCAAGCGCATGCCGAAAGAGGCCAGCAGCACGCCCAGGCCCCCGCCGGCCACGCCCAGCAGGATGCATTCGGTCAGGAGCTGCCGGATAACCCGGCCCCGGTTCGCGCCTAAGGCGGCGCGTATAGCGAATTCATGAATGCGCGCGGTGGAGCGCGCCAACAAGAGATTCGCTACGTTCACGCAGGAAATCAGAAGCACGAACCCCACCGCCGCCAACAGCACCAGCAGAAACGGCTTGATCTCGCCGACCATGTTTTGCATCAGCGGGAGCATGGTGATGCCGGTGCCTTTGTCGGCGTCAGGGTACGCCTCCGCCAGGTGCCGTCCCAGCGCATCCATGTCGGCCCGCGCCTGCTCGAAGCTGACGTCCGGCTTAAGTCTGCCGACGGCGTCCATGCCCATGCCTATTTTGCGGTCGCGAAAAACGGGATTGTCCCACTGCCCAATCGGGACATAGACGTCGGCGTTGGTCTCAAAGTTGTTGCCGCTGTACCTAAAACCCTCCGGGACCACGCCCACAATCGTGTACGACTTGCCATCGAGTGTCAGGCTCTTCCCTACCGTGCTCGGCTCAGAGCCGAACTTGCGCTTCCACAGGCCGCCGCTGATCATCACCACGTGCGCCGCGCCGACTTGGTCCTCTTCAGGCAGGAAATTCCGGCCGAGGCGGGGTTGCACGCCCAATAACGGAAAGAAACTCGCTGAGACCATATCCGCCATGACGCGCTCGGGTTCGCCCGTTCCCGTCAGGCTGAAGTCGTCTTCGCGGTACCCCGCTAGCGCCGAAAACGACCGGTTGTCGCGCACCCAGTCGAGGAAGTTGGGATAAGAAATGGACCACCACGGAGAAGCCGCGGTGCGCGAATAGAGAGCCACGAGCCGCTCGGGCTGAGGATAGGGCAGCGGGTCAAGCAGCACGCCGTTCACCACTGAGAAGAGTGCCGTGTTAGCGCCAATGCCCAGCGCCAGCGTCAACACCGCCACGGCGGTAAACGCAGGATTCTTCACCAGCATCCTCAAACCGAATTTCAGGTCCTGGAGTAGGGTTCGCATTGCAGAAGACCTCCAGCGCGTCGTTTCGATCTCTCTCTGATTCCAACGCTGAAACAGGCCCGATAGTTCCATCCCAAGTGTTCTCACTCACAAGAAGGTCTGAAGAAATCAACTGGCTGTCATCCTGAGCGTAGCGAAGGATCTCCGCAGTTTCTTACGGTCCAGCGAATTACAAACCACTGCCGAGATCCTTCGCTACGCTCAGGATGACACATTCCGAACACTACGGAATCTTTGTCGAATCCCTCCTGGTTCTAAGTAGCGCCGGCACTCTTGCCCGCGGTTCACTTACATCCTCACCTCTCACGCACAGGCAAGAGTGCCTGTGCTACATCAATCGTCGTCAACCACCGAACTGTGGGGCCAACCGCTCTCCGCGTGGGATAACCGGGAGGTTAAGGTTGGCCCCCATCTTGGGCAGTCCGGGGGTATTAGGCCACGTCTGGCTGGACCGCGATGACCCGGGCAAGCACCGGCCCACGGTTCTGGGCGGTCATCTGCTCACGTTCTCTCTTTGGAATCGGGAAACTGATCACGCACTGATCTTCCAGACGCAGCAGGCTGATCCTGTAGGTGTCCCCGGCGGGCACGGCGACCAGTTCGCTGTTCTTGTAAGGGGTATCGTATATGACCCCTGCGACCATGACTCTCCCTAAGTACTGCCCGTCACGCTCAATGGAGATCAAGCTGGAATTTGTCAGGCTGTCGGCGGTGAAGGTGTACACTCCGGCCGGCAGGGTCAACCCGCCCCAACGTGCCGCGAAGGGCAGGGTGAATTTTCCGCGATAGGATTGAGCGCTCGCGACGGTTGGGATGATCGAGATGGCCAGCAGCGCGAGAGCAAAGAACCCGCAAAACCTGAGGTAACGATTGACGTTCATGGTAGAGCCTCCTCTTTTCAATTTTGAGGGCCTTCGTTTCTCGCCCTCACCCTGTAATGCGGAAAGTGCTTCTGAAAAAGGTAAGGTCCAGGAAAGAGATTGTGATGAAAATCCGGTGTGATATCATGTGGGGCGCGCCTAGCCGTAGGCGGCGATCTCTGCCGCTCTTGACGTCCCTCTCCACCTGGGGAGAGTGCAGGGGGTGGAGGTAAAAAGGTCCGATGACCCCGGCGGCTCCAAATGAGGTCACGCAACTGCTCCGGGCCTGGAGCGATGGTCAGCACGAAGCCCTCGAGAGGCTGATGCCGCTCGTCTACGAAGAATTGCACCGCCTGGCGCGACACTACATGAGCCGCGAACGCTCCGGCCATATCCTGCAGACTACCGCGCTTGTCAATGAGGCCTTCCTTCGGCTCGTCGATGCCCGTCACGTGAACTGGCAGAACCGGGCGCATTTCTTCGCCATCTCGGCCAGCTTAATGCGGCGAATCCTGGTGGACTTTGCCCGCACCTATCAAAGCCAGAAGCGGGGAGCTGGAGTCCGCCCGGTCTCCTTGGATGAAGGGTTGGACGTGACGGAGGAGCGGCTGGACTTGGCCTCTCTCGACGACGCACTCAAAACCCTGGCAATCCTCGATCCCCGCAAGAGCCGCGTGGTTGAACTGCGTTTCTTCGGCGGTTTGAGTATGGAAGAAGTGGCAGAAGTGCTGCAGGTTTCTCCCGAAACCGTAAAGCGCGATTGGAAACTGGCTAAAGCCTGGTTGCTCCGCGAGATGGGTGGGAAGCAAGATGCCGTCCGAACGCTGGAAGCAAGTTGAAGAGCTGTTCCACTCGGCCCTCGAGCAGGACGAAAGCCGGCGGCGGGAGTTCGTCGAGAAAGCCTGCGGCGGGGACTCGGAACTGTTGTGGGAAGTCGAATCCCTGCTCGACTACGAAAAGCCTTCCGAGAGCTTCATGGAAGCCCCCGCCATGGAGGTGGCGGCGCGGGCGCTGGCGCAGCAACAAAGTGCGGCGGTTCATGAGCCGGCCGTTGGACAAGATGTCTCCCATTACAGGATTTTGGATAAGTTGGGTGAGGGCGGCATGGGCGTCGTCTACAGAGCTGAAGACGTGCGCCTCGGCCGCGAGGTGGCGCTCAAATTCCTGCCTCAGCGGCTGGCCAAAGATCAACAGGCGCTGGAGCGATTTCAGCGCGAAGCGCGCGCGGCATCGGCCTTGAATCACCCCAACATCTGTACCATCCATGATTTCGGCTCCCACCAAGGCCAGCCGTTCATCGTCATGGAACTGTTGCGGGGCCACACACTCAAGGAGTTGATCCAGGCCAGTCACGGCGCGGTCTTCCCGCCATCGCTGCCGGCGCCGTTCAGCACCGAACGGATGGCTGAACTGGCAATCCAGATCTCCGGCGCGCTGGACGCGGCCCACAACCACGGCATCATTCATCGCGATGTCAAGCCGGCGAACATCTTCGTCACCGAAGCGGGGCAAGCCAAGCTCCTGGACTTCGGTCTGGCGAAGTCGACGCTGGCGAGAAGGACCAGCCCATCAGGCACGCCGGCTGAAGGGTCCGGCGCCCGCCGTCAAGGGAGCGGCCAAACCACGGCCGGCTCGACGCCTTCCCCGGATTCCCGCAGCTTTACCGGCCCCGGCATCATGATGGGCACAGCGTCCTACATGTCTCCTGAGCAGGCGCGCGACGAGCCGCTTGACGGCCGCACCGACCTCTTCAGCTTCGGCGCCGTACTCTATGAAATGACCACCGGCCAGCAGGCCTTTCCGGGGAGAAGTACGGCGGACGTGTTGGCGGCGGTTCTCTCTCAAACGCCCATTGCTCCCCGCGAAATCAATCCGCAGCTTCCGGCTGAGCTGGAGCGCATCATCAACAAGGCCTTGGAGAAAGACCGCGACATGCGTTATCAGTCGGCGGCCGAACTGCGCGCCGACCTGAAACGCTTTCGGCGCGACACGGACTCGGGGAAAGCCATGGCGGCCGCGGGTGCTCGCGGACCCAGCCAAGCGAATGACGCGCGGCGGGCGAGGATTTTCAAGGCCTGGACGCTTTCACTCGCCGCCGCAGCCGTCCTGGTTGCCGCCGCGTTGACCGTTTATTTCCGCCTGCATCGGACCGCACCAGTTCTGACGTCGCAAGACAGCATCGTACTCGCAGACTTCGCCAACACCACAGGGGAGAATATCTTTGACGAAACACTGAAGCAAGCGTTGCGCGTGCAACTCGAGCAGTCGCCTTTCCTCAATGCCCTCTCCGAAGAGAAAGTGAGCCAAACACTCGGCTTCATGGGGCGGCCCCGAGACACCCAGTTGACGGAGACCGTGGCCCGCGAGGTCTGCCTGCGGACGGGAAGCACGGCAATGCTGCTGGGCTCGATTGCCAAGTTGGGCAGCCATTATGTGATCAGCCTCGCCGCGGTGAACTGCCAAAACGGAGATTCGCTGGGGACGGAAATGGCGGAGGCCGACAGCCGCGAACATGTTCTTTGGGCGCTCGGCGAGGCTGCTGCGAAGATGCGGGCCAGACTGGGAGAGTCACTGGCCAGCATCCAGAAATATGACGCGTCGGTGGAGCAGGTTACCACGGCGTCGCTCGAAGCGCTTCAGGCCTATAGCCTGGGGATAAAGACGCTGTACACCCAAGGCGATGCGGCGGCCATTCCGTTTATAAAGCGCGCCACGGAACTGGATCCTGATTTTGCTCAGGCTCACGCGTTTTTCGGCAACCTTTCCGCCAACTTGAATCAGCCTACCCAGGGCATGGCGTCCATTAAGAAAGCCTACGAGTTGCGCGGCAAAGTCAGCGAGAGGGAGAGGTTCTACATTGAGGCTTGCTACTACTGCCGTTTTACAGGTGAAATGGAGAAAGGCGCTCAGGTCTGCGAAGTGTGGAAGCAGACCTACCCGCGTGACGTTTCGCCTCACATCTGGCTAGGGAATGTGTACCAAATCCTGGGACGATACGAGAAGGGACTGGAGGAGTGCCGCGAAGGGATGCGCCTCCAGCCGAACAGCGTCTCCAGCTACGGCAATGTCGCGAATATCGACCTCATCCTGAACCGCTTGGGGGAAGCACAACAACTCCTGTCGCAAGCGGAAACGCGGGGGCTCACGAGTCCGGCCATGCAGGTGTTCCTCTACCGCCTGGCTTTTCTGCGTGGCGACCTGCCGGAGATGGAACGCCGCGTGGCGGCCGTTGCCGGGCAACCGGGTGAAGACCATCTGTTGGCCCAAGAGGCGGATGCGGAAGCGTATCTGGGGAGTCTTGCCAAGGCGCGCGAGCTCACCCGGAGGACGGTCGAATCAGCTCGGCGTGACGGACGCTTGGAGGCTGCGGCAACTTTCCGGGCGGCGGGAGCACTGCGCGAGGCAATGTTCGGCAACCGGGAACAGGCGCGCCGCGAAGCCACGGCGGCGCTCGCGATGACCCCCGGCCAAACCATGCAAACGCTGGCGGCCCTGGCGCTGGCGAGAGCCGGGGACAGCGCGAAGGCGAGCAGTCTCGCAGACTACTTGCATCGAGATGTGCCCTGGGACACTTTGCTGAATCTCTACTGGCTGCCCACGATCCGCGCCTGGATTGCACTCGGCCCTGACGTTGTGGCAAATAGCAGCCCGTCGCCTTCTACATTAAAAGGCGGGAGTTCGGCGATCGAGCTGCTCGAGCCTGTGACACCCTACGAATTGGGATTGCCCACCCTCTATTGGGTGCTGAATGTCACGATGTGTCCGGTGGAGGCGCGTGGCGAGGCCTATCTGGCCATGGGCCGTGGGGCCGAAGCTGCCGTGGAGTTTCAGAAGATCATCGATCACCCCGGGTTGGTCGGGACGTTCCCAATTGGCGCTCTGGCGCGTCTGGGCCTTGGCCGGGCTTATGCCCTCCAGGCAGGCTTTGATTTCGGGGGCGAAAGGAAGCTGGGCGCCCAATCCGGCGCGGCCGCGGGCAAAGCCAACCGCACCCCCCTGCCGGCTGCCCTCGCCAAGGCTCGCTCTGCTTATCAAGAGTTTTTCACCTTGTGGCGCAGTGCCGACCCGGATATACCCATCCTCAAACAGGCGAGGGCGGAATATGCCCGGTTGCACTAAGGGTAGTCAACATCCCCCCTCCCTCTGTTAGTTGTGGTAAGCTGTGGTCATGCAGATCACGCTCGACATTCCCGACGATCTTGTTGGCGCGCTCTCGACGCACGGGCGTGATCCCGCCCGCGCCGCTCTTGAAGCCATCGCCCTCGAAGCATATCGGCAGCGGCGACTCTCCGGCTATCAGCTTCGGGTACTGCTCGACATTGCTTCCCGGTACGAGCTCGACGGCTTTTTGAAGGAACGTCAGGTTTACGATTACACCCTAGAAGATTTTGAGAAGGATCTTGCCGCCAATCGTGAACTCCGGGCGAAACAAAAGGCCGACGCACCGGCATGATTGTCATTGCTGACACCGGCCCTCTAAACTACCTCGTGCTCATCGGAAGCGTGGATGTGTTGAAACCGCTGTTCGGATGCGTCATCGTTCCTGAAGCAGTCGTAAGAGAACTAAGAGTGGCTGGCGCGCCGGCCGCCGTGCGCACGTGGATCGCCCAGGCTCCGGCTTGGCTCGAGGTGCGACCGGACCCGCCAACCGATCCCATGTTGGGGTTTCTCGATCCGGGTGAGAGTGCCGCCCTGACTCTGGCGCAACTCATCAATGCTGATCAACTGCTGATCGACGATTGGGCGGGCCGCGCTGAAGCCGCTCGACGCAGATTACATGTCACAGGAACACTAGGTGTGCTGGCCGACGCGCATCGGGCCGGCCTCCTCGATTTTGAAGAGGCGATCGCTCGCCTGCGTTCCACTAACTTTCGGCTTGATCCGGAACTTGAAGAGCAAGTGCGGCAGCGCGTTTCCAGAACTGGTCAGTAGTGGCCCTTTCCGCGAGCAGTCAAGTTAGCTCCTCGCGTGAGGAATCCATGCCCACCGTCAATCTGGCTCCTTTAAGCCTCGGGGAGCTGCTGGATCAAACTTTCAGCTACCTGCGCAAGCATTTCTGGCTGTTTGCCGGGATCATGGTGGCGCCGGAAGCCGTCTTGGTGGGTCTGAATCTCTTGATGCAGATTTTCCTCAGGCCGCCACGCTTCGTTCCCGGCACGCGTGTTGTGCCGTCCGCCCAAATGGCCGCTTTTCTGGCGAGGGCCGGGATGAGCACTTTGGCCATTTTGCTTGCGTATTACGTCATCTATGCGCTCGCCTTAGGCGCCACGACCTATGCGCTTTCAGAGATTCACTTGGGGCGGGCGACCACGATTCTCGAGTCCTATCGCGCCGTGCGGCGAAGGTTGGGGCGGCTCATCAACGTGACCCTGACCATCCTGATCCGCACTTTTGGTGTTTTCCTCCTGGCAGGGGTCGTACTTGCATTCTGCCTGGCCCTCATGGGCTCCTTGCCGAGGTCCTTCGTATGGGTCGCCGTCCTCCTGGGATTGGCGCTCCTGGTGGGATTCGTCATTACCGGAATCCTGTTGGTCATTTTCCTGGTGCGTTACAGCGTCGCAGTTCCCGCCCTGGTGCTCGAGAATCTCAGCGCGCGGCAAGCTCTCAAGCGAAGCGTGGCACTGACCAGCGGTTTCCTTTGGCGCTTGCTGGTGGTGGGCGTGCTGACCTTGCTCATCCGCATGGTGGTGGTCTTACTTTGCCAATCACCGTTCACCATCGCCATCATGCTGGTGACCGTCAAGGGCGGGTATCCGAGCATCTGGCTTTCGATTCCCAGCATGCTGGTGGCAGGAGTCTGTGCCACCGCCACGGCGCCGTTGTTCATGATTGGTTTCGCCCTCGCCTACTACGATCTGCGTGTCCGCAAAGAGGGCTTTGACCTGCAACTGATGATGTCGAATCTCGATGAAGCCCAGCCGCAGGGCGCCGGTGCTCAGCCGGTGGACAAAGAATACGCTCCGCTCGCAGATGCCAGCATCTTGGGGATGTGTCTCCTGACTCTACTGACCGCTGGCCTGTATGCCCCCATTTGGTTTCTGATCCGCCGCAGGGCCTTGAACAATCTGCATTCCAGGGAAAAGCTGGAAGCGTGGCCGGTCTCTGTCGCTCTGGCCGCGCTCGTCGCGAGCCTCTGCCTCCCGCCGCTGGGAAGCCTCAAGTGGGGCTCCTGGGTCGAAGTGGAGAACGCCTTCCCATTATTACACCCTGGCATCCTGCTGGTTGCGGGACTCATCCTGGTCGTGCAATGCTTTAAAGTCCGTCGCATCCTGCTGGACCACTTGGCGCCCCGGCAGGAAGCCATGTTCTCAGCAGGCATACGCATGCAGCACGAGGAGTTGTTCTCTCGAATGGGTACGTTCTTCTTCGGGATCTTCTATCTTCAACACAAAATCAACAGCATGCTGGACCTGTTCATATCGAGCCAAGGCGGCCGGGAAGAAATGAATACACCGGCCTCAGCGATGCCCGTTCCCCCGGTTACTTCGTGAGCCTAACGCGCCTCCAACTATTTGCGCTCCTCCTGCTTGCGCAGGTCAGCTTCGGGGCGCAGTCCGGCGATTTCAAAAACTCACCCCAGAGGTCACGGAGTTCACAGAGGAAACTGGCGTCGGCTCTCTCTGTGATCTCTGTGCCCTCTGTGGCGAACCTATTCTTCTCAGCCCACGAGGATGCTGCCGCAACCAGAACTCCGGAGAATAACCGCGCCTCCGAATCCTTCGATTTGTCGGGCTACATCGCCGAACTGGAACGCTGGTCGGCGTTGGCAAGCCGCCTGGAAGATCATCCCGAGCAGGCTGGTGCGCTGCGCAAGCAGTTGCCGGCCTCCTGGTTGGTGGTAGTGCAGGAGCAGCGCTTCAGCGTTTCGACGCGCCCTTTAGGAGAAGCGATCGATCGGATCGTTCGCGACCCCAGCACTGCCGCGCGGTCAGCGCAGGAAATCTCCGGCCGGGTCGAAAGGCTGCTCGAGGACGCGCGGGCCACATACCGGACCTCAACGCGCAATTACTCCCCCGAGCGCTCCATGTTGGATCAAATCCTGAAGCAGCGCGAGTTTCGCTCCGTGCACGAAGAGGCTGACTCGGAGACGTTTTGGAACCAACTCCTGGATCGGCTCTGGCGGTGGGTAGCCGGACTCCTCGATCGCGCCGGGACTCACCCCAAGGTGACTAACTTCTTGCGCTGGGGAATCGTCATTTTACTTGGCCTGATTCTTTTGGGATGGCTCGCCCACGCGCTCACCCAAGTTTCCTACCAGCGCTCCCCTGCTCTAGCGGGCGACACCCGCGCGGCGCCTGCGCGCGACTGGGCGCAGGAGGCTCGCAGCGCTGCCGCGCGAGGCGAATTTCGCGAGGCGATACGTCTGATCTACGGCGCGGCAGTGTTGGCGCTGGGTGAGGCGGGCGCGTGGCAAGTTGACCGCTCGCGCACACATCGGGAATACGTGCGCCTCTTGCCGGCAGACTCGGCGCGCCGCCCGCACCTGATTGCTCTTACGGACTGCTTCGAACGGGTCTGGTATGGCCGCGCTCCGGCATCAGACAGCGATTATGAAGCTGCCCTGGCGGAATGGGAGTCGCTGCGATGAGTGTGCCGCTCGACTCCGCCGATAAGAAGATCCTGCTTCTCGCCGTTTTTCTTCTGGCGTTCCTGACGTTCCTGGCCGTGCTGTTCTCTCCCAACAACCGTGCTTCGTCTCGAGGTTATCCTTCCAGCTACTCGACCGCACCGGACGGCGCCAAAGCTGCCTACACGCTGCTGGTAGAGATGGGGTATGGGGTGGAAAGATGGGAAAGACCTCCCGAGGATTTGCCGAACTCTGCCAGGAACATTGTGCTGATCATCGCCGGGCCTGTCATTCCATCATCGAAGGACGACCTGAGACGCCTGAAACAGTTCGTCGCGGGGGGCGGCCGCTTGCTGCTCACCGGGGTGGGAGGGGCCGCGATGATTGGGGCAAAGGACGTAGTGCCGCCGCCTCCGCTGCAAGACACATGGCAGACCTTCTCCGCCGAAGCGCCCTCACTTCTTACGCGGTATGCCCCGGAGATCTCCATGGAAGCTCCGGCCTATTGGGCTCATTTGGGCGCGGGCCAGATACGGTATTACGGCAGCGACGAAGGCGCTACTGTCGCAAAGCTGCGGGACGGTTCCGGGGAGATCATCTGGTGGGGGTCCGATTCACCACTCACCAACCTCGGCATCACCCGGGCATCGAACCTGGCCTTGTTCCTGAATTGCGTGGGCTCCGCACCCGGAACCCGCATTTTGTGGGACGAGTACTTCCACGGCGTGCGCCCGGGATTATGGCATTACCTGTCGAACACCCCGTTGCCTTGGGCGCTCTTGCAACTTCTCGTCCTCGCCGCCTTCCTGGTGATCACGTACGCGCGGCGCAGCGGCGCACTGCGCCCTCTTCTGCGCGTGCCGCGCCTTTCACCGCTGGAGTTCATTGAGACCGTAGGCGCCCTCTACCAGCGAAAGGGCGCGGCGGCTGGAGCGCTCGAAATCGCTTACGCACGATTTCATTTCCTGCTTGCCCGGCGGCTGGGAATACCGTCCACAGCGCCCGCCGCGGAGTTAGCCCTCAGAATGCGGGAAAGGCCGGGGTGGATGAGCCCAGGGCTTGCCGAAACGCTCGAGCAGATTGAGTCCGCCGTAAGACGGCAGCAGGTTAAGGAGCCGCAGGCACTGGTGTGGGTGGGCGAACTCTATGACGCCACCCACAGGCTCGGACTGGAAGGATGATTGATCGGAAGATCGGGTGAACTAGCCGTCAGCTCTCAGCTATCAGCCGTCAGCTTTCAGCTTTCGGCTATTAGCGAAATCAACATTGCGGTCTGCTTGCTGAGAGCTGACAGCTTAAGGTCATTCTCCCGATCTCCTGATTGAAGGGGGTTCTATGGCAGCGGAAGTTCAGAAGTTCATTTCTCACGCGCGGACCGAACTTGGCAAGGTGATTGTTGGCCAGGACGAGACCATCAACCAATTGCTGGCCGTCTTGCTCTGTGGCGGACATGCCCTGCTGGAAGGAGTTCCAGGAATTGCCAAGACGCTGGCGGTGAAAGCCCTGGCTCAGATCTGCCGGCTGAGGTTTCAACGCGTTCAGTGCACCCCTGATCTGATGCCCGCGGACGTGTTGGGCGCGAACGTCTTTAATCTCTCCACCAGCACGTTTTCCCTGCACCGCGGCCCGGTCTTCACGGACTTGCTGCTGGTTGACGAGATCAATCGCGTACCGCCACGAACCCAGTCGGCACTGCTCGAAGCGATGGAAGAGCGCCAGGTGACGATCGACGGGACCGGTTATCCGCTCTCGCCGTTCTTCACAGTTTTCGCCACTCAGAACCCCATCGAGTTCGAGGGCACCTACCCGCTTCCGGAGGCGCAACTCGACCGATTCCTTTTCAAGATTCGCGTACCTTACCCCACGCCGGAGAAGGAAGTCGAGATCCTGGAGCGTTACCAGCAGGGATTTGACCCGCACCACATCGACGCGTTGGGGCTCTCGCCCGTCGACCCCGATTGGCTGCCCGCCGCGCGCCGCGAGGTGTCGGCCTTGGCAGTCGAGCCGGGAATCTTCCGCTACATGGCCACGATTGTCCAGAGAACGCGCGACTGGCCGGCCCTGAGCCTGGGCGGCAGCCCGCGCGCCACCGTAGCCCTGATGTTCGCTGCCAAGGCTCTGGCCGCCATGGAGGGGCGGGATTACTTGATCCCCGATGACGTGAAAGCCGCGGCGCCCCCGGTGCTTCGCCACAGGCTGCTGGTGAAGCCCGAAGCCGAACTGGAAGGCATCTCGAGCGATCAGGTCGTGGCGGAAGTGCTGGCCGCGGTTGAGGTTCCCAAATGATCGACTCTCGAGGGGCGGTCGTTGCGGCCGCCCCGGGGCAACCCCAAGCATTGCCCCCAAAAGACGTCACGACTGCGGGCCATCTGCTACCGCCCACCGTGATCGCCCCAGCGGCGAGCGGGCACCGATGGCCTGTCGCGTTCCAGTGGCGTTTCTTCCTTGCTCTGCTCTTGGGCCTGGTGTGGATTGGTCCGGCGTGGCGGGACCAGCGTGCCTTGTACGCTCTGCTGCTCTGGGACTGCCTGGCGCTGCTGGTCTGGCTCGCCGATCTCGCGCGCCTGCCCAAGCCCAGGGAAATCGTCGTGAGCCGCCGATGGCTCGATCCGCTGTCCTTCGACATTGACTCCCGAGTTGAACTGCGCGTCGCCAACCACGGCGCGCGGGAGGTGGAGGTCAGCATCGAAGATGATGTTCCCGCCGTCTTGTGCCCGACGCTGCCCAAGTTCACTCTGACTGTTCCAGCGCGCGGCAGCTCCGTGGCCGCCTACACGGTTCATCCCACCACGCGCGGCAAGATCGTCACGGGCCGGATCTTTCTGCGCTATCACGGCCCGGTGAGATTCGCGGAGCGGTGGGCGGTGGTCGACGTCCGCCAGGCGCTTCGCATTTACCCGAACCTCCGCGAGCCGCAACGCTACACCCTGTACTTGATCCGCAGCCGCCAAATGGAACAGGAGAAAAGGCTGAAGCGGCTGGTCGGAAGGGGACGCGAGTTCGAGAGCCTGCGCGAATTCCGCGAGTCCGACGAGAGTCGCGACATCTGCTGGACCGCCACGGCGCGCCGCGGCAAGCTGATCAGCAAGGTCTATCAGACGGAACGAAGCCAATCCGTCGTGCTGGTGGTCGATGCCGGGCGGTTGATGCTGGCCAGAACGAGGAGTCAGGAGTCAGAAGTCAGAAGTCAGAAGTCAGAAGTCAGAAATCGGGAGATTCGATCTGCCGATCTGCCGACCTCACCATCTGCCGACCTGCCCGCCTCCCCCGCACTCACGAAACTAGACTACGCCGTCAACGCAGCGCTGACTTTGGCTCACGTGGCGCATCAGTCGGGTGACACCACGGGGCTTCTGACGTATGGCCGGAAGCTGCAATCCTATTTGCCCTGCGCGCGCGGCCCCGAGCATCTTCGCCACGTCCTGGAGCAGTTGGCCTTGGTCTCGGGTGAGGCGGTCGAGGCCGATCACGCCCTGGCCGCGGATTCCCTGCTGGCGCGCCAGCGGCGGCGAAGCCTGGTGGTCTGGCTCACGGACCTGGCGGAGACTGCGGCGACGCCCGACGTCATTGAAGCCGCGTCCCGCCTGCTATCCCGGCACCTGGTGTTGTTCGCCGTGGTGGGCGAGCCTGAACTGCGCGCGCTGGTGGCGCGCCGGCCGCAATCGCCGGGCCAGATGTACCAGTATGTGGCCGCCCAGCAGGTCATTCAACGCCGCGAACTCCTGCTGCGCCGCATGCGCGTACAGGGAGCGATCGCGATGGAGTTTCTCCCCGGCCGATTGTCGCCGGAAATCGTCAATCACTATTTGCAGATTAAGTGGAAGGGACTGCTGTAGGGCGCCTCCGTGGCGCGGGCGTCTCGCCCGCGATGGCGGGAGAGTCCCGCTCCCGCGCGCGGGCAGGATGTCCGCGCCACAGCGGGCGGGACGCCCGCACCACGTCAAGCGCTCAGCGCGCCCTCGGACGCCTTGCAGACATATACCTCCGCCTTCAGGCCCAGGGCGTCATAATAGCCTCTAATGATAGCCTCTGAAAAAGCCTCCGCGGCTTCCTGGCGAACCAGGTTGACGGTGCAGCCGCCGAAGCCCGCGCCGGTCATGCGAGCGCCCAAAACGCCCGGCTGTTTCCAGGCGATCTCGACCAGAACATCCAGCTCTCTCGAGCTGACCTCATAATCGTCGCGCAAGCTGACGTGCGAGGCGTTCATGAGCTCGCCAAAGCGCTCGAGGTTGCCGGACTCGAGAACCTCGATGGCCTCCAGGACTCGATGGTTTTCGCTCACGACGTGCCGGGCGCGGCGAAACAGAATGTCGCTCAGGGCCGAACGCGCCGACTCGAGGTCGGCGGGCTTCACATCCCGCAGCGAGGTCACGGCCGGTCCGGTGGACGCAATCCGGGCCACCGCCTCCCGGCACTGCTTCAGACGAACCTCGTATTCCGACTGAGCCAGGGCGCGCTTCACGCCGGAGTTGCAGACCACGATCTTCACGTCGTCGCGCAGGGGCACGTGGCGATAGTCGAGATCGCGGCAATCGAGAAAGAGCGCGTGGTTGGCGCGTCCCAAGCCGGAAATGAACTGGTCCATGATGCCGCAGGGCACGCCCACAAACTGGTTCTCCGCCTTGCGGGAAAGTTTGACGAGATAGACCGGATCGAGCTCGAGCCCGAGAAGCTTCTTCCAAAATGCGGCAGTGCCCACTTCGACAGCCGCCGAGGAGCTGAGGCCGGCCTCGCGCGGCACGTTGCCGCCGAAAACCAGGTCGGCGCCCGAAAGCCGATGGCCATCCTCCTCGAGGAATTTTGAGACCCCGCGAACATAATTGCTCCAGCGATTCGCGCTGTCCTTTTGAATGTCGTCGAGGCTGAACTCGACCGAACCCTCGAAGTCGAGCGAATGCAGACGGACGGTCCGATCAGCCCGCTTGCGGCCGGCAAAGTCGATGCTGCGGTCAATGGCCGCGGGCAGAACGAAGCCGTCGTTGTAATCGGTGTGCTCGCCGATCAGGTTCACGCGCCCCGGGGCGCGAACCACCACCTCAGGAGTTGTGCCGTATATGGCGTTGAATCTCTGTTCGATCATCGGGTTTCCCTTCTTCGAGTGGGCTGCCAACGGGCCGGTTAGCTGTCAGTTCTCAGTTCTCAGTTTTCAGTTCTCAGTTCTCGGTTCTCAGCTCTCAGCTTTCAGCAAGCAGGTAGGTGTTGCAGTTGTTGCTGATAGCTGAGAGTTGACGGCTGATAGCTTTCATGTCTCCGGGCGCCGCGCGCCGCTGGATATGATAACACCGGTCCGCGATGCAGCCGATGGGATTTGGCTGGGCCGAAATTGCACGAACGATCCGGGAATGTTATAGAAAACAAAGAAAGGCTTGAGGGGCTGGATCGGCCCGCCCAACGGCTGTGGAGCCACCGCCTGTCCCGGTTTGTTCCCTCCAGACAGAATTTCGGTCACAAAGTCCTCTCCCTGGGGGGATAATGGACCGCGAGGGCACTTTCGCAAGGCGCGCGGGCCGGGCGATGGGCTAGTCATGTTTCCCACGGACATTCTGCTCCTGATTCTTCTCATCGCGGCCAGAATTCTGTCGCGCCTCTCCGTCCCGCCGCAATCGCGGCGCGGTTAACAAACGCTTTGGCTCTCGGCGAGGGAAAGACCCCTCACCCGTCACGCTCCGGCTGATGACACCGCCGGGGCCTGACACCCTCTCCCCAAGGGAGAGGGCTGTTCGTTCGTGGGGCCGCACTCGTCGTGGGCTTGGGCACCCACAAGGGGCGCCCCTACTTCCTCGGCTGGCGCAGACCTGCTTTCCAAGATCTGCGGCTTTTGCGTTTGGGCGGCTGCCTTGCGCAGGCTCAGCAACAGTTTGATCTTGCGATCGATGGAGCGCTCCAGGGTCTCTTCCCGGCGCAGCATCAGCTTCCACTCCTCACCTGATGGAGCCAGGCAGGCATCGCGCTCGATCGCCGCTCTCTCCTCGCTCAGCTTCTCCTCATACTCGAACTCCTCCTCGACGCTCGCCATTTCTTCCTCGAGCAGCAGGACCAGTTGGTTGTACCGCAGTTCATCCGCCGGTTCGGTTGCGGCGTAGGGGCAGCCCTCTCCGTCGGCCCCGGCGCCCATAAGGGATGCGTCTACATCATCCTCATCTTCGGCCTGGGCAGCCGCAACGGGCGTCGCTACATCACCCTCTCCGTCGGCCTGGGCGCCCACAAGGGGCGCCCCTACGGCAGCCTCGGCGAAGAGCCAAAGCAGACGGCCGAGGCGCGCCGCCCGCCAGCCTCCCTTATTCCCGTAGAAGCCTTGGAGTGCGGCGGCCTGCCAGGCCAGGAAGGAGCGGGCCAGCACCTGCACGCGAATCACGCCCAGAAAGGAAAGCAGCAGGCGCAGGCGCGCGGCGGGGTCGGCGGGCGCCTGCATCGAGATGTTGATGGCCTGGCCGACCTCGAAGCTGGCGCCCTCGATTTCTTTCCGGCGTCGGCGTTGTGCCTCTTCCACCGCCAGCAAGGCCCGCCGCATCAGGCCGGTCTGGGAGCGCTCCAGGCGGTCGCGCCGCCAGTAGAGGCGGGCCAGGTCGTCGACCTGCTTGTCGAAGAAGGCGTCGCCGGGACCGAAGGAATCGCGCAGCTCCTGCTTCAGGGCTTCGAATTGGGCGGGGTCTTCGCCCAGAGCGCGCATCACTTCGTAGTGATTTTCGGGGTCGGAACGCTCGCCGTGCTCGAGGGCGTTCATTTTGGAATTCTGCTTACCGGCCGCGGTGCGCGGACCGTGGGAGCGCCGGGCGTTGCAGCGGGCGGCGTCGAGGGATTGCGGAC
>Ga0187891_1000545_pt1 | contig 37118 bp, 41 predicted proteins | sample June2016WEW_21_4_FD_132990 | JGI IMG/M metagenome (GOLD analysis project Ga0187891, IMG submission 132990) | Peatland microbial communities from SPRUCE experiment site at the Marcell Experimental Forest, Minnesota, USA - June2016WEW_21_40 | ecosystem: Environmental > Terrestrial > Soil >... | reverse complement strand
TGCGAACTTCGGAATCGAAGGACACTAGCAACGTATTGATCTAGTGTGGCTTTGGTTCAGAAGTCCGCATGACGAGTTCGCGGCAAAAATGATGCGGACTTCTGAACCGCCACACTAGGCCGCGGCTGCCTCTTCGGAATCCTCGTCGCGGTGCCGCCGCCGGGAGCGCAGCCGGCAGAGGCGCGAGGGGATGTAGCAGAGATCGTCGACAAAGCCGGCAAAGCGCTGACCGCGCGCCAGCGCGCGATCGAGCGCGGCCATGGTGCGCGCCTGCCCCGGATCTTCGTCATGGGTCCAGGTGCGCAGCACCGAAGCGAACAGCACAGCAAGGCCTTGCGCGCGCAGGATGCCGCGCGGGCCCGACGCGTTGATTCCGGCTGCCGTCAGCATCCATTGCTGCGAGCGCACGGCGAGCGCGTTGAGCGCCATGGCGAGTGGCGGATTGCGGCGGGCCGACCGCAGCAGCGAGCGTACCGCTTCGCGATGGGGCGCCAGCGCTTCGAGCCGGCGCATCAACACGTCGAACAGGCGTTCGCGCGGGGATTCCTCGGCCATGTCGCTCAAATCCTCGGCCAGCACGGCGCGGTCGGTCGCTTTGATGTGGGCGGCGAGCATCGCCAGCGTCGAGGCAAATTCGCCGCGCAATTGGGTCAGCGACACGCCGGCCCGCCCGGCGATGTCGGCAAAGCCGATCTCCTCGAACGGCTTCTCCGCCAGGAGCGCCAGAAACGCCGCGACGATCTTGTCGCGCTCGCCGGCCGGGGTGGCGGGGCCGGTCGGCCTGCGGCTGGAGGAGGATCGGGCGGATTTGGCGGCGGATTTACGGGCGGGTCTGCGGGCCATGACCGAACTCCTGAACGGGAACGTGAACGCGGGGCTAATAAATCAATGTAGGTCCCCACGGCCCCGGTTCCAAGGCGGCTCTTTCAGTCGGCCAGCTCCCGCGAACGCCGCGTCGCGGCGGCAACCGCCTTATTCATCAGCGGCGCCAAGCCGTCCTTGCCCAGCAGCACGTCAAGGGCCGCGGCGGTGGTGCCGCCCGGCGAGGTGACGTTCTCGCGCAGCACCTTGGCGTCGAGCGTCGAGCGGTGGAGCAATTCGCCCGAGCCCGCGACGGTTTCGCGGGCGAGCTTTGCCGCCAGCGACGGCGGCAAGCCGGCCGCGGCGCCGGCTTGCGCCAGCGCTTCGGCGAGCAGAAAGACATAGGCCGGTCCCGAGCCGGACACCGCCGTCACCGCGTCCATCAGCGCTTCGTCTTCGATCCACTCGACCTTTCCGGTCGCCGCGAGCAGCCGGTGCGCGAGGTCGCGCTGCGCGCTGTTGGCCTGCAGCGGCACCGCGACGGTGATGCCGCGGCCGATCGCGGCCGGCATGTTCGGCATGGCGCGCACCAAGGCGCCGGCGCTCTTCAGCGTGCGGGAGAGGAATTGCAGCGTCCGCCCGGCCATGATCGAAATCACGACCGTCGACGCGGCGATCATCGGGGCGATCGCCGGCATCACCTGTTCGGCGACTTGCGGCTTCACGGCAATGACGATGGCGGCGGCGCCGGCGAGCGCGCCGGCATCGGGATTGAGCCGCACGCCGCGCTCGGTCAGCGCCCTGATGTGCAGCGACGGCGAGGGTTCGACGACCGCGACATTCGTCGGCTTCAGCCCAAACCGCAGCCAGCCGTCGAGCAGCGCGCTGCCCATCTTGCCGGCGCCGACCAGCACGAGCGGGCCGGAAAAATCGCGCAAATCCGGAGTCGCCGAAGTGGAAGGATCTGAGGCGCTCATCGGCGTCTTGTTACGCCTCGCCGGAGGTCTCGAACATGGCGGAGTCCATGGCTTCGCGCGCGGATTTGCCCGCCCAGACCACGAACTGGAACGCCGGATAGTAGCGTTCGCAGGCATCGAGCGCGGCACCGAACACCGCCTCGCACTGCCGGCCCGAAGCGGCGACGCCGCCGGGAAGCAGCAGCGCATGGCGGAACATCACCACGCCGTTCTGCATCCATACGTCGAAATGCCCGACCCACAATTGCTCGTTGATCAGGGCGACGAGCTGCTGCACCTCGGACAGCCGCGGCTCCGGCACGCGCATGTCGAAGGCGCAAGCCAAATGCAGCGCTTCGATCTCGCTCATCCAGGTGAATGAGATCTGGTAATTGGTCCATCGGCCGGTGACGACGATCGCGATCTCGTCCTCGCCGGCGCGTTCGAACGGCCAGTTGTGGCCGGCCGCCATATGCTCGACCACGTCGAGGGGATTGGTGCCCTGGTCTCGCGCGATTTCGATAATGGACATGCCGCCTCCACAGCGCCGCTGGAGTGGAAATGCGCACGCCACTGGACATTGCCGATGGCCGGGCTGCGATTTGACGCAGGACAACCCGCCCGGCGGCTTGACTGAACGTCGCGAATCACTCGGCGCACCGACTATAGAACGCGCGATTCCTCCAACAAAACCGGCGCTGGAGCTGTCGAGCGCGCGGCCCGTACCGGCACTCATGAAGTGATTTGCCGCCGCGGCACAAGCGCCAAGACCGGCCGTCCACAGACCAGTCTGCGACAAGTTGACTCGGGGGTAGGGTGGGGGCGGCCGAAGCGGCCTCTAGGATGCGGACTGGATGAGACGTAACTCCTTGAAATGACTCGCACCCATCTCGCCAAGCGGCAAGACAGAGTCAGTTCAATGGGTTAGTCGAAGAACAGGCTCGAAACCGACTCGGCACCGGCAATCCGGCTGATCGCTTCCCCGATCAGCGTCGCGATCGGGAGCACGCGGATATTGCGGGAGGCGGTGACCGCCTCGGTGGGCTGGATCGAGTCCGTGATCACCAGTTCCTTGAGGTTGGAATTATTCACCCTGGCGACCGCTCCGCCCGAAAGCACGCCGTGACTGATATAGGCGTAGACTTCGCTGGCGCCCTTTTCCAGCAAGGCGTCGGCGGCGTTGAGCAGCGTGCCGCCGGAATCCACGATATCGTCGACCAGGATGCAGATGCCGCCGTCCACCTCGCCGATGACGTTGGCCACCTCGGACTCGCCCGGCCGCTCGCGCCGCTTGTCGACGATGGCGAGCGGCGCATTGATGCGCTTGGCGAGGCCGCGGGCGCGCACCACGCCGCCGACGTCGGGCGACACCACGATGACCTTGGCGAGGTCGAAGCGCTGTTTGATGTCCCGCACCATGACCGGCGAGGCAAACAGGTTGTCGGTGGGGATATCGAAGAAGCCCTGAATCTGTCCGGCGTGCAGATCGAGCGTCAGCACGCGGTCGGCGCCGGCGCGGGTAATCAGGTTGGAGACCAGCTTGGCGGAAATCGGCGTGCGCGGGCCGGGTTTGCGGTCCTGCCGGGCGTAGCCGAAATAGGGAATCACCGCAGTGATGCGCTGCGCCGAGGCGCGGCGCAGCGCGTCGATGATGATGAGCAATTCCATCAGGTGGTCGTTCGCGGGGAAGGACGTCGACTGAATGGCGAAAACGTCGGCGCCGCGCACGTTTTCCTGGATTTCGACGAAAATCTCCATGTCGGCGAAACGCCGCACCACCGCCTTGGTGAGCGGGGTGCCGATATAGGCGCCGATCCCCTCGGCCAGTACTGGGTTGGAATTGCCGGCGATGAGCTTGATGGCTCCGTTGTTGCTCGCCATTCCGCTCCCCTGCGCGCCCGCGGTCAGAGCATGATCCCGAAAGATGGGGTTTCCGCCTTCGCCAAGCCCGCTTCGGCGGGCGAAGGAAGGTCGGATCATGCTCAAACAAAAGCCAGGACCTGATACAAGCCACTTCGGGGGCTGGCAACATGAATCAGGGTCTTGTCCCCGCCGGTTTTCGGCTGCAATCGCAATGGCTTTGCGGTTTGGTAAATGGTCGGCAGCGAATAGCGAATGCGAGCGGCGGATAGGACAGGGTCAAGGTACCTGTTTGCCGCGCGCTATTCGCTGGTCAGAGCAATGGCGTTGACGTGACGGCCGTAATCGGATTCGGCGCGGTGGGTCGAGCGGCGGAAGCTGAAAAACCGCGCCGGATCGGCATAGGTGCACAGGCCCACATCTTCGACCTCACGAATGCCCGCCCGCTGCAGCTGGGCCGCGATATAGGCGGCCAGATCGAACAACGCGTGGCCGCTGCGCGATGCCGGGACGAAGAAGCGCTCGCTGGCGGAATCCTCGCTGGCAAAGCGCGCGATGAGATCGGCACCGACCTCGTAATTATGTTGGCGGATCATCGGGCCGAGCGCGCCGCGGATCCGGCTGCGCTCGGCGCCGAGCTGCTCCATCGCCGCGACCGTTGCCTCGAGAACACCGGCGAGCGCGCCGCGCCAGCCGGCGTGCGCCGCGCCGACCACGCGGGCCTGCGGATCGGCGAGAAGGATCGGGCCGCAATCGGCCGTGGTCACCCCGATCGCGAGGCCGGGCGTCGAGGTGACGATGGCGTCGCCGCGCGGACGCGATTGCGGCGGCCACGGCGCCGTAGCGACCACGACATGCGGCGAGTGGACCTGGTGGGCGGTGAGCAAACAATGCGGCTCGACCGCAAGCGCCGCCGCCATGCGCGCGCGATTTTCCGCGACATAGGCGGCGCCGTCGCGCGAGCCGACACCGCCATTGAGACTGGCATAGAGGCCGCCCGAAACCCCGCCTTGCCGCGTGAAGAAGGCGTGGCGGACGCCGCGAAGCGCAAGGGTCTGAGCCTGGATCATCATCGCTACGCCTCAAAGCCCGGCAGCTCGCCAAGCTTCGGGTCGGCGATGGCGAGCGCCTTGAACAACTCGCCCATGCCGCGGGGCCCGGTCGCGGTCAGCCGGGCGAGCGCCTGGTCGATCTCGGTTGCTTTCTCCGGCGCGCGCGCCTTGAGCGCAGCCGCGCGCTTGTCGATGCCGAGCCCGCGCAGCAGATCGCGCTGCGAAATAGGGCCGTGGATGCGCCCGCCGATAATTTGCGCGCTCTGCGCCAGCGCCGCGAAATCGACATGCGCGGTGAGATCGGCTTCGCCCGGCGCGCGCAGCGGGTCGGTGAAGGAATGCCCGGCGACCGCCTGCAAGGTCTCACCCAGCCCGTACCAGGCGTGACCGTAGTCGATGATCAGCGCCGCGCCGTCGGTCCGCACGCGCCGTCCGATTTCGAGCGCCAAAGTGTCGGAGCGCCATTCATAGACCGAGCCTTCCGGCGACTGGCGCAAGCCCCGGGGCAGCGTCGCCTCGAAATGCGGCAGGGGGTCGCGGGCGATGCCGATGGCAAGATTCCCGCCGGGCGCGATCTCGACGACACGCTCGTGCCAGCCGTCGGCTTGTTTGACCGCCTGATGAACCGGCAGCGCGTCGACGAATTCGTTGGCGATGATGATGGCGGGACCGCTCGGCACATCGGCAAGGGCGGTGTGCCACAGCATCGGCACGCCGAGGCTTTCCAGACGCTGTTGTTGCACTTGCTGCAGCTTGGGGCTGATTTCGACCAGATGAACGACGACCGCCGCATGAAAATCGCCGACGACTTTCGCCGCGCGCAAGGCGTCGACCATCAACGTCCCGCGGCCGGGTCCGAGCTCGACGACGCGCACGTTTTCCGGCGAGCCCATCTGCTGCCACACCGCCACTATCCACAATCCGATCAGTTCGCCGAACATCTGGCTGATCTCGGGCGCGGTGACGAAGTCGCCATGGGCGCCGAGCGGATCGCGCGTGACGTAATAGCCGTATTGCGGATGCGTGAGGCACAGCCGCATGTATTCGGCGATCGACATCGGCCCGGCGACGGCAATCAAGCGCCGGATCTCGTTTTCCAGCGGCGAGCGTTCCTCAGCCATGTTTGGCAACCGGCTGGCGGGTCAAGGCAAAGCCGAGCACGGCGATGCCTGCCAATATCAGCGGAATGCAGAGCAGCATCCCCATGGTGAGGCCGCCCCAGAGAAAGCCGAGCTGCGCGTCCGGCTCGCGAAAAAATTCGCAGACGATGCGGGCGACGCCATAGCCGAGAAAGAAGGCTCCGGTAACGACACCCGGCCGCTTGAGCGCACCCAGGCGCAGCAGCAGTCCCAGCACGACGAGCAGCACAAGGCCCTCCAGCGTCGCCTCATAGAGCTGGCTGGGATGGCGTGGAAACGGTCCGCCGTTGGGAAAGACCATAGCCCAGGGCACGTCGGTTGGCCGGCCCCACAATTCGCCGTTGATGAAATTGGCGATGCGGACGAGAAACAGTCCGAGCGGGGCAACCGCGGTCGTCACGTCGCCGAGTGACAACGCCGGGATGCCACGGCGCAAGGCGAACAGCACGATGGCAACGACGCAGCCGAGGAGGCCGCCATGAAACGACATGCCACCCTTCCACAGCTCCGGGATTTCGAGCGGATGGGCGGCGAAATGCGGAAGATTGTAGAACAGCACGTAGCCGGTCCGCCCGCCGAGGATGATCCCGAGCGTGACCCAAATCACGAAGTCGTCGATGTCGACCAGAGTGAAAGGCGCTGGTCCGCCCCACAACTTCGGTGACGTGACGATCGCGCGCGCATAAAACCAGCCGGCGATAATGCCGACGATATAAGCCAGCGCATACCAACGCACCGCGAGCGGTCCGATGGAAATCAGCACTGGATTGATTGCAGGAAACGGCAGGACCGGGAGGATCAGCATCGGGGAGTCCCATGCGGGCGCACCGCGCCCTTCTTCATGGTGCCGGGTTTCTGAGCGCCGCGCACTTGCGATGGCGCCGTACCATTGCCATTGTCTGCGAGCATAGCAAGCGGGCAGGCGACGGGCTCGCTGGCGGTTCGGAGGTGGAGATGGTGCAGACGACGAACCGGTTCTTCGACGAGGTGGCTCGGTTGATGAACGACGCGGCCGGTGTTGCGCAAGGCGTGCGGCGCGAGTTCGAGACGCTGTTCCGCAGTCAGGCGGAGCGCATCCTGCGCGACCTCGCCGTTGTCCAGCGTGAGGAGTTCGAGGCCGTCAAGGACATGGCCCGTCTCGCCCGCGAGGAGAACGAAGCGCTCAAGGTCCGGATCGCGGCGCTCGAAGCGAGGCTGGCGGGAGCGAATTCGCCCCCCGAGGCTCCAGGCGCGACCCCATCTGGGGTCAATCCTGGCGGGCTTTGAGGCCATAAGGTCGCCCACGCGCCTTCCTTGTTTTTCAAGACCCACGCCGCTATAAGCGCCGCGACCGCGGCAAGCACTGGATTCTTGCACCCCTGGAGGCCGCCGCGGGCATCCACGCCGATTAAGGCTAAGACGAGGACTACATCATGGCGACCGTCAATCTGATCAAGGCGGCTGCGCGTCCACGGGCCGGCAAGGGGGCCGCCCGGGCAGAACGTCGCGCCGGCCGCGTACCCGGTATCATCTACGGCGACGGCAAACCGCCGCTGCCGATCTCGCTCGACTACGCCGATCTGCACCAGCGCATTTATGCCGGGCATTTTCTCACGACCATTCACGACGTCGAGGTCGACGGCGTAAAGCATCGCGTCATTCCCCGGGATTTCCAGCTCGACGCCGTCCGCGATCTGCCGCTGCATGTGGACTTCATGCGGCTCGGCGAGGGCGCCACGATCCGCGTCAACATTCCGATCCACGTCAAGAACGCCGACCAGTCGCCCGGCGTCAAACGTGGCGGAACGGTCAGCATCGTGACCCACAGCATCGAAGTGCGCTGTCAGGCCGACGCCATCCCCAGCGCCATCGAGGTCGATGTCAGCGAGCTGGAGATCAACTACTCCAAGCATCTGAGCGATATCACCCTGCCGCCGGGCGTCCGCGTCGTCGCCGCCAGGGACATTACGCTGGTCACGGTGGTGCCGCCGTCGGGCTATGCGGAAGAGATGAAGGCTGCGGCCGAGGCTGCCGCTGCGGCCGCCGCTGCGGCTGCTGCCGCGGCCGCCGCCGGCGCGCCTGCCGAGGGTGCAGCACCCGGCGCGGCTCCTGGCGCGGCGCCCGGCGCCGCTCCGGCTGCTGGCGCGCCTGTCGGCGGCGCTGCCGAGAAGAAGTGAGGTCGCCTGCGGGACAAGGCCGATGCTGCTCCTGGTCGGACTCGGAAATCCGGGAGCACGCTATGTCGGCACCCGCCACAACGTCGGCTTCATGGCCGTCCAGGCGATCGCCAAACGCCATGGCATCGGGCCGTGGCGCCGCCGCTTCCAGGGTGTCGCGTGCGAGGGGACGATCGGCGGCGCCCGCGTGCTGCTGCTCTTGCCCGGCACCTTTATGAATGAATCCGGCCGCGCCGTCGCCGACGCGGCGCATTTCTACAAGCTGCCGCTCGCCGACATCACAGTGTTCCACGATGAGATCGAGCTGCCACCCGGCAAAGTCAGGGTCAAGGTCGGCGGCGGCATTGCCGGCCACAACGGGTTGCGCTCGATCAGCGAGCACATCGGCAACGATTACCGTCGGGTGCGCATCGGCGTCGGCCATCCCGGCCACAAGGACTTGGTGGAGCACTACGTGCTCAGTGATTTCGCCAAGAGCGAGCAGCGCTGGGTCGAGGCGCTCACCGAAATCCTCGCCGACAATGTCGATTTTCTCGTCCGCGGCGAGGACGCGAGTTTTCAGAACAAGGTCCACCTCGCCATGGTGGCGAAGGGATTCGGTGAGCAGCCGGCCCAAGGCGACAAAGCCGGCGACCGCAACGGCGCGGATCAAACGTAATCCTGCGAATTCGCCGCGCTCCACGGCAGGCTCAGCCTTGACACGGAAACACGGAAACACGATATCAGTGTCATGAAGAACGTCACCATCACGCTCCCCGATGATCTTGCCCGCCGGGCCCGCGTCGAGGCGGCCAAGCAGGATAAGAGCCTGTCGCGTTTCGTTGCCGATTTGCTGGCCGAGCGCTGCGGGGGCGAAACCGGAAAACTGGGGGCGTTGGAGGAGTTCTTCTACGGCCCCGGATATCCCGGAATTAGCAAGGCTTGGCGCGGGCGGGAGGCTCTGTATGCCGAACGGGAAGATGAGCTGCTTCGCCGATACGAATCTCATCGTCTACGTGGCCGATCCGGGAGAGCCGATAAAGCGGCGGCAAGTGAGGGATTTTCTGGCACGGATCATCAGGCGCCATACGCTGGTGCTGAGCCCGCAAAGCCTCAACGAGTGTTACCGCATCGTCAGCGAAAAGCGCGGCCTGATGCCAAGAAATGACGCGCACCGATTCGTCGGCGCATGGCGTCCTTATTGCACCGCCCCGTACGATTTCGAGGTCACGCAAGAGGCATGGCGTGTCCAAGACAGATACGGGTTTTCCTGGTGGGACTGCATGCTGTTGGCTTCGGCTATCCTGGCGCGTTGCGAAATCTTTTTGAGCGAGGATATGCAGCACGAAATGAAAGTCTTTGGCATGACGGTGCTCGATCCGCTCAAGCTCAATCCAATCGTCGATTTTTCCAGGTGAATTGAACTCCGATGGGCTTCAAATGCGGCATCGTCGGCCTGCCGAATGTCGGCAAGTCGACCCTCTTCAACGCGTTGACCGAAACCGCGGCGGCGCAGGCGGCGAATTATCCGTTCTGCACCATCGAGCCGAATGTCGGCGAGGTCGCGGTGCCGGACCCGCGGCTGGAGACGCTGGCAAAGCTCGCCAAGTCGGCCACGATCGTGCCGACGCGGCTCACTTTCGTCGATATCGCCGGCCTGGTGCGCGGCGCCTCGAAAGGCGAGGGCTTGGGCAACCAGTTCCTTGCCAATATCCGCGAGGTCGACGCCATCGCGCACGTGGTTCGCTGCTTCGAGGACACCGATGTGACCCACGTCGAAGGCCGCATCGATCCGATCGCCGACATCGAAACGGTCGAGACCGAGTTGATGCTCGCCGACCTCGACAGCCTGGAGCGAAGGGTCGACGGACTGAACAAAAAGGCCAAAGGCGGCGACAAAGAAGCGAAGGAAACGCTCGACCTCATCAATCGCGCGCTGGCGCTATTGCGCGACGGCAAGCCGGCGCGCCTGACCGCGCGCAAGCCCGAGGAGGAGCGCGCGTTCCACATGCTCGGGCTCCTCACCGCGCTGCCGGTACTCTATGTCTGCAACGTCGATGAGGCTTCGGCCGCGAACGGCAACGCCTATGCGCGCCAAGTCGAAGCCAGGGCTGCGGCGGAGGACGCCGCCGCCATCGTCATCTCGGCCAAGATCGAAGCCGAGATCGCGGTGCTCGCGCGCGCCGAACGCAACGATTATCTGGCCGCCGTCGGTCTTCAGGAAGCCGGACTCGACCGCCTGATCCGCGCCGGCTATGCGCTGCTCGACCTCGTGACCTTCTTCACCGCCGGGCCGAAGGAGACGCGCGCCTGGACGGTGACCCGCGGCACCAAGGCGCCGCAAGCCGCGGGCGTCATCCATACCGATTTCGAGCGCGGCTTTATTCGCGCCGAGACCATCGCCTACGACGACTACGTGGCATCCGGCGGCGAAGCCGGAGCGCGCGATGCCGGCAAGATGCGGCTCGAAGGCAAGGACTACGTCGTCCAGGACGGCGACGTCATGCATTTCCGGTTCAGTCCTCAGTAATCAGTGGTCAGTAATCAGAAAGATGAAATATTAATTCTGATTACTGACTTCTGATCCCTGTTCCCTGATTCCTGATGGCGCCAAGGTGCTCGTTGATGCGGAACACGATGAGCACGAATTCGGCCATGATGCGCGCGAGGATGACGCCCATGCAGGCGCCGAGCAGGCTGGCGATGAGAGTGATCATGCCGACAAAGGGATTGAACGCCATGGTGGCGAGCGAGGACACCGCGCCGGCGAGCCCGAGCAGGATCGAAATGACGACGGCGAGCCAGTAGAAGACCTTGATGATCGTGGGCGTTACGAACCGCTCCCACTGGAACAAGTCGCCGATGCCGAACATGCTGGATCCTCCCGGCGCGAAACAAATGACCGTGACTTGAGCGCCTGGTGCCGAATCTGCGCTCGAGAAGCCCCACATAGAGTGCACGCCGCTCTTGCGGTGGTCAATCGAGCGGCATTTCGCAGCACGCGGATACCTCCCGACGCGAAGTATGGCCCGACCACGGTTTGGCGCCGGCATTTTTGCGGCGCCGGAACGCGGCGTGGGAACCACCCGCCGTCGCCCAGGAACGCACAACGTGGCCGCGCGTTGGCTCGGCATGCTCGGATCGTTGCATCCGACGCGCAAATGATGGAGTTCTCGATCGGTCCACGAACGAGACACACGCGCCGCCGCAAGGGGCGGCGCGTGTGTTGATGAGAGATGGAGGGAGTCATGAAGAAGAGCCCGGCTCACCGGCTGACAGTGATCGCCTTGGCCTGCGCGGCCGCCGCGCTTGTTGGCGCCGGCGTCGAGAGTACCCGCGCCCAAGCCGGCGACATCGACGAAGTGGTGAGCCCGAATGGCGTCGCGCCAAAGCTCCAACTGACCGCCGCGCAGCGGACCGCGATCTACCAAGCCGTCTCCCAGGACAAGAGCAAAGCCGCGCCGAGCCGCTTTCCGACCACTGTCGGGAGCGAGGTGCCGCCGATGATCGAGCTCTATATGCTGCCCGACGACATCCTCGCCAACAATCCGGTGACCAAGCTCTACAAGTTCACCAACGTGGAGGACCGGGTCGTGCTCGTCGACCCGACCAACATGCGCGTGATTGCCGTGATCGGGCCGCACCGCGACGAATGATACGGCGCTGAAGTCTTGATGCGTCATGCCGGCGCACCGGACCGGCCTTGGCCGGCACGCGTATAAATCTTGCGCCGGGCATCGACGTTTTAGGGATGGCCACTCGCCCGCGCTATTGGCCCGCGTTCGCTCCGGCTGCGACCGCGCGCGGCAACACGTCCAGATAAGGACCCATGAAGAACCCCTCGCCGCTGCCGTCCCCGTAATAGCGATCGTACGCCGCGATCATGGCGCGGACAGGCGTCAGGCAGGCCGGCATGGAATCGACGATCAGGTCGCCGATATCGGGCGCTGGTTGTTTGCCGTAGCGCGGATCGGCGATGACGGCGCGCACGATGCAATCGGTCGCCGAACGCACCAGCGGGGTCGTCGCCGCCGCTTTCTCCTGTGCCGATGGGTTCGAATTGCTCAGCGGATCGGTGGCCACCGCAACGACGAGCGCCGCGCCGAAAAGTGGTGCAAGCAGCATGCAATTCCCCTCACCCCGGCAATGCAGCCATAGCGGGGAGAATCGGCAGCGGTCAACAGTTCTCTGCCGCCGGGACAAGACGCGCTTGCTGCTTCCGCGGCGACAGGGTGTTATAATGCAGAATCGCACGGAGAGCACGGTCATGATCTTACCAACGGCGTTGGCGCTTGGCGCGCAGCTCATCATGCCGGTCGCCGATGGCGTTCCTGTGCTCAACGTGGAGCAGGTCTGCGAGGGTATCGCCCAACAGGGCGGCGTGACGTTCCACGATCCCGCCATCGCCCAGGAGAAGAAGAACTGCCTGGACAGCGAGCAGGCCGTGCGCGAGGAACTCGTCAAGCAATGGTCGAGCTTTGCCGCCGCCGATAAGACCTCTTGCGTGAATGAATCGCGGATGGGCGGTGACTCCAGCTACACCGAGCTGCTGACGTGCCTGGAAATGGCGCGCGACGTCAGAGCCATGCGCAATGAGCAGCAGCAACAAGGTGCGCCGAGCGGCGCCAAGCCGGCGCGCTAACCGACTTTCCCCGCGGCCTTAAGATCGGCCGCGGCGCGAACCTAGAACATGATCCGGAAAAAGCCTGCCCTCGGACTTGATCCGAGGGTGGAGGCCGATTTTCCGAAAAGATCATGCTCTACTAATAGCCGAGCAGAATTTCGCTGACCGTCGGGTTGACCGCGCGCAGTGCGGGGTCGGACGAACTGTATTCATGGTCGGCCGGCAATGCCGTCACGGCATCGGCCGGGGCTTTCGGATCGGCCTGCAGGCTGACGCCGGACTTGCAGCCGCCGGCAAGCGTGGCCAGCGCGCCGCCATCCCAGTCGCTGACAGTCGCGGCATTACCTTTATCTTTGTCGAAGCCCTTGAGCTTGAACGGCTTGTGATTGAGCTTTTCCAGTTCCGCCAGCGTCAAGCCGAGCCGCATGCCGCCCGGCGCGCCCCAGGTCGATTGGCCGTTGATCAGGATGAGATAGATGCCGCTGCGGTTCGTCGAATTGGACCACCAAATCTCCAGGCGGCGCTTCGGGTCCTTGGGGAACAGGATCGAGGCCCCGACCTTGCTGCCGTTGAAGTCGATATCGGTATAGGTGACGTTTCTGGAGTCGAAAAGCATGGCGAGCTTCAGATTGCTCGAGTCCTTGGCGAAAGGACCGCTGCAGGCGACGTCGCGGAAGATCGCGGGCCGGGGTTGTTTCCTGGTTGCTTCGCGCGGCGCGGCCGGGGCGTCGCTCGCGGCGTGCTTTGCCGCGCGCGCGGTGGCGTGACCGGGGCCGGTTGGCGTCGGCACTGCGGCCGGGATCGGCTGTGTCACCTGCGACGGCGCGAGCTGGTCGTTGGCATCGAGGCTCGGGTCGTACTGCAGCGCCGGACCCGGTTTCGCCTGGCGCTGCTGCGCCCACGGCGAGCCGGCTGTCCCGAGCGCGAGGCCGGCAATCAACACTGCCTCGATCAATCGCCGATGCATTCTCAGCGCCTCCCGTGCCGCGCGCGATGACACAACATAGCATAAGCGGGCGGTGGCGCGGAACTCGCCGCCATGCAGCTTGGCGTTTGATTGTAGACGCGACGGAATCTCGATCAGCGGCAATCTGTGTGATCGCCCGGCGTGATACCTTGGCCAACTACTTCAGGTTAGCGATCGTTATTTGGTGGAGCCAGGCGGGATCGAACCGCCGACCTCCTGCATGCCATGCAGGCGCTCTCCCAGCTGAGCTATGGCCCCTCCAGGGAACAGGTATCAGTAATCAGTAAACATTGGGCCGAGTAAAGGCGCGTTCTGATTACCGACCACTGAACCCTGATTATCTTTCCTCCTCGTCTTCGATGTCGCCGCCGATGATATCGGTGACATCGGCGTCCTCTTCCTCCTGCTCCTCGATGAGGGCGGCATCGTCCAGGCTTTCGTCGATCTCGACCTCTTCTTCGAGGTCGGGCTCGGTGGTTTCTACCGCCTTTTTGCCGCCCTGCGCCTCGGCGTCGGCATCTTCCAGCGAGACGAATTCGGCTTCTATCGGTTCGGGCACGGCGACTTCTTCCGCCGGGACGGCGGCGCGCGGTGCGGCCGCAGCCTGCTGCTCGGGTCGCGCCCGCGAGATCGGCGTTTCCACCGGCACGACTTTGCCGGTATACGGCGAGATCACGGGGTCCTTGTTGAGGTCGTAAAACTTGCGCCCGGTGTCGGGGCAGATGCGCTTGGTGCCAAGTTCCGCTTTCGCCACGGCCGAAATCCTTCAATTTGGGAGCTTCACTTGGCTAGTCGTGGTGCGCCTGTCAATAGCGGATTGCCGCCGGCCCGTGATAGAGGACGCGGGCTGGATTCTTTCCCTATGCGCGCCCATCCCCCAACCCTCACCGCCCGCCGCGATGGCCCCTTGAGGGGGCGTGTGCGCGTGCCCGGCGATAAATCGATCTCGCACCGGGCCCTGATCATCGGCGCGCTCGCGGTCGGCGAGACGGCGATCAGCGGCTTGCTCGAAGGCGAGGATGTCCTTAATACCGCCAAGGCGTTACAGGCGCTCGGCGCTCTGGTCGAGCGGCCTGCGGCGGCGGAATGGCGGGTCCGCGGCGTCGGCGTCGGTGGTTTCGCCGAGCCCGCGGCGGCGCTCGATTTCGGCAATTCGGGCACCGGATGCCGGCTCATGCTCGGCGCGGTAGCCGGCTGCCCCATTACTGCGACCTTCGACGGCGATGCCTCCTTGCGCAAGCGCCCGATGCAGCGGGTGCTCGATCCGCTGCAACGCATCGGTGCGCGTACGCTCGCGGCGACGGCCGGCCGCTTGCCGCTGACGCTTGTCGGCGCGCGCGAGCCTATCCCCATCGTGTTCGAGCCGCCGGTGCCGTCGGCGCAGTTGAAGTCGGCGGTGCTGCTCGCCGGCCTAGCGGCGCCGGGCGAGACGGTCGTTATCGAAGCGGAAGCGACGCGCGACCATACCGAAAAGATGTTGGCCCTGTTCGGCGCCGACGTCCGGGTCGAGCCGCAGGGGGCGAACGGCCGCCGCATCGCGCTCGCCGGTCAGCCGGAGCTCACGCCGCAGCCGATCAGGGTCCCCGCCGATCCGTCCTCGGCGGCGTTTCCGCTCGTCGCCGCGCTGATCACCCCGGGCTCGGACGTGATTCTCGACGGCGTGATGCTCAATCCGCTGCGCGCCGGCCTGATCACGACGCTGCGCGAGATGGGGGCCTCGATCGAGCAGATCGAGGCGCGCCAGGAAGGCGGTGAGGACGTTGCCGACCTGCGCGTGCGCGCCGGCGCGCTTCGCGGCGTCGAGGTCCCGGCCGCGCGCGCGCCGGCGATGATCGACGAATACCCGGTTCTGGCGATTGCCGCCGCCTTCGCCGAGGGCACGACGGTGATGCACGGGCTCAAGGAGTTGCGGGTCAAGGAGTCCGACCGCCTCGCCGCGACCGCCGACTTGTTGCGGGCGAATGGGATTGCGGTCGATATCGAAGGCGACGATCTTATCGTGGAGGGCAAGGGCCGCGCCGTTGGCGGCGGCTTGGTCGCAACCCACATGGATCACCGCATCGCCATGGCGGCGCTCGTGCTCGGGCTTGCCAGCGACAAGCCGGTGCAGATCGACGACGCGAGCTTCATCGCCACGAGTTTTCCGGGGTTTCTTGATTTGATGCGATCGCTGGGCGGGGCTCTGTCATGATCATCGCCATCGACGGACCGGCCGCCTCGGGCAAGGGGACGATCGCCAAACAAGTCGCGGCGGTCTATGGGCTGCATCATCTCGATACCGGGCTGCTCTACCGCGCCGTGGCCAAGGCGGTGCTCGACGCCGGCTATTCGCCCAGCGATGTGGCGCACGCTATCGATGCCGCCATCGCGCTCGATCCGGCAAAATTCGATGACAATGCGCTGAAATTGCCGGCCATCACCGAGGCCGCCTCGGTGGTCGCGGCGATCCCGCAGGTGCGCCAGGCGCTGATGAGCTATCAGCGCCAATTCGCGACGCGGCCGCCTGGCGCGGTGCTCGACGGCCGCGATATCGGCACCGTCATCGCCCCCGGCGCCGACGTGAAATTGTTCGTCGTGGCGAGCCCCGAGGTGCGGGCCGCGCGGCGCGTCCGGGAGCTCAGGGCGCGCGGCGAAGAAGCCGATGAGAAAGAAGTCTTAGCCGATCTCCTCCGGCGCGACGAACGCGATTCCCGGCGCACCGCTGCGCCGCTGAAGGCGGCGCCGGATGCGCACTTGCTCGACACCACCCATTTAGGTATAGACGCCGCATTCCGGGCCGCTGTTGATATCATCGAGGCCGCCCGAACGGGCCGAAGGCGCGGTTGACTGCGCTTTCGTCATTGGAGGTTCAGCCCGTTCGCCGCTTCGCATGCGAGGCCCGGACAAAGCTTCGTCCCGACCGTATGGCCTAGGCCCCAACTGCCGGCATCGCCGGCGGCTGCCGCGCGTTCGGGATCATTTTCATTCACGGGGCTCGGAGTATTCATGGCTCAAGTTGCTACCGCCACGCCCTCGCGCGAGGACTTCGCCAGGCTGATCGATGAATCGTTCCGCGATGGGCATCTGCAGGAAGGATCCGTCGTCAAGGGCACGGTTGTCGGGATCGAAAAAGACGTCGCCGTCATCGATGTGGGCTTAAAGACCGAAGGCCGCGTTGCGCTGAAAGAATTCGCCGGGCCCGGCCGCGCCGCCGAAATCAAAATCGGCGATACCGTCGAGGTCTATCTCGAGCGTATCGAGAACGCGCTCGGCGAGGCGGTGCTCTCGCGCGACAAGGCGCGCCGCGAGGAAAGCTGGGGCAAGCTCGAAAAAGCGTTCCAGAACAACGAAAAGGTCCAGGGCATCATCTTCAACCAGGTCAAGGGCGGCTTCACCGTCGATCTCGACGGCGCCGTGGCCTTCCTGCCGCGCTCGCAGGTCGATATCCGGCCGATCCGCGACGTATCGCCGTTGATGAACAATCCGCAGCCGTTCCAGATTCTCAAGATGGATCGCCGGCGCGGCAACATCGTGGTTTCGCGCCGCACCGTTCTGGAAGAGACGCGGGCCGAGCAACGCCAGGAGCTGGTGCAGAACCTCGAAGAGGGACAGGTCATCGATGGTGCAGTCAAGAACATCACCGATTACGGCGCCTTCGTCGACCTGGGCGGCATCGACGGCCTGCTGCACGTCACCGACATCGCCTGGCGGCGCGTCAATCACCCGTCCGAGGTCCTCAATATCGGCCAGCAGGTCAAGGTCAAGATCATCAAGATCAACCACGAGACCCACCGCATCTCGCTCGGCATGAAGCAGCTGCTCGACGATCCGTGGCAGGGCATCGAGGCGAAATATCCGGTCGGCGCCCGCTTCAAGGGCCGCGTCACCAACATCACCGATTACGGCGCCTTCGTCGAACTCGAGCCCGGCATCGAGGGTCTGATCCACGTTTCGGAAATGTCGTGGACCAAGAAGAACGTGCATCCCGGCAAGATCGTCTCGACCTCGCAGGAAGTCGAAGTGCAGGTGCTCGAGGTCGATCCGGTCAAGCGCCGCATCTCGCTCGGCCTCAAGCAGACCATGCGCAATCCCTGGGAGGTATTTCTGGAGAAATATCCCGCCGGCTCGATCGTCGAGGGCGAGGTCAAGAACAAAACCGAATTCGGCCTGTTCCTCGGCCTCGACGGCGACGTCGACGGCATGGTGCACCTCTCCGATCTCGACTGGAAACGCCCCGGCGAGCAGGTCATCGAGGAGTACAAGAAGGGCGACAAGGTCAAGGCGAAAGTGCTCGACGTCGACGTCGAGAAGGAGCGTATCTCGCTCGGCATCAAGCAACTTGCCGACGGCGGTGCCGCGGCTCCCGCCGAGGCGTCGAGCGAGCTCAAGAAGGGCGCCGTGGTGACCTGCGAAGTGATGGACGTGAAGGAGGGCGGTCTCGACGTCAGGATCGTCGGCACCGACTTTACCTCCTTCATCAAGCGGTCGGAGCTGGCGCGCGACCGCTCCGAGCAGCGTCCGGATCGCTTTGCCGCCGGCCAGAAGGTCGATGCCCGCGTGATCCAATTCGATCGCCGCACCCACAAGATCGCGGTCTCCATCAAGGCGCTCGAAGTCGCCGAGGAGAAGGAGGCGATCGCGCAATACGGATCGTCCGATTCCGGCGCGACGCTCGGCGACATTCTGGGCACCGCGCTCAAGCGCAAGGGCGAGGAAAGCGCCGAAGAATCCGAGAAGAAGGAATAGCGCGGCTCATGGGCGGCCGGCGACCGCGCGTCCCGGCCGCCCAAGTCATCGTCGCGCCGGCGCGGCGACCGCCGCCGCGCGTCGCCCTCGCGCGCACTCCGTCTGCTATCCTTTGCCGACTGCCGGAGCTCATGCGGGAATGTCGGTGAAGACGATTGCCAAGTCCCTGGTGGACGCAGCGAGCACCGCAGTCCGCTCTCCGCAGATCCTGCCGCTTATATTGGTTCTTGCATTTGTGCTGCGGGCAACATTCGCCCTCACCACGGATTACATCGCTCATCCGGACGAGATATTCGAATATCTGGAACCGGCGCACCGTCTCGCCTTCGGACATGGAATTGTGACATGGGAATACGACTACGGGACTCGTTCCTGGATCATCCCGGGTTTTGTCGCGCTGATCCTGAAATGCCTTGCTGCGCTCGGTCTCGACCGCCCGGACATCTATCAGCCGACCGTTAGGCTCGTCTTCTGCGCGATCAGTCTGTCGCTGCCCGTAAGCGTCTACCGGATCGCGCAGGCGCTGTTGGACGACATCGCGGCGCGGCTGGCGCTGGTGGGCACGGCGTTTTGGTACGAGCTCATCTTTTTTGCGCCGACGCCGATGCCGGATGCGCTGGCGGCCTATGCGTTCTTCGCGGCGCTGGCGTTCTTACTCGGCCGTCCGGGGCGAGGTTCAGCCCTTGCTTTCGGTGTTCTTGCCGGACTGACACTCGCCCTGCGATTCCAGCTCGCACCGATGGTCGGTGTCGCGATGCTCATCGCCGCGCTGCGCTGGCGTTGGCGCGGCTGGCCGGCGCTCTTTGGATTCCTTTTCGTCATCGCATCGGCGGGTGCGCTCGATGCCTACACCTGGGGACGCTGGTTCAGTTCCATTATTTCCAATATCGAGCTGAACGTCTTCGCGCACGTCAGCGACGGCTTCGGCACCGCTCCCGGATATTATTACCTGCGGGAGCTCGGCGTGCGCTCCGCGGGCCTCGGTTATCTCGGCGTATTAGGCTTGGCGCTGTCGTGGCGTAAAACCTGGCCGCTCTCGGTTATGGGCATGGCCTATCTCGCGGCACTTTCGGTTTTTGCCCATAAAGAGTGGCGCTTCCTGCTGCCGCTGGTTCCGATCTATATGATCGGGGTCGCCGTGGTGTTTGCCACATATGGACGGCGTCTGCGTCCGCTCGTGGCGCCGGCTTTTGCCGCCCTGGTGGCGGCGATTTTCGTCGTTTGCACGGCAGCCGTGATTCTTGTCCTCGCCACGGGAATGAAGCTCGGGCGCAAAGACGTCCGCCAAGCCTACCTGGTGTTGTCGCGACTCCCCGATGTGAGAGGCGTAATCGACGACAGCGGAGGAAATTGGTTGTATTTGGGAGGTTATTACTATCTGCATCAAGCGGCGCCGATCTACCGTGACGATTTGCCGGCGACCAATGTCGCCCGCGTGCGCCAATCGCCACAGCTTTTCGCCAGCCATTGGATCACGCCCGCGGACGTTGCGGCGCCGGAAGGTTATGTCTTGTTGGCGCGCAGCGGCAGGATGGCGATTTGGCGGCGAAGCAAGGACCCGCCCGAAACGCTCATCGCCCCCGGCTATTCAACCTATGCCCCAATTCCGTTCGATCGTAATACAACACCGCCGAAAGTGACCCCGAGATGGTGATTGTTCTGGAACCGACAGATTGGTCGCCGTATTGCTGCGGCCGCAGGCGCGCGTTGCCGCGATTTCCGCCGTGCCTTGTCCTGGCGCACACCCCATGAAAGTGCGGCGCTGTGTGCCCGAGCGATCCTTGCTGCAGCGGCTGCAGGTGCGAGCCGCCGCGTTGATCTCGCCGTTCGCGGACAATTCGCGCGTCGTGACGCTCTGCCTCATCGGCTATGCAATCCTTCTCGTGCCGATTCTGGTTAGCGTAAAATGGCCGCAGGACCTTTACCAGGATAGCGTCGAGGCCTACGCCTGGGGCAGGCAATTCCTTGGCGGTTACGGGCGGCATCCGCCGATGACCGGCTGGATCTCCGGCGTGTGGTATCGCGTGTTCCCGGCGACAAACTGGTCGTCCTATCTGCTGTCCCACGTCATGGTCGGGATTTCGTTGATCTCGATCTACCTTATCGCCCGGCGCGCGCTCGACGCTCGCCGGGCCACGTTCACGATCTTTATTCTGATGCTGTATCCGCTGTTCCATTTGAACTCGGATCGTTTCGGTAACTATCAGGTGCTGCTGGCGCTGCTGCCGCTTCTGGTGCTGGCGTTCTTAAACGCGTTCGAAAAGCGTACCGCCGTTTCGGGGGTGTTGCTCGGGCTCGCCGCAGCAGCGGCCATTTTGACCCATTATTCGGCGGCGCTTTGCGTCTTTGCTATCGGGCTTGCGGCCGTTCTGCACCGGGATCGTCGCCGCTTTTTCACTTCGCCGGCGCCATATTGGGCGACTGCCGTTTGCTTACTTGGCTTGTCCCCTCACCTCATCTGGCTCTTTAATTGGGACCTTTCCTCGCTTCGATGGGTCGAGGCGCAAACACGCGTAGAGAATCCCGGTGCAAGCGTGCGTCATTATCTGTATGACCACGCTGTCTTTTACGTCATGCCGATTGTGGGCGCGGCCTTGGCGCTCTGGCCGTTGCGGTGGAGGGCAGAGCGCAAGCAGGACTCCCGCCCTGCGGCATTTCTGGTGATGGTTATTGGCGCAGTACTTGTCTGCACACCGCCGCTGCTGGCCATTCCTTTACACTTTCCACTGAAATCCGATTGGGGAAAACCGCTATTTTTCCTGGCGCCGATCATGGCATTGCTGCTTCTGCCGCGGCTACTGATCACTCGTCGCGCAGTGGCCTCGGGCGCGCTGATTGCGGGTGTTTGGCTGCTGCTTATGGTGGCCGCCGCCCCGGTCTATCCTTGGCTGAGCTTCCGCGTGCGGCCGAACGCGGGGTCGTACCACCCGTACTCCGAAATCGCACCGGAGGTTACGCGTCTTTGGCGGGAGCGTTACAACTCGCCGCTGCCGCTCGTCGTTTCCAGGTTTTCCATTGCAGCGACCGTAGTGTTTTACAGTTCCGATCACCCCGGGATGTATGCTGACTTCAATCCGGCTCATAATCCTTGGCTCGATTATCCAAGCGAGCTTCAGCGCAAGGGGTTTGTCGGCGTATGCATCGAAGGCGATGACTATTGCACCGCTGAGCTCGACAAAATTACTCCGGACGCCGAGCGCCTTGTGATTGGAGTATCGCGTCATTTTGGCGGCATGAGCGGCGATATCGTAAAGGTTCAAGTCTGCATCGTGGGTCCGGCCTCGTGAAAGGCACTTGTTCTCTGCGGTTCGAAACAACATTTCCGAGTTTCGTCACAATCGCGACGCTTCAGTGGTTGCCATTGACCGGCACCGGGCGACGCGGCACTGTCGCGCGAATTATTCGAAGGAGACGAGCAAATGTCGCTTGACGCTGACTTGATCGTCGACCGCCGCCGCATGCGGCGCAAGCTGACCTTTTGGCGCGTGCTTGCCGTGGTAGTGATCGCTCTCGCCGTTATCGGCGTGGCCGTGCAGGTGAGCGATCGCACCGGTTTTGCCGGCGCCGGCGCCTACATCGCGCGGGTGACGATCAAGGGATTGATCCGCGACGATCAGGAACGGGTGCAGCAGCTCGATCGGCTGGCGCGGTCGTCGACGGTGCGCGCCGTCGTCGTGCATGTCGACAGCCCCGGCGGCACCACCGCGGGGTCGGAGCAGCTCTACGATTCGCTGATGCGGCTGAAGGACAAGAAGCCGATCGTCATCGTCGTCGACGGGCTGGCCGCCTCCGGCGGCTACATCACGGCGCTGGCCGGCGATCACATCGTCGCCAAGCAGACCTCGCTGGTCGGCTCGATCGGCGTCTTGTTCCAATATCCCAACGTTGCCGATCTTCTCGACAAGATCGGCGTCAAGGTCGAGAGCATCAAATCGTCGCCGCTCAAGGCGGCGCCGAACGGCTACGAGCCGACCTCGCCGGAGGCGCGCGCGGCGATCGAGTCGATCATCAAGGATTCCTACGCCTGGTTCCGCGGCCTCGTGCAGGATCGCCGCCATCTCAACGACGACGAGCTGCAGGCCGTCGCCGATGGCCGCGTGTTCACCGGCCACCAGGGGATCGGGCTGAAGCTGGTCGACGAGATCGGCGACGAGCGGGCCGGCATCGCCTGGCTCGCCAGCGCCAAGAGCGTCGACTCAAAGCTGCCGGTCCGTGACTATCAGCTGCACAGCCGCTTCGGCGATCTGCCGTTCCTGCACGCGATGGCCGCGGCGGCGCTCGACGCGGCGGGGCTTGGTACGCTCGCCCGCCGTATCGACGATTGGGGCGGAGTCCAGGCGGTCGAACGGCTCAACCTTGACGGTCTGCTGGCGCTTTGGCACCCTGCGGGCGCGAACTGAGCGGCGGAGCGTGCCTCGGCGCTCCGTTATGTCGCCCCCCGATGACCGAAGGCATACTCGCGGGCAACCCATGATCAAGTCCGAACTCGTGCAACGCATTTCCGCGCAGAACCCCCACCTCTACCAGCGCGACGTCGAGAAGATCGTCAACGCCATCCTCGGGGAGATCATCGCGGCGATGGCGCGCGGCGACCGTGTCGAGCTGCGCGGCTTCGGTGCGTTCTCGGTGAAGCAACGCCCGGCGCGCACCGGGCGCAATCCGCGCACCGGCGCCCATGTCGCCGTCGACCAGAAGTGCGTGCCGTTCTTCAAGACCGGCAAGGAAATGCGCGAACGGCTCAATCAGGCGGCCGAGGCCTGAGCCGCTCGAACATTGATCCTTCCCCGCGATACGCAGCGGAGCGGGCAAGGATGTACCCCGAGGTCGCAAGTTGCTCCGTAGGATCGTAGCGTTTGTCGTCCTGGTGCCGCTCGCCGTCATCATCATCGCCTTTGCGGTGGCGAACCGGGAGGTCGTCACGGTTTCGTTCGATCCGTTCAGCGCCAATGCGCCGGCCGCGGCGGTGACGCTGCCGCTGTTCGCGCTGGTCATCCTGCTGCTCATCATCGGGGTGCTGATCGGCGGTCTGGCGGTATGGCTGCGGCAAGGCCGGTGGCGGCAGGCCGCGCGACGCTTCGAGCGCGAACTGCAGCATCTGCGCGGAAAAGTCGCCGCGCTTGAAGGTACTGCCACCGAGCCGACCATCGTGCCGAAAGAGAGCGAACCTCCGCCGCGCCTGCGGCTGCGGCCGCCGGTCCGGTAGGAACCGGCGTCTCTGGCGCAAGACAAGGCTCGCGCGCCGATGTAGAACCGCGGCGCAGGAACAGGCGATGTCACCGATAGTTAAAATTTGCGGCCTTTCGACCCCGGACGCCCTCGATGTCGCACTCGAAGCCGGGGCGGATATGGTCGGCTTCGTGTTCTTCCCGCCCTCGCCGCGCCATCTTGCATTCGCGGCGGCGCGGGCGCTCGGGGAGCGGGTGCGCGGCCGTGCGCAAAAAGTGGCGCTCACGGTCGATGCCGACGATGCGCTGCTCGAAGCGGTCGTGGAAGCGTTGCGGCCGGACCTGCTGCAGCTTCACGGCAAGGAGCCGCCGGCCCGCGTCGCTGCCCTCAAGAAACGCTTCGGCCTGCCGGTCATGAAGGCAATCCCGGTTGCGGTGAGGGGCGATGTTGCCGCGGCGGCTTCCTACGTTGCGGTCGCCGACCGCCTCCTGTTCGACGCCCAGGCACCGCGCGAAGCGACCCGTCCCGGCGGCCTCGGCCGGCCGTTCGACTGGCAGCTTCTGGAAAATCTCGATGCCGGCCTGCCGTTCATGCTGTCCGGCGGGCTCGATGCCGCCAATGTCGGCGAAGCTCTGCGCATCACTGGGGCGCCGGCCGTCGATGTGTCTTCGGGCGTCGAACGCAGGCCGGGACAGAAAGACCCGGACAAGATCCGCGCCTTCGTGCGCGCGGCCCGCGACGCCGCCGCCCGTCTTGCTTCCTCCTCGCCTCTCCCCGTTGGGGAGAGGTCGGCGCGTAGCGGCGGGTGAGGGGGCATGAGAAAGTTTTGGCGATGACCGTGCAGCAACCCAATTCGTTCCGCACCGGGCCGGACGATAACGGTCACTTCGGCATTTACGGCGGCCGTTTTGTCGCCGAAACGCTGATGCCGCTGATCCTCGAGCTGGAAAAGGCCTACGCGCAAGCCAAAGCCGATCCCGAATTCCAGAGAGAGATGGACGGCTACCTCGCCCATTATATCGGCCGGCCGTCGCCGCTCTACTTTGCCGAGCGGCTCTCCGCGCACTGCGGCGGCGCCAAAATCTATCTCAAGCGCGAGGAGCTCAATCACACCGGCGCGCACAAGGTCAACAACGTGCTCGGCCAGATCCTGGTGGCGCGGCGCATGGGCAAGAAGCGCATCATCGCCGAGACCGGCGCCGGCATGCACGGGGTGGCGACCGCGACGTTGTGCGCGCGCTTTGGGCTCGAATGCATCGTCTACATGGGCTCGGTCGACGTCGAGCGGCAGAAGGCGAACGTCTTTCGCATGAATATGCTCGGCGCCAAGGTGGTGCCCGTCGAGTCCGGATCGAAGACGCTCAAGGACGCGATGAACGAGGCGTTGCGCGACTGGGTGACCAACGTCGAGAATACGTTCTATTGCATCGGCACCGTCGCCGGGCCGCACCCGTACCCGATGATGGTGCGCGACTTCCAGTCGATCATCGGCCGCGAGACGCGCGAGCAGATGCTCGCGGCCGAAGGCCGCCTGCCGGATTCGCTCATTGCCTGTATCGGCGGCGGCTCGAATGCGATGGGCCTGTTCCATCCGTTCCTCGACGAGCCGCAGATCGAGATTTACGGCGTCGAGGCCGCCGGCCACGGGCTCAACAGCGGTCAGCACGCCGCCTCCATCGCCGGCGGCCGGCCCGGCGTGCTGCACGGCAATCGCACCTATCTCTTGATGAACGAGGACGGGCAGATCAACGAAGCGCATTCGATCTCGGCCGGTCTCGATTATCCCGGCGTCGGGCCGGAACACGCCTGGCTCAACGATGTCGGCCGCGTCACCTTCCTCTCGGCCACGGATGACGAGGCGCTCAACGCCTTCCAGCTCCTCTCCAAGCTCGAAGGCATCATTCCGGCGCTGGAGCCGGCGCACGCCGTCGCCAAGGTGCTCGACCTGGCGCCGCAAAAGCCCAAGGATCACCTGATGGTGGTCAACCTCTCCGGCCGCGGCGACAAGGACCTCGATACGGTCGCGCGGCACTTGGGAAGCAAAGCGCGATGACCACCCGCATCGACCGCCGCTTTGCCGCGCTGAAAGAGCAGGGCCGCGCCGCGCTGATGACTTTCGTCATGGCCGGCGATCCGGATTACGAGACCTCGCTCGCCGTTCTCAAGGCGTTGCCGCAGGCGGGCGCCGACCTCATCGAAATTGGCATGCCGTTTTCCGATCCGATGGCGGACGGGCCGGCGATCCAGGCGGCGGGCCAGCGCGCGCTCAAAGGCGGGCAGAATATGAAGCGGACGCTTGCGCTGGTCCGCGAATTCCGCCGCGGCGACGAGGCGACGCCGATCGTGCTCATGGGCTACTACAATCCGATCTACGTCTACGGCGTCGAGCGATTTTTGGCCGATGCCACGAGCGCCGGCGTCGACGGGCTCATCGTCGTCGATCTGCCGCCGGAAGAAGACCAAGAATTGTGCCTGCCGGCGCTCAAGGCCGGTTTCAATTTCATTCGGTTGGCGACGCCGACGACCGACGACAAGCGGTTGCCGGCGGTGCTCGCGAACACGTCGGGCTTTGTCTACTACGTGTCGATCACCGGCATCACCGGCTCCGCCGCGCCGGATAGCGCCAAGGTCGCGGCCGCGGTCAAGCGCATCAAGCACCACACCAAGCTTCCGGTCTGCGTCGGCTTCGGCGTGCGCTCCGCCGAGCAGGCGCGCGCCATTGCGGCGGCCGCCGACGGCGTCGTCGTCGGCTCGGCGCTGGTCGAGGCGATCCGCAACAGCCTCGGCCCCGACGGCAAGGCGACGGCGGCGACCGTCAGGTCGGTGACCGATCTCGTGCGGACGCTCGCCGATGGCGTGCTGGAAGCCCGTCATTCCGGGTTCGCGGCCAAAAGCCTGCGCCGCTGACCGGCCGGCGTTGAATTTCGCCCCTCCACGCCACACATTGCGTCAGACTGGAGGGGACACCCATGGCCCGTGACGTGGCGCGTGATTGGATGTGGTCGGAGGCGTGCGACATGCTCGCGCGGGCTGAGCGCATGCATCGGGAGCTGTTCAGACCCGGCGCCATCCAGGCGCGGCAGCCGGCCTGGGAGCCGCCGGTCGATATTCTGGAGACTGAATTTGAAGTCTTGGCCCTGGTGGCGCTGCCCGGGGTCGACGCCGAGCAGGCGCAGGCCGTGATCGAGGACGGCGAGCTTGTCATCACCGGGGTGCGCACCTATCCGCCCGCCTTGCGCACCGCCGTCATTCATCGGCTCGAGCTGCCGCAAGGCCGCTTTTACCGCCGGCTGCAGCTTCCGGCCGGACACTACAGCGCCGTGCGCCGCGCCGTCGTCGACGGCTGCCTGGTGATCACGCTGCAGAAAGCGGGGCCGAGCCGTGGCTGAAGCTGAAATGCGTGCCAACACTGCGTCGGCCGAAGGCGGCGGCTCGCTGCCGCCATTGCCGCCCGACGCGCTCATCATCGTGCCGGTGCGCAATACCGTGCTGTTTCCCGGCCTGGTGTTGCCGATCACGCTCGGCCGGCCGAAGTCGATCGCCGCCGCGCAACAGGCGGTGCGCGACCAGCGCCAGGTCGGCATCCTGCTGCAGCGTGACGCCGAGGTCGCCGATCCGACCCCGATCGACATGCATCGCATGGGCACGATCGCCAACATCGTCCGCTACATCACCGCGCCGGACGGCTCGCACCACCTGGTCTGCCAGGGCGAGCAGCGCTTCCAGATCGTCGAATATCTCAGCGGCTGGCCGTTCTTCGTCGCCCGCGTGCTGCAAATCCCCGAGCCGGACGTGCGCACGCCCGAGGTCGAGGCGCGGTTCGTCAATCTGAAGGCGCAGACGCTCGAGGCGTTGCAATTGCTGCCGCAGGCGCCGGCCGAGCTGCTCGCCGCCATCCAGTCGATTGAGACGCCGTCGGCGCTCGCCGATCTGGCGATCGCCTACATGGACGTGAAGCCGGAGGAGAAGCAGGAGATCCTGGAAACCGTCGACATTATCGCGCGCATGGACAAGGTCTTGCGGCTTCTTGCCCACCGCATCGAAGTTTTGCGGCTGTCGCAGGAGATCGGCCGGCAGACCAAGGCCTCGCTCGACGAGCGCCAGCGCGAGGTGCTGTTGCGCGAGCAAATGGCGGCGATCCAGCGCCAGCTCGGCGAAGGCGAGGAGGGCAAGGCCACCGAGATGGCCGAGCTCGATGCGGCGATCAGCAAAGCCAATATGCCGAAGGAGATCGAGGAGCAGGCGCGCAAGGAGCTGCGCCGGCTGCAGCGCATGCCCGAAGCGGCCGGCGAATACGGCATGGTGCGCACCTATCTCGACTGGCTGATCGAATTGCCTTGGGCTTTGCCCGAGGAGAAGCCGATCGACATCGTCGAGGCGCGGCGCATCCTCGACGAGGACCACTACGACCTCGACAAGATCAAGCGGCGGATCATCGAATATCTCGCCGTGCGCAAGCTGGCGCCGCAAGGCAAGGCGCCGATCCTCTGCTTCGTCGGGCCGCCCGGCGTCGGCAAGACTTCGCTCGGCCAGTCGATCGCCCGCGCCATGGGCCGCAAATTCGTGCGCGTCAGCCTCGGCGGCGTGCATGACGAGGCCGAAATCCGCGGCCATCGCCGCACTTATATCGGCGCGCTGCCGGGCAACATCATCCAGGCCATCCGCAAGGCCGGCTCGCGCAATTGCGTGATGATGCTCGACGAGATCGATAAGCTCGGCGCCGGCATCCACGGCGATCCCGGTGCGGCGCTGCTCGAAGTGCTCGATCCGGAGCAGAACAATACGTTCCGCGACAATTACCTCGCCGTGCCGTTCGATTTAAGCCGGGTGGCGTTCATCACGACAGCGAACATGCTCGACACCATCCCTGGGCCGCTGCGCGACCGCATGGAGATCATCAGCCTCGCCGGCTACACCGCCAACGAGAAGCTGGAGATCGCCCACCGCTATCTGGTGCGCCGGCAGATGGAGGCGAACGGCCTCAAAGCCGGCCAGGTCGAAATCGCCGACGAGGCGATCCGCGACATCATCCAGCACTACACCCGCGAAGCCGGCGTCCGCAGCCTGGAGCGGCTGGTCGGCCAGGTGTTGCGCAACGCCGCCGTGCGCATTGCCGAAGGCGACAGCGGGCCGATCCGCATCATGCGCGCCGATCTCGTGCCGATCCTTGGCGCGCTGAAGTTTGAAAGCGAAACGGCGATGCGGACGAGCATTCCGGGGGTGGCCACCGGGCTCGCCTGGACGCCGGTCGGCGGCGACATTCTGTTCATCGAGGCGACGCGCATTCCCGGTTCCGGCAGATTGATCCTGACCGGCCAGCTCGGCGACGTGATGAAGGAAAGCGCACAGGCCGCGCTGTCGATCGTCAAGAACCGCGCCGCCGCGCTCGGCATCGATGCAAGCCGCTTCGAGAAGAGCGACATCCATGTTCATGTGCCGGCGGGCGCCACTCCGAAGGACGGCCCGAGCGCGGGCGTCGCCATGTTCATGGCGCTGGTCTCCTTGATGACCGATCGCACGATACGCAGCGACACAGCGATGACCGGCGAGATTAGCTTGCGCGGCCTCGTCCTTCCGGTCGGCGGCATCAAGGAAAAGGTGCTCGCCGCGCACTCAGCCGGCATCAAGCGCGTCATGCTGCCGGCGCGCAACCGCAGGGATTATGACGACATTCCCGAGATCGCGCGCAAGGAGATCGAGTTCATCTGGCTCGAACGCGTCGAGGAGGCGGTCGCCGCGGCGCTTGAGCCGAAGAAGCCGGCGGAAAACGCGGCCGCCGCCGCCCCGCAACTCGCCGACGCCGAGGCGTAGGCTTTCACGCCCCGATCGCGGCGTTGACCTTGGGCAGCACCTTCTCGGCCAGCAATGTCATCGAGCGCTTGCCGAGCGCCGGGTCGCGCCAGTCCTTGCCGGCGTACAGCAGCGTACCGAAATCGCCGACGCGGTCGCGGAATTTCAAGATCTCGTCGGCGACCTTGCCCGGCGAGCCGTAGATGATCAGCTCGTTGCAGATGCCGTCGAGCGTGACCTCGCTGTCGGGCTGGTCGCGGCGCGTCTTGAACAGGTCGAGCCGGCTCTTCTTCAGCTTGGTGTAGAGCTGGCTGTAGTAATAGCGGTAGGGGCTGTTCGGATCGGTGGCATAGGCCTTCGCGGTGTTGTCGTCGTCGGCAACGAAGATCGATTTGGCGACGCGCCAATTCGCCGGATCGGCGTTGCGGCCGGCGCGTTCGCAGCCCTCGACGTATTTCGGCCAATGGCTCTTGACCCATTCCGGCATCAAAAAATTCGCCGAAATCGGATCCCAGCCGCGCGCCGCGGCTTCGGTCACGCCCTTGGAGAACGGCGCCACCGCGGTCACCACGATCGGCGGATGCGGCTGTTGCAGCGGTTTCGGCAAAAAACCCTGGCCGATCTCCGGCATCGCCTGCTTCTCGATCCTGATGGTCCAGTATTGGCCTTCGATGTTGTAGGGCGGCTCGCCCGCCCAGATCTGCAGCACCGCGTTGATGGCTTCGAGGAACATGGCATTGCGGTCGGCGTCGAGATTGCCGAACGCCTCGGCGTCGGACAGTAAGCCGCCCGGGCTGATGCCGAAGATGAAGCGGCCGTCAAGCATGTGGTCGAGCATCGCGATCTGTGAGGCGATCGCCGCCGGATGCGCGTTCGGCATGTTGATCGTGCCGGTGCCGAGCTTGATGGTCTTGGTGGCGTCGATCAGGCTGGCGATGAAGACTGCCGACGAAGTGATATTTTCGGCACGGTCGGTGGCGTGCTCGCCGACATAGCCCTCGACGAAACCGAGCTGGTCGGCGAGCAGGAACGCCTCGCGGTCCTCGCGCAGCGACACCCGCCAATCCTTGTCGAGCGGATGGACCGGCATGGTGAAAAAGCCGAGCTTCATGGCGCGTTGTCTGTCCGAAAACGCTGTGGCGCGCAAGTTGCTGTCCGGCCCCCCAGAACGGCATCCTCGCCCTTTCAGGCTGCCCCCATCAAGTTGGGTCACCCCTCCGCGTCGCGGAACATAGGCAACGCATGTTGGGGCTGATATATTTGATCCATGAACCAGCCGGTCGTTTGCCGCGATCCCGAAGTCATGGGAGGGACGCCCGTCTTTTGCGGGACCCGCGTGCCTGTGCAGACGCTTATTGAGTACCTGGAGGCCGGAGATTCAATCGACCAGTTTCTCGAAGGCTTTCCCTCGGTAACGCGGGAGCAGGTTATAGCCTTCCTTAAATGTCAGTAGCCGTCATGGCCGGGCTTGTCCCGGCCATCCACGTCTGTCTGGAATTCCGTAAGGAAGACGTGGATGCCCGCGACATAGGCGAGCGAAGCGACGCCGTTCTTCGAACGGCTATGCGCGGGCATGACGAACTAAATGAGCCGTATAAGTCGCTCTGCTCAGGATTTTCTGCGTGAATTAGTCGTACCTTGACACCTGAACTCACATCTTGAACTTCACCACCTTCTGCTGCTGCTCGCCGAGCCCGTCGATGCCGAGCCGCACCACGTCGCCGGCTTTGAGATATTTCGGCTCCGGCTTGAAACCCATGCCGACGCCGGGCGGCGTGCCGGTGGCGATGACGTCGCCCGGCTCCAGCACGAAGAATTGCGAGCAGTACCAGACCAGATGGGCGACGCCGAACACCATGGTGCGGGTGGTGCCCTTCTGCCGGCTCTCGCCGTTGACCGTGAGCCACATGTCGAGCCGCTGCGGATCGCCGATCTCGTCCTTGGTGACGAGCCACGGCCCGAGCGGACCGAAGGTCTCGCAGCCCTTGCCCTTGTTCCACTGGCCGCCGCTGCGCTCGAGCTGAAAAACGCGCTCCGAGACGTCGTTGGCGAGGCAATAGCCGGCGACCGCCTCCATCGCCTTGTTCTTGGCGAGGTAGCGGGCGCGGCTGCCGATGACGACGCCGAGCTCGCATTCGTAGTCGAGCTTGGTCGAGCCTTTCGGAATCATGGTGGCGTCGTTCGGCCCGCAAATGCAGCTCGGCGCCTTGTTGAAGATGATCGGCTCCTTCGGCAGCGGCATGCCGGCTTCGGCGGCGTGGTCGGAATAATTCAGCCCGATGCCGATGAAGTTGCCGACCTTGCCGACGCAAGCGCCGAGGCGCGGCGTGCCGCGAACAAGCGGCAGCGTGTCGGGCTTGAGCTTGCGCAACTTGGCGAGGCCCTTGGGTGAAAGAACATCGCCGGCGATGTCGGGCACGATCTTCGACAGATCGCGGATGCGGCCTTGGGCGTCGAGCAGGCCGGGTTTTTCCCGGCCGGGTGCGCCGTGGCGGACGAGTTTCATCAGGATACTCCTTGTCTGGACGCGCCGGTCGTCAGAACGCGCCGGGGAATGCACCGCCGTCGATGAGCAGGTTCTGGCCGGTGATATAGCCGGCCTGCGCCGAGCACAGGAAGGCGCAGGCGGCGCCGAATTCGTCGGGATCGCCAAGCCGGCGCGCCGGAACCGTGGCAACGCGCTCGGCCAGCGCCGCATCGGGGCTGATGCCTTTCTTCTTCGCTGTGGTCTCGAAGAGCGTGCGCAGACGGTCGGTGGCGAAGGTTCCGGGCAGCAGGAAATTGATGGTGACGTTGGCGCCGGCGACGTTGCGCGCCACGCCGGCGAGAAAGGCGGTCAAGCCGGCGCGGGCGCCGGAGGACAAGTCGAGCCCGGCGATCGGCATCTTCACCGATCCCGAGGTGATATTGACGATACGGCCGAATTTTTTGGCGATCATCGGCTCGATCGCCTTCTGGATCAGCTCCACGGCCACGATCATGTTGGCGACGACGCCGTCGAGCATCTTCTGCCGGTCGAGTTCGCGGAAGTCGCGCGCCGGCGGGCCGGCATTGTTATTGACCAGAATGTCCGGCTCGGGACAGGCTTCGAACAGGGCCGTCTGGCCAGCGGGCGAGGCGACATCGGCTGCGACCGGAATGATCTTGGCGCCGGTCGCTTGGCGCAGCGCGGCCGCGGTCGCGGCGAGGCGGTCGCGGTCGCGGCCGTTGATCACGACCTCGCAGCCGGCCTGCGCCAGCGCCGCGGCGCAGGCGCGCCCGAGCCCGCGGCTCGAGGCGCAGACGATTGCCTTTCGGCCGGCGATTCCGAGGTCCATGAACGTCTCCAGCATTGCGCGCGACCGGGCGGCAGGCCGGCAGTCTTCCCGTATCGGACACCGCCGAGTCAACCGCGAAGTCTCGCTCCGATTTGCGGGCGGGCGGGTTCATGGCCACGGCGCCGATCGGTGCCGTCGTGGTTTCCCCGGCGGAGTTATGATTTTCAGCGCTGCGGCAGCGACAGGTCGCCGAGGTCATTGGTCCGCAAAGAGGCGCGGCGTGCATGTGTGACCGAAAACATCCAGGGCGTTGCCTATAACCGGCACGGTGCAAAGGAATCTATTGGGGTGGTACCTGACGCGAAATTGTTCGATCTTATATGTAGCCACGCTCATAAAGTCGTTGAATCTCCGCGCCTGAGTCTTTGATAGAGTTTTAAGCTGATCGAGGTCGATCTTAATTGATTTGGTCGGTTGAGGCTTATCATCAGTGCTGTTTGACGCCCACCGACGTATCCCTTCCATGTTTCGATGGGTGAATTCAAAACAATAGTCCAGCGTCAACAAGTTATCCTTGGCGCTGGTCCAGTTGATAGCTAGCTTTCTACTATTGTCGCTTTGGGGAGGGAGTTCGAATTTAGAGCGGTCATTCCCATGTGTATCTCTGCCGAAAGCCGGCACGGTATTGTAGCAATCGAATTGGTAGACGCCGAGGTTGGTGATACTGATTGGCTCAACGTTGGTCGAGCTATTGTTCGCGCCAGCATGGTTCAGATCGCCTGGCAAATCGAGGTAGATTTCCATCTTTCGCGCAAGCAGGTTGATGCCTGCGCTCAAGGTGGTGAATGAGTCATCGTAGCTTTTATAGATTGAGCGCGCGCTTTTCGTCTCATACGCGTCGTCATCTTTATCGGTATTACTGTCTACCGCGGCGGAATAGGACCAAATGAGCCGCTCCTGAAGCGATAATGGGCCCGACAATGCGGTCACGGTGTCGGTAAGCGCTAACGTTGCCGCGTCCAAATCTTCCTTCGCCAGCTTGGCAACGTTACCCTGGTAAGCTGAAATGTACTGCAGAAGGCCGACAAACGCCGTCCCCAAAACGCCGAGAGAGGCGGCGTTCCCGAGAAACCGCCAGAATCCGGGTTTGGCCGCGTTACCGCTCGGCGCGGACGGGGGGCCGCCGCTTTCGGTGCTCGACATTCTCGCGCCCGAAATGTGAACGCCTCAAAAGTACTGCAATCTATGATTGTTTATACAGCAACGGCAACAGGAAAAAGCCGCTTGGGCATCACGGCCACGTCACCACCGGCGGCATCGAGGACAGGATCGACTCGACGTTGCCGCCGGTGCGCAGGCCGAAAACCGTGCCGCGGTCATAGAGCAGATTGAACTCGACGTAGCGTCCGCGCTGCACGAGTTGTTGCTCGCGCTCGGCTTCGCTCCAGGGCTTGCTGAAATTTCTCCGCACCAGCTCGGGATAGATGCCGAGAAAGGCGCGGCCGACCTCCTGGGTGAAGGCGAAATCGGCTTCGAAGTCGCCGCTATCGAGCCAGTCGTAGAAGATGCCGCCGATGCCGCGCGCCTCGCCGCGATGTTTCAGAAAGAAATACTCGTCGCACCATTTCTTGAACTTGTCGTAGGGCGCGACCGCGGCATGGGCGTTGCAGGCGGCCTGCATTGCGGCGTGGAAGGCGATCGTGTCGGGATCGTCCTGGGTGCGCCGCCGCGCCAATACCGGCGTCAAGTCGGCGCCGCCACCGAACCACGATTTGGTGGTGACGACTAAACGCGTGTTCATGTGCACGGCCGGCACGTGCGGATTGTGCAGGTGCGCGATCAGCGAGATGCCGGTGGCGAAGAAGCGCGGGTCTTCGGCGGCGCCGGGCATGTCCTTACGAAACTCGGGGGCGAACTCGCCGAACACAGTGGAGACATGGACGCCGACTTTTTCGAATACGCGGCCTTTCATCATCGCCATGACGCCGCCGCCGCCAGCGGCGCCGCTGTGGTCGGTGCGGTTCCAGGGCTTGCGCACGAACCGGCCGGCGGCGCGATCGCCAAGCGGCGCGCCGGCGGGCAGGGCGTCCTCCAGCTCCTCGAAGGCCGCCACGATCCGATCGCGCAGCGCTTCGAACCAGGCGCGGGCGCGGTCTTTGCGTGTTTCGATCTGGCTAGCGGCCATGTTCCGTCCGAAATCGGGCTACTGACAGCGGCGGGCGCCTGCCGCACAATGGCAACCGCGCAGACGCTTTGTCCAGAATGTCACAAATCTGCGCGACTATCGGTCCATTGAAACCCGAATGCCGAGGCCTATGACACCGAGCGGACGATCCGTGAGCCGCCCCACGCGCCGCCAATTGGTCACCGGCGCGGCCGGTGCCGGCCTCGCATTGATCGCGGCGCCCGCTTTGTTGCGCCGGGCCGCGGCGCAGAGCTGGCGCGCGGGAGACCCGTTCAGCCTCGGGGTTGCTTCCGGCGCGCCGCGCCCGGACGGCTTCGTGCTGTGGACGCGGCTCGCGCCCGAGCCCTTGTCCAGCAATCCGGAAACGCCCGGCGGCATGAGCGGCGGCGATGTCGCCGTGGCCTATGAGATCGCGACCGACCCCGCGCTGCGCGACATCGTCCGGCGCGGCGAAGCGATCGCCGAGCAGGCCTACGCCTATTCGGTGCATCTCGACGTCGCCGGCCTCAAGCCCGGCCGGCCGTATTGGTATCGCTTCATGAGCGGCCACGCTGAAAGCCGGGTCGGGCGTGCGGTGACGCTGCCGGCGCCGGGAACGGCGCTCGATCGGCTGCGCTTCGGCTTCGTGTCCTGCTCCAATTACGAGCACGGCTATTTCTCCGGCTACCGCCATCTCGCCGACGAGAATCCGGAATTCGTGCTGTATCTCGGCGACTACATCTACGAATACATCGAGGAAAACCGTCCGATCGTGCGCCGCCACTCCGACGGCATCGAGGCGGCGACGCTGCCGACCTACCGCAATCGCTACGCGCAATATCGGCTCGATCAGGATCTGCAGCGGCTGCATGCCGAGGTGCCGGCGCTGGTCACCTGGGATGACCATGAGGTGCAGAACGACTACGCCGACAAATGGTCGCAATATTTCGACGACCCGGAGCGGTTCCTCGTGCGGCGGGCGGCAGCCTATCGCGCCTTCTACGAGCACATGCCGGTACGGCCGATCCTGTCGCGGCCGGAGGGGCCGGCGATGCGGGTCTATGATCGCTTCAGCTTCGGCGATCTCATCGAAATCTCGATGATCGACGGCCGGCAATACCGCTCGCGCGAAGCCTGTTACGCGCCGCCGGACAAGGGCGGCATGCACCTGGAAACGGATGCGAGCTGTCCGGAGCGGCGCGACGCCGGCAGGACCATGCTCGGCTTCGCGCAGGAAGCGTGGCTTCATTCCGCGCTCGCCCACAGCCAGGCGCAGTGGAATCTGATCGCGCAGGACGTGCTGATGGCGCAGTTCCGGCTCAAGCAGCACAACGCCGACGCCTTCTCGACCGACGATTGGGACGGCTATCCGGCCAATCGCGCGCGGCTTCTTCAGCGCATCCGCGCGACCAAAGTGCCCAATCCCGTCGTCGTCGGCGGCGATGCCCATTCCTTCCTCGCCAACGACCTCCGCCTCGATTTCGACGATCCGGGCTCGCCCGTCGTTGCGACCGAGTTTGTCGGCACGTCGATCTCGTCCTACGGACCGCCCTACGACGTCATCGCGCCGGCGCTGCCCGACAACCCGCATGTTCATTTCTTCGAAAGCCGGCGGCGCGGCTATGTCTGCGTCGATCTCGAACGCGGGCACATGCAGGTGCGCATGCGTGTCGTCTCCGATGCCACCGATCCCAAGGCCGACATTGCGACGCTGCGGACGTTCGCGGTGGAGGGCGGCCGCGCCGGCGTGATGGCGGCTTAGCGGCGCCCTTACTCGGCGTCGACTTTCTCGGCCAACCAAACCTTGATCAACGACTGATACGGCACATCGCGCTTGTTTGCGGCGATCTTGATGCGATCGAGCAGGTCCTGCGGCAAGCGCAGTGAAATGGCGGTGGTGGACAGCTTCAGATTGGGAAATTGCACCCGTTGTGCCTTGCTCCAATCCACGTAGTCCGTTGAATCGTGGGTTTCCCAGAACCTGCGTTCCTCGGCTTCGCTGCGGAAGTGAGGGATCGGCTTAAGTTTCCTGCTCATAGAGGCCTCGTTCTTTACGATTCATATCGCGCGCAGAGATGACGCGAACTCTTGTCTGGTTCTCGCGCAACGTGAACGTCACATGCAGCAGTCGGCCATCGATCGTTCGTCCTAACGCCTGATAACGTGCTTCATGTTGGCTGTGTTTCACGTCATCGGCAACGAACAGCTGCTTGTCGGTAAACACCTGTTCTGCTTCGGCTTGTGACACCGAGTGTTTTTCGGCGCTCTTGAAGCTATTGCCTTCGTCCCAGTCAAAGCCAATGACCTGGCTCGGGTCGATCATATTTGTATATTAACATAATATACGAAACGCGCAAACTCCTAGTGTCCCGATTCCGAAGTTCGCATCATTATGCGGCACCCTCGTTTGCGAACTTCGGAATCGAAGGACACTAGCAACGTATTGATCTAGTGTGGCTTTGGTTCAGAAGTCCGCATGACG